>Ga0256840_1002063_pt1 | contig 18085 bp, 17 predicted proteins | sample 355202metaG_FD_185969 | JGI IMG/M metagenome (GOLD analysis project Ga0256840, IMG submission 185969) | Hydrothermal vent microbial communities from Mid Atlantic Ridge, Atlantic Ocean - 355-202 | ecosystem: Environmental > Aquatic > Marine > Hydrothermal vents | place: Atlantic Ocean: Mid...
AATAAGTCCAGTCCATTTGAGCCCCTCTTCCTTACTTAAAAATTAACGGCGGATGACCGCAATCATCCGCCGTTACTTGATTTTTAAACCCCAAAGTTAATTTAGCTTACTCTTTAACTTGAACGAACTTACCGTGCCTTACTTGATAAATGGCAAAACCAACTCCTTCGGCATCACCTTTGTGATCAAACTTGATCTTGCCCAAAGGAGTATCTACGTATTTGGTATGCAAAACGTTAACGATTTTAGCATAATCAGTGCTGCCGGCCACCTTAATGGCATTTAACAAAGCCTGAGTTGCAGCATAACCATTAAAGTAAAAAGATCCAGGATCAGACTTGTAAATTTTTTTGTGTTCTTCCAAAGCAACCTTGTACAATGGATTTTTAGAAACGTCTTTGGGCCCAGAAGCATAGACCCCTTCGGCATACTTGCCAGCTACTTCAATAAATTTTTGGTCTTTTACGCTATCCCCAGAAATAAAAGGAATTTTTAACCTTTTTTTACGCATGGTAGTAACGATCTTGGAAGCCTCGGGATGGTATCCGCCAAACATAACAACGTCAGGTCTAACCCTTTTGATCTTTTGGACTACGGCTGAATAGTCCATAGCTCCAGGCGTAATCCCTTCAAACAAGACGACCTTGGCTTTACCACTTTTTTCAATGTAGTCTTTTACATTCATGGCCAAACCCTTGCCGTAATCTCCCTTATCGTGAATAATGGCCACTTTTTTGGCGTGCAGGTCGTTTAAAATAAAATCAGACTGCATTTTAGCCTGCATCTTGTCGTGAGCAATGGTTCTAAAAAAGTTGGGATACTGACCACTCAAGGTCAAAGGCGGATTGGTCGCAGAGGGAGAAATAACTACGATATGAGCAGCCTTGTAAATAGGCAAGGCAGCCTTGGTAGCACCACTACAAATGTGTCCAATTACTCCAGCCACCTTTTCCGTAACCAGCTTGGTAGCCACGTTGGTCGCAATTTCTGGCTTACACTGTTCGTCCATAATAACCAACTCAATCTTTTTGCCCAAAACTCCACCCTTTTTGTTCCAGTCATCCACGACGATCTTAGCCGCCCGCATGGTTGGAATACCATAAGAAGCCAAATCTCCACTGTGAGGTCCAGCTACTCCAATCTTAATGCTCCCAGCAAAAGCACTGGTTGCCAGCAAGCAAAAAAGACCCAAAAACAATAACACCTTTTTCATACCGCTCTCCTCCTCTTTTTTTCAAAATTTCAACCTAAATTAATTTTTAATGATAAACCCATTGGAATGTCAATATAAAATAGTAATCCTTCCCCATCTTCCTTAATTATCTACAAAATCAACCAAAAAGAAAATTTTAATTTCTTTTTATTTCTTTTTATTCCTTGAGCAAAGACAAAAGTTTTTGAGCCTCCTTTTTGACTTTTGGCTCTGCCTGTTTGGAATTAATAACTTTTTGCAAGTAAAAACGAGCCATTTTGGGATCAGGCAAAAATCTGGCATAAAGCAAGCCTAGATTAAACAAGGCAATAGGATCGTTGGGATCTACTGCTAAGACTTGTTTGTACCTAGAAACAGCCTGTTGGTAGTCTTTGAGTTCAAAGTAACAATACCCACTTTGGCTTAAAGCCATTTTGTTTTTGGGATCGACCTTGACTAATCTATTCCAAAAGGAAAGAGACCTTTCCCAAGCATTCATCTCCATAAAAAGCATACCCAAGGACTTTAAAATTTCCTTGTCATTGGGATTCTTTTGTAGTTGCTGCATCAAAGAAAGGATCTGCATAAATTCCATTTTGTCTGTTTTTTCTTCCTGAACGTGAACTTCCAGACTCGGATGCTCAAAACGATAGGTAAGAGCAAAAATAAAAAATACGCCAAAACTAAAAAGGACCATCAAAAAAACAGGTCTTTGCACACTCATTGCTTCTTCCCCTTAGAGATTTTTGATTTCTTCTATTTTTTGCTCTAGTTCCCTATTTTTTTTGGCCAAAAAAACTAGATAGCCCCCAATCCCCAACCAAACCAAAACGTTAGCCAACCAGATGTAATTCATTTTTCTCCCCTAGCGCTTAATTGATCCAAAAAAATACCTGCTAACTTTTGCTCCAAAGCAATTTGTTTTGCCCTAAGTTTTAAAAGCAACAACCACAAAAAACCAAAACTAACCAGACTTGCTAGCAAGGTATATAGCATTTCCGGCGCCAGACCTCCACCTTTGTGGGCAAAGACTGCAGGATGGACCGTTCGCCAGATTCTAGCTGAAACAAAGACCAAAGGCACGTCCAAAAAGGCAATTATGCCCACGGCAGCTGAGATCTTTTTGCGCTTTAATTCTGGAAGTTCTAAACCTTGCAACAACAAGTAACCAACGTAAACAAACCACATAATCAAAGTCGTAGTCAGTCTTGGATCCCACGTCCACCACACTCCCCAACTGGCCTTGGCCCAAATAGACCCAGTAATTAAAGCCAGTCCTGAAAATAATACCCCTATCTCAGCACTGGCTCTAGCCCAAAAATCATACTTATCCTGCTTACGCAAAAGCACTAACCCACTAAACACAAAAACCAGAAAAAAACTAATCATTCCCCACCAGGCCAAAGGAAGGTGAAGGTAAAAGATCTTTTGGACTAACCCCAAAGTAGCTTCAATGGGAGCATAATTCCAGATCAAATACTGACTAACCAAAAAAGAAACAATAAAAAGCACACCAAGGACCATAACTTAATCTCCACCAAAAATAAAAGGGAAAAGAATAAAGCCTCCACCCAAAAAGATCAAATCAAAGGCAATGGTAAGCTGTGCCCAGGTTTTTAAGTCCACGCTAGCTCCCAAACCGGCCTCACCCAACTTGATCCCGGCCAAAAGCAAAGGAATGAGCAAAGGAAAAATAAGCAAGGACAGAAAAGATTCTTTAATTTCGTGTCCATAGCTCAAGGCTCCGAGCAAAGAGCCGATCCAAACCAGTCCCAGATCAATGGCCAAAAAAAACAAAAACAAGGGAAAAGAAAACGAAACGATTTTTTGATTCAAAAAGACCAAAACCGCAAGCAAGATAACTAGCTGGACCAGTAAAAGCAAAACCAAGCCCACTCCAGCCTTGGCCAACCAGATCTCCTGCGGAATTAAAGGAGACAAAAAAAGAGTTTCTTTGATTTGATTTTCCTGCTCTAACAAGTACAATCCATTAAAAATTAAAACCAAGGCAAAACAAGACGTGATCCAAAAAACAGTAGGCGCATAAGTTAAGGCTAATCTCTCGCCCACAGGTCGGGCCAGACTAAATACAAAAACCAAAACCAAGCCCAAAAGCACGGATTGCAACCAAACGTTTCCACGCAATAAGCTTAAGGTCAAATCTTTTTGCATAAGGTAAAACAATCTCATTTTAAACCAAACTGACCTTTTTATCCTGCACCATCAGACGACAATAGGCAAAATCCTTGCTCTCAACCAAATGAGAGATCCAGATCACGCTCTTTTGCCTCTGTTTGACCTGAGCGCAAACGTATTTTTCTAACACCTTGGAAAAACTTTGATCCAAACCTGTTTCAGGTTCGTCCAGCAAAAATAAATCAGGATCCAGCAAAAACAACCGCGCCAAATTAAGTCGTTGTTTCATTCCTCGGGAAAAATTTTTGACTTTTTCGTGCTTAAACGCGCGCAACCCTACTCGTTCTAAAATCTGCTCAATCTCTTTTGTTTCCGCTTTAAGCCCATAAATTTTAGCAAAAAAACGCAAGTTTTCCCAAGCAGAAAAATACTCGTAAAGGCCTGGACTATGTCCCAGATACCCTATTTTGGTTTTGGGAAGGTGTTGAATTACCTCTCCCTTGCTCGGCTTTAAAATCCCTGCAATTATTTTGAGCAAGGTTGACTTGCCACTACCATTATTTCCACAAATGAGATAAATTTTACCCGGTTCAAAACTCAAACTTACGTCTTTAAAAATTAAACGATAACCAAAAAAATGAGTAACCCCTTTTAATTCAACGAGCATAAACGCGCCTATGCAAAGTCCAAAAATTTAAGCTGCTTGTTTTCTGTTTTTGGAATCAAAACAGGCCAAAAGCCCAAACATAGTTATTATTATACCTCCAATCCAAATCCAATTCACTCCTGGATGTAAGCTGATTTTAACACTTACGTTTTTTTGATCGTCAAAGCCAAGCAAACTAATATAGACCTCTGTGCCCAAAGACGGATAGGTATCTACCTCTACAAAACTCTGGTCAAAATTGGCATAAGCCCGTTTTTGGGGCCTAAGCACACCTATTTTTTGACCATTTTTCCAAACTTCAAAAACACCTTCAAAAATATCAATGCCCGGCCGTTTTTTTTCTTTGAGCTCAAGGTACTTAATTTTAAATCCATCTACCTGCACCACCTTGCCTTTAGTCAAAATAAATTCCCAATTTTGTTGAAAAGGTCCAGAGAAACCTATGCCTAAAATAATTAAGGCCATGCCTACGTGCAATCCATATCTGCCCATCAACTTAACGTTTTTGTAAAGTTTGTGTTTAAAGATCAAAACAATCAAAATCACAAGCGCGCTCGCACTGGTACTTACGGCCAGCATAGCCAACAAGTTTTTATACCCAAAAAACCACATGCACAGATTAGTCAAAGCAAAAACAATTGCACCCGAGCCAAAGGCTAACTTTTCTTTTATTCTCCCCTGCCAGTCCAAAACAAAACAAAAGGGCAAAAAGATAGAAATACCAACGAAAACCGGCAAACACACTCGATTATAAAAAGAAGCAGTAAGACCAACTGTATTTTGAGTCCAAAGTTTGGACAAAACCGGCCAAAAGGTAGCAAAGACAATGATCAAAGCTGCCAAGATAAAAAGCCAGCTCGTAAGCAAAATCAACCCGGATTTAGTCCAAAGCTCATCCAAGGGCTTACTAGGAACTTTGACCAACAGACTAAAGACAAGAATCAAACCATAGGCCAAAATAAAAAGAAGCAAAGGCCAGGTTAGATTACCACTACTAAAGGCGTGCAAAGATTCAACCAAATTGCCCCGCACCAAAAGAGTTGCAAAAAAACAAGAAAGCAAGGTAAGTTGCAAGAGAAAAAAGCTAAACTTGAGCAAGGTTTTTCTCTGTCTGGTCAAAAGCAAGACGTGTAAAAAACTCGACGCCAACAACCAGGGAATAAGAGATGCATTTTCAACTGGATCCCAGGCCCAATAACCTCCCCAGCCAAGCTCCAGATAGGACCACCAGCATCCAAGCAAAATCCCTATGCTTAAAAACACCCAGGAAAGCAGGGCAAAGCCACGCACTCTTTCCACCCACAAATCAAACTTTCCTTCCAACCAAAAGACCAGGGACAGACAGGCAGGCACAGTAAAACCAGCATATCCCAAAAAAAGCAAAGGCGGATGAAAGATCATCCCTACGTTTTGGAGCAACGGATTTAACCCCTTACCATTCAAAGGAGCTGGAACTAACTTTAAAAAGGGATTGCTATACGTGATCAAAAGTAAAAGAAAAAAGCTCTGAACAAAAAAGAAACTCACCCAAAACATGGACTTTTCCCGATCCGTAAGTTGAGCATAGGTTTTGGAGAACAAAAAAACAATTCCAAATAAGCTAATGGCCAGCAGCCAAAACAAAAAAGAACCTTCCTGACCAGCCCAAAAGGCAGTAAGCGCGTAAAACAAGGGTAAAAACTTATCTGTATAATCCCGCACGTAAGCAAAAGAAAAATCTTTGGTGGCCAAGGCATAGACCAAAATAGCCGAACTAAGACCTATCAGCAAAAAACTTATCTTTTGCACCCATTCTGTTAATCTAGACAAACCAGGCTCTAGTTTTGATTCAAAAAGCAAGTGATAGATCACATAACAACTGCTAAAAACCATCAAAACAAAGGCCAAACCAAGGCTATAAAAGGCTAAATAATGCATTTACTTACCTCTTTAAGTTTTAAACACCTGCCTCTTCGTAAACAACAATAGGTTGTTTATCCTTGTTTTTTCTTGTACTTGGAAGGGCACTTGGTAATAATGGACGAAGCTATAAACTTGTCTTTATCCATTTTTCCTTCGACGATCACTTCTACTCCAGGCTTAAACGTATCAGGCAAAGCTCCTTGATAAAACACAGGGATAATTTCTTGCGGATTTTTTTTGTCCATCAAAAGAAAACTTACTTCTAATCCGCCTTTGGTTTTGTGAAAATCGCGTTTACTGACCAAACCAAAAAGCCTGGCCTGTTTGATTTTATTTTTTCCCATGGCCAAGGCTTCTGATACGTTTAAAAAATAGACCTTGTTTTCTTGAATAGTAGCAAAGGCCAAATAGCCAATGGCTCCAAAAATCAAACAAAAAGCCAAAATATAACTTTTTTTCATCTTTTTCTCCACCTCAAAGCCACGTCTGTTCAATGGCGAACAGACTTGTTTTTTTCTAAATTCTAACCTTAAAGTTTACTCTGTTAACTTTTTATTTTGCTTTTAGCAATGATTTTTTGCTTGCGCTCTCTGGCCAGTTTGCGCAGATCTTCTACTTCGTCGGTTTCATCTACTATTTTCTTGCCAATGATCTCTTCTAACACGTCTTCCAAGGTAATCAACCCTGCCACTCCTCCGTATTCGTCCAGAACCACAAAAAGGTGATTTCTGGTTTCTAAAAATTTAACCAAAACCTTATCCAAGGTAATGCTTTCCGGTACGAATTGAACAGGTTTCATTAATTGCAAAAGTCTGATTTCGTGTTTGTCCTCGGCCAAGGCGGTTAAGATGTCTCTGCGCAAAACAATGCCAATGATGTCTTCTGGTTCGTCTTCGTAAACCGGGATCCTAGAATGGGGCAAAAACTTTTTTTGTTTTAAGACGTCTCTGACCTTTAACTTGGCTGGCAGACAAAACATAACAGTACGTGGAGTCATGACCTCGCTTACCGTTTTTTTATCCAGCGCCAAAATATTTTGAATGGAAACCTCTTCATAGGGCTTAATAATTCCAGACCGCCGTCCCAGCCTTAGCACGGCCAAAATTTCCTCTTCGGTATGTTCACTAGTTTGTTTTTTCTTGGTTTTTTCAATAAAAAAGACCAGTTTGCGGCAAAAGAAAATAAAAGGTTTTAAAATAAAGATCAAAGCGTATAGAGGATAAGCCAAAAAAGGCGCAACTCTATCGTTAAAAATCACTCCAACGGTTTTGGGAATAATTTCAGAAAAAATCAAAATGGTTAAGGTAAAAACCAAAGAAAATACGGCTAGACTTTGCTCGCCAAACACTTCTGAAGCAGCTACCCCAGCAATGGCAGCGCCTGCAGTATTGGCAATGGTATTTAAGGTCAAAATGGCCGTAATGGGCTCTTCTATGTTTAAACGCAATTCTTCTAAAATCTTGCCCAAACGGGGGTATTTGGCTTTGATCCGCTCTATACTTCCCAAAGAAATAGAATAAAGGACTGCTTCAGCAATGGAACACAAAGCAGAAATAAAAACAGCTAGAAAAAAAGATAGGGCTAATTTAGTCATTGGTTGACTTACGTTTAACCATTATCAAGCAAGAATGCAACCAGCTAAAACTTAAGTTTTTAGGGCCAGGAGAATGGTTTTTATTTTGTCCAGCAATTCTTTTCTATTTTCAGCCAGGATCCGAATCATAGGTTCTTTGCCCACCTCGCCTGGATCAGCAATAAATCTTGGTTGAGAAGATTTGTTTTCAGCAAAGACCTTGGCCACTCCCCATTCCAAGGTTGAACCTTCTTTTTGCTTGACTTCCTCTGGCTCATCCTTGCGATCAAACCAATGGAGTTCAAAACCGGCCCTGGCAATGGCATCTATAATTTGTCTTGAATAGCGAATATTTATTGCCCACTTGAGTTTACAGTCAAACTCTCTGGCCGTTAACAAAACCTTGGCCATGTGTGTAGATGCCCCAAAGTCAATCTGACCAAAGAGTAATTCTCCATCTTGAGTAACTGAGATCCTGCCATTAAACCCGGCTACGTCCTCTAAGCTATCTGCAAAATCCAGAGCCGTGACTATATTCATTCGCACCTCTGGGATCAACTGACCAATTCCAGGAAGCAAACCAAGTTCTTTGCGCACTGCTTTTAATTCAGCTCTTAACTTGTCTTTTTCCTCTAATTTACGCAAGTAAAAAAGATGATTAACCGGCCCAACTCCTTTTCCCAATTCATAAGAAAAACGCAAGGCCCCTTGTAAAAATTTGCGCGCTTTTTTTACGCTCTCAACCAGCTCCAAGCCCTGCCCCAAATAAGTAGCAATGGCTGCGGATAGAGTACAACCCGTGCCGTGATTGTTTTTTTTATCGATCCTTGCACTTTTAAACTCCAAACACTGGCCAGAAGCAAGCATTAAAACGTCAACCACGTCTTTTCCTTGGGCGTGTCCTCCTTTTAACAACACGGCCTTGGCTCCGCACTCAAAAAACTTTTCTCCAACTTTTTGGTAATTTTTTTCAGGTCGTTTAATCCCCGTAAACAACTCAGCCTCAGGCAAATTGGGAGTAACCAAAGTAGCCCAGGGAAAAATAGAGGTAAAAAATTCACAAATAGCATCATCTTGCAACAACTTATCTCCCGATTGACTCACGCAAACCGGATCAACCACTACGGGCGCCTTTACCTCAGCCAAAATTTTACCTACTTCTCTAATGATAGGCTTAGAAAAAAGCATCCCGGTCTTAATGGCTTTTACTGGTAAGTCCGCAAGCACTGCTTTTAACTGCTGCCCAACGAACTCAGACGAAGGGGCTTCAATTGCCCAAACTCCACAAGTGTTTTGAGCTGTCAAGGCCGTAATTACGCTTGCCCCATAACCTCCTAGGACGGTAATGGTTTTTAGGTCTGCCTGAATGCCGGCCCCACCCCCTGAATCAGAACCAGCTATAGTTAAAATTACTGGCACATTTGTCATTTTACAAACTTTACTTTTTTTTCTGATTTAGCTTGGCTTCTAACTTGGCCCAAGAATCCTTTAAGGTAACGGTCCTGTTGACCACAAACCTTTCCTGTTCATTTTGCTCTACCACAAAGTAACCAATGCGTTCAAACTGAAAATTGGTCCCTGGCAAAAGTTCAAACAAAGCAGGCTCAGCCAGAACTTGGACTACTTCCAGGCTCTTGGGATTTAGCAATTCCTGAAAAGACCTTCCTTTTTTCTCTTCTAAACCAGGATTTTCCACCTGAAAAAGCCGGTCGTAAAGCCTGGCTTCCAAAGGCTTGGCCTGTTTCAGCGCAACCCAGTGCAAAGTGCCTTTAACCTTTCTGCCGTCAGGAGAAAAGCCGCCTTTGGTCGCTGGATCGTAAGTGCAATGCAATTCTATCACTCTACCCTGCTCGTCTTTGATCACTTTTTCGCAACGAATATAATAGGCATAACGCAGGCGCACTTCTTTGCCCGGAGCCAGACGAAAGTATTTGCGCGGTGGATCTTCTCTAAAATCACTGCGTTCAATGTAAATCTCTCGCCCAAAGGGAACCTTGCGCGTGCCTGCGCTTGGATCTTCTGGATTGTTTACTGCGTCCAGTTCTTCTATCTTATCCTCAGGATAATTGGTAATCACCACTTTTAGAGGATCAAATACCCCCATAAAGCGCAACGCTGTTTTATTTAAAACCTCACGCACGCAAAATTCAAGCATGGCATAATCCACCAGATTATCACTCTTGGCAATGCCAATGCGCTCACAAAATTCCCGAATGGCCTCAGGAGGAAAACCGCGGCGGCGCATGCCAGAAATGGTAGGCATCCTGGGGTCGTCCCAACCACTTACAATTTTATCCTCAACCAACTTAGTCAACTTACGTTTGCTAAGCACGGTATAAGTAAGGTTCAAACGGGCAAATTCGATCTGCTGAGGATGACAAGGGATTTTATCTTCCAATTGATCCAAAAACCAATCGTAAAGAGGTCTATGGTCTTCAAACTCCAAGGTACACAAAGAATGCGTAATTCCTTCAATGGCGTCAGATAGACAATGGGCAAAGTCATAGGTAGGATAAATACACCACTTATCTCCTGTCCGGTGGTGGCTAACTTTTTTGATTCTATAGATTACAGGATCGCGCAAGTTAAGGTTGGGCGAAGCCATGTCTATCTTGGCCCGAAGCACGCACTCCCCTTCGGCAAATTCGCCGTTTTTCATTTGGATAAATAACTTTAAATTTTCTTCTACACTTCGATTGCGATAAGGACTTTCCCGGCCAGGCTCAGTAAGGGTGCCACGGTATTCACGAATTTGTTCAGGAGTCAAGTGACAAACGTAAGCCTTGGACCTTTTAATCAACTCTAAGGCATATTGATAAAACTGTTCAAAGTAATCAGAGGCAAAATAAAGATGTTCTCCCCAATCAAACCCAAGCCAACGAACGTCTTCTTGGATAGATCTTACGAACTCAGGACTTTCCTTTTCTGGGTTGGTATCGTCAAAACGCAAGTGGCAACGTCCGCCAAACTCCTTGGCCAGACCAAAGTTTAAACACATGGACTTGGCATGGCCAATGTGCAGATAACCATTTGGCTCTGGCGGAAATCTAGTAATCACGGTTTGATGTTTGCCTGTTTTGAGATCCTGTTCAATGATCTGACGAATAAAATGACTCTTTTTTTCTTCCATATTCCCAACTCCTTTTTACCCCAAATATCTATAATCTATCCTCAACTAAAGAAATAAATTTGCTTGCTTTTTATCAACAACCACCCAAAAATTTTTGCAAGCTCATCATTTAATTGATGCACCTGCAAAAAGTGTTTTTGGGAGAAATTGACAAAGTTTAACGCATAAAAAGTCAAATAATTTTAGCTTGTTAAAAACTAACGGTTTCGTCAAAAAATGCAATCTTTGGCTTTTTACAATTACATTTTTTTATAAAAACATCTATCTAGATAAACCTATCATTATTCTGTAAAAGATGCAAAAATTCTCTTTCGGTAATAATTTTTACTCCGAGCTGGTTAGCCTTTTTTAGTTTGCTGCCTGGTTTTTGTCCAACTACTAGGTAATCAGTTTTTTTGGAAACTGAACTGCTAACCTTGCCTCCTCTCTGTTCGATCTCCTGTTTGGCCTCCTCCCGGGAAAAATTTTGCAAAGCTCCAGTAAGCACAAAGGTTTTGCCTGTTAAGGGCAAATTTTTTTCTTCTCGTTGAATATTGCTTTTGGGATCAATGCCTAATTCTTTTAATTCTTTTAGCATTTGCTGGTTTTCTTTCAGCTCAAAAAAAGAAACAATGGCATTGGCTACTTCTGGGCCAACGTCAGGAAGTTGAACCAGCTCTTCTGTTTTGGCCTTGCTCAACTCATCCAAAGAGCGATAATTAGCTGCAAGCAACCTAGCTGTTTGTTCACCTACGTGTCTTATCCCCAATGCAAAAATTAAGCGCTCTAAACTTATCTCTTTTTTGGCCTTGGAAATGGCCTCTAAAATATTTTGAGCAAGCTTGGGCCCCATTCTAGGGAGTTTAAGCAATTTTTCCTGATCCAATTTAAAAATGTCTGTAGGTTTTAACACCAGTTTGTGCTTAATTAAAGCCTGGATCCATTTTTTGCCAAGACCTTGAATGTTAAAACCTTTTTTAGAAACAAAGTGAATAAGGCTGGCCTCCAGTCTAGCTGGACAGGAAAAATTAAGGCAACGTATAGCTACCTCATCTTTTAAACGTTTTAACTCACTAGCGCAGACTGGACAGTGCGTAGGAAAAACTATTTCCTTTTCTTGTCCTGTGCGCTCCTCTTTAACTGGCCGAACCACCTCTGGAATTACATCGCCTGCCCTCTGGACAATAACGGTATCGCCAATTTTTAAGTCCTTGACCCTGATTTCACTTTCATTATGGAGGGTTGCCCGGGAAACCGTAACTCCTCCAATGTTTACTGGTTCTAAAATAGCTACTGGAGTTATTACCCCTGTCCTTCCTACTTGAAAGTGAACGTCTTTTAAAACTGTTTTGGCCTGATGGGCAGGAAATTTTAAGGCCAGGGCAAAACGGGGAGCTCTGGCCGTAAACCCAAGTCTTTGCTGAAGAGCCAAGGAGTTAACCTTGATCACTATCCCATCAATTTCAAAGGGCAGTTGTTCGCGTTTGTTTTTGATTTCCTCAAAATAGGCTATAATCTCTTCTGGATTATTACATTTTCTAGCCTCAGGCACTACGGGAATCCCCATTTTTTTTAAGCCAAAATACACCTCTTCTTGAGTAGAAAACTCCATCCCTTGGACCTGACCTAGACCATAGGCAAAAAAACGCAAGGGTCTAGCTGACGTTATTTTAGGATCCAACTGCCGTAAAGAACCAGCAGCCGCATTTCTTGGGTTGGCAAAAGGTTTTTCGCCTTTGGCTAGTTGTTCCTGATTCAAACTATAAAAGTCCTGTTTAAATAAAATCACTTCACCTCTAACCTCTAGATATTCAGGACAAGGAGCAAATAAGCGCAAGGGCAAATTTTTTATGGTTTTTAGGTTGGCTGAAACGTCTTCGCCAACCTGTCCGTCTCCTCTAGTTCCTCCACGCACAAATTGACCTTGTTCATAAACCACTTCTACGGCTAATCCGTCTAGTTTAACCTCCACCCAAAAGTCTAACTCGATTCCTGGGAGCAAACGATAAATCCTTTGACAAAAGTCCTCCAGCTCTTGTTTAGAAAAAGCATTGTCCAGGCTGTACATAGGTAAAGTATGTTTAAATTCTTTAAACTCTGTTAAAGGTTTATCCCCTATTTTTTGGGTTGGCGAGTTGGGGTCTTTTAGTTGAGGATACTTATTTTCCAGATCGACCAGCTCTTTAAACATTTTGTCGTATTCAAGATCAGAAATTTCTGGATCGTCTAGAACGTAATAGCGGTAATTGTGATATTCAATAAATTTTCGCAGTTCTTGAACTCTTGCTTTGACCTCATCTGGTACGGACATCACAATATCTCCTCAATGGCTTCCAGGTTTTCTTTACTACCAATGGCAATCAAAGTGTCTCCTGCATCCAGAATTGTTTTTGGACCTGGATTGAAGAGCATTTGTCCATTTGCCTTTTTAATGGCTACGATAATTAAGTTATAACGTGGCCTAATTTGCGATTGAATCAAGTCTTTGCCCACCAATTCTGAATTGGGACTGATTATTAGTTCTTCCATTTGCAGTTCTAGTTCTTTTTCTAATAACGCTAGTTCCAAAAAGTCAATTACTGTTGGTCGCAAGACCACCTGGGCCATACGTTTTCCCCCAATAACGTAAGGAGTTAAGACTCGGTCCGCTCCGGCAAATTGTAATTTTTGAATGGAATCTTCGTGTTCTGCCCGGGCAACGATCTCTATTTTGGGCATCAATTGCCTGGCCGTAAGGGTAACGTAAACGTTTTGAGCTTCTTTGTTTAAAGTAGTAATGATAGTACGGGCACGTTTTAAGTTGGCAGCAAGCAGGGTTTGATCCGACGTAGCATCACCATGTACGCACAAAATACCGTCCATTTTTAATTGGTGGACGATCTCTTCGTCTTGTTCTACCACCACTACTGGATAACCTTCCTTTAAAAGTTCAGCAGTAACTACCGAACCAATTCTACCGTGGCCACAGACGATAAAGTGGTTTTCCAACCGGTTGATCATTTTTTGCATTTTTCGTTTCCCCCACAAATCTTGCAAGTGTCCCTCTACCAAAAGTTGGGTAAAAGCTCCCATTAAAAAGGCAAAGTTACCTACGCCCATTAAGATCAAAAGAGAGGTAAGCATTCTTGCCCGGGGCGTTAACGGATGCACCTCCATAAAACCAACCGTAGAAAGGGTAATTATTACTTGGTATAAGCTATCAACAAAGTTCCACCCTTCCAGATGCCAATAAATAAACAGGCCAAAGCTAAAGACCAAACAAAGAGAGACCGAGCCTATAAGTATGGGCAGAAAGTGTCCGTACTTAACCTTCCAACGTAAGTAACGGTTCGTTAAAGGAGAATACTTTTTTTTATTCTTCCTGGACATCCTTGTTTGCTTACCTGCGTATTTCTCCTTGACCAAGGACGATAAACTTGGTCGTAGTAAGTTCGTTGATCCCCATCGGACCATAAGCGTGCAGTTTGGAGGTAGAAATGCCAATTTCTGCTCCCAGACCAAACTCTCCACCGTCGTTAAACCGGGTAGAGGCATTGACCAACACTGCCGAGGCATCAACTTCTTCTAAGAAACGCATGGCCAGACTGTAGTTGTTGGTGATAATAGCTTCAGAATGATTAGAACCATACCTGGCAATGTGGGTACAGGCCTGTTCAAAGTTATCAACTACTTTTACGGCCAGATCCAAAGACAGATACTCTTTCCCCCAATCCTCCTGGGTAGCAGGTACGCTTTGGTTTAAAATAGCCCCTGCCCTTGGACAGGCGCGCAAAACCACCTTGGCCGGGGCAAGTTTTTCTTCTAATAACGGCAAAAACTTAGAAGCAATGTTTTGATGAACGAGCAAGCACTCCAAGGCATTACAAACTCCAGGCCTCTGTACTTTGGCATTATAGACGATCTCCAAGGCCATCTTAAGTTCTGCTTCCTCATCTACGTAAATGTGACAAACGCCTTTGTAATGTTTTAAAACAGGCATTCTAGCCTGGGCAACTACGGCTTTGATCAACCCTTCTCCACCTCTAGGGATAACTACATCTATGTAATCTTCTAATTCCAGAAGATAATTAACCGCTTGTCTGTCGGTAGTAGGCAGGGCAATTACGCTTTCTTGTGGCAGTTCTGCTTGGGAAAGGGCCTTGGCGATCAATTGTGCAAGAATTTGGTTGGAATAAAAGGCTTCAGAACCTCCACGTAAAATTACGGCATTGCCTGCCTTCAAACACAAAATTGCTGCATCTATGGTTACGTTGGGTCGGGATTCGTAAATAATGGCGATCACGCCCAAGGGTACCCGCATCCTGCCTACATTGATTCCGCTTGGCCTTACCTGCATCTCCTCGATTTTGCCTACAGGATCTGGAAAACTAGCCACCTCTCTACAGGCCTGAATCATACCGGCAATGGTCTTTTCAGTTATGCGCAAACGATCAATTCGGGCCGGATCTAAATTGTTTGCTTGAGCCTGTTTAAGGTCTTTGGCATTGGCTGAAAAAATACTTTGTTGTTCTTGTTCAAGCAAATCAGCCAAATTGAACAGCGCTTGATTTTTTTGAGCGGTCTTGGCACGCAGCAACTGTAAACTTGCCTGCTTGGCTTTTTTAGCCAATTGCAATACTTCTGCTTTTAAATCCATACTCCCTCCTACCTATTTTTAAAGATACTCATCTATAAAAGTTAATCAATTATCCACAGAGACTTTTATTTTTTGCACAAAATATAATGAAATCAAACTAAAAACAACTCCACCCAAAAACGTTAGTCTATAATCGTACATCCACAGCATGCCTCCCAAAACAGGAATAATTACGGCTACTATGTGATTGATAGTAAAACCTACGGCCATACTTGGAGCAATATCTAAAGGATCAGCTATTTTTTGGAAATAAGATCTAATAGCAATGGCAAAATTAAAAAAAATATGATCTAAAATGTACATTAAACCAACAATCCATTTATTGTCACAAAAAGCATAGACAGTAAAAATAAAAATTAAAGCAGTGTATTCTAGACTTAAGACCTTGCGTTCGCCAAAGTAATTAATGGCTTTACCTAATAACGGACTAAAATAATAACTTAAAATATTGTTGAGCACAAAAAGGATAGAGGTCTCAAAAATAGTATAGTGAAACTTTTTAACCAGCAAAAATACGGCAAAAGCTACAAAAATTTGCCTTCTGGCTCCAGCAAGTAAAGTCAAAACGTAAAACAACCAATATTTTTTGCGCAAGATCATTTTTTTATTTTGGTGAGGAAGATTCTTATCTTCTGGGTCTTGAAGCCAGGCCCAGATCCCTCCTAGGATGGTCAGCATACCTATCAAGAAAAAAATTTGGGCATAATTTAGCCAGAAAGCCAGACTAAAAACTATGGCACCACTAATAATGTTTACTAACGAGCTGATTCCCCGTAATCTTCCCATGATCATAGGGGCTTGAGTTTGATCAAAGTACTGTAAGGTTAGAGATTGATTGAGGGTTTCATAATAATGAAAACCAAACGACATTAAAAGAGTAGAAAAAATAAGTCCGTAAATAGATGAAAAATATCCAGTAATTGAGATCCCAATTCCTAAAACGATCACGGACAGGGCAGCCAGTTTGTGTTCTTTAAAAAAAAGTAAAAGATAAACAACCAAAAGGGCTAAAAAACCTGGAATTTCCCGAATAGATTGGAGCAGACCCATTTGTTGACCATTAATATGGACTACTTCTACCGAAAAATTGTTAATTAAAGTGCGCCAACTTTGAAACCCAAGAGTTGTTACTACAGTTAAAACAAATAAAAAAATATACATTTTGCGTTGAGCATCAGACATAAAACACTACCTCATAATTTAACAATTATTTCTATCAAACAACGATATTGTTGGGTTAAAACTTATTGATTAAGTACAACCCCCCAAAAAGGAAAAATAAGCCTATAACCCGAAAAATATTTAGAGGATGAACAGGAAAACCAGCTAACCCAAAGTGATCGCAAAGCAAAGATCCTAAGGTTTGACCAACCAAAAACAAAACCATCAAACTCAAAGCTCCTATACGCGGAGCCAAAATAATACTTACGGTCACTAAAAACGCGCCTAAAATTCCACCTGTCCATGCCCACCAAGGCACACTTTTAAAAATAAAAAAATCAGGAAAAGGGATTTTAAGAATAAGCATAATTAACAATAAGACTAATGTCCCTACTAAAAAAGAAATAAAAGCAGCCAGGAGAGGACTTCCCAGCTTTTGACTAACAATGCTATTCAGACCAGGCTGCAAAGTAATCAAAAAACCGGCCAAAATTCCAAGTAAATTATACATCCATATATCTTTCATTACTTATCTCCTTTTTGACTAACCCAAATACCTAGCCCAACTAAAATGCACCCGGCTAATTGAATTTTATTTAAAGTTTCATCTAAAATCCACCAACTTAAAAAGACAGCAAAAACAGGAATAAAATTAGTAAACATAGCCGCCTTTCCTGCTTCTACTTTACTCAAACCATAGTTATACAAAGAATAGGCTAAAAAAGTAACTACCACTCCAAGATAGATAACAGCAAAAACAGGCTTAAACTGAAAATTTATTTGCTCCAAATCTTTTAACCAAAATAAACCCAATACTCCAAAAAAAATAGTTCCCAACAAAGACTGAACAAAAGCCAAAAACAAAGGATGAAAATTAACACTCAACTTCCGTACCAAAACCGTATATCCTGCAGCTACGATCATTGCCAAAAATTCCAAAAAATTACCTAGAGCTGGATCAGGACAGAGGTTAGTCGTAACACTTGCTTTAGTAAGCAAGCCAACCCCAATTAGAGAGATCAAAAATCCAGTTATCATTTTTAAATTAAATGGCTCATTCAAGACAAAACTAGCCAGTATACCTACCATAAGAGGTAACGTAGCCACAATCAACGAGGCTTGAGCAGCAGAAGTATAGGTAAGGGCGAAACTTTCAAACAAAAAATACAAGCATGGCTCTAACAAGCCCATAAAGAGAAGAAGCTTAAAGTGGTACCAGGAAATATTTCTAGGCCAAATTTTAGATCCAAACAATAAAAAAACCAACGTTCCGATAAACATTCTAAAAAAAATAACCAAAATAGGATGATAACTACCAACGGCTATTTTTAAGGCAATAAAAGAACTGCCCCATAAAAACATAGCCACGAGCAAGGCAAGGTAAGGATAAAAAAAAGAAGATTTAAACATAGAAAACTATTTCTATATAAACACAACACAAAAAGCAAATATTGCAAAACCAATAACCAAATCCCTATGCAAACCAAAAATAAAATAAATCTAAACAGTTAGAACATATAACCTTTTGAACCTTTTCAACAAAAGCAAAAAATACTATCCCCAAAAACAACAAACTACACCTAAAAAACAAAAACCAGTCATATTTTTGTAACCAAAATAATCTAAAAATCTCTTCGTTCGTTAAAGGGAAAATAAATTTTTAGTTTTATCTGTATTAAGATAATCAAATAACTTTATGGCCAAAATTT
>Ga0256840_1002064_pt1 | contig 18071 bp, 21 predicted proteins | sample 355202metaG_FD_185969 | JGI IMG/M metagenome (GOLD analysis project Ga0256840, IMG submission 185969) | Hydrothermal vent microbial communities from Mid Atlantic Ridge, Atlantic Ocean - 355-202 | ecosystem: Environmental > Aquatic > Marine > Hydrothermal vents | place: Atlantic Ocean: Mid...
GCAATGCTACTTTGGTTTACACCTAATTAATAAATACAAAGATTTACCAATAGCAATAGTAGAAAGCGAAAAAACAGCAATTATTTCAAGTGTTTATTTACCTGAATTTGTTTGGTTGGCGTGTGGTAGCATAAACAATCTAACAAAAGAAAAAACCAAAGCATTAAAAGGTAGAAATGTAGTTTTATTCCCTGATTTAAAAGGTTATCAACTTTGGAAAAACAAAATACCTCAACTTTCAAAATTAGCAAATTATCATATTTCAGACCTATTGGAACGAAAAGCAACCGAAGATGAAAAAAAACAAGGTTATGATTTAGCAGATTATTTAATTAATCTAAATATTGACTATAAAGAACATCTGTTCTAACCCCTCAATAAAGGATATTTCAAACATTTATTCTACTGTAAAATTATAATCATTCTCTAAAAATTTAGGTTATAAAATTAGAAATTATGCCAAAACCTTACACATTCCCTTTTATTTACAATGATGCAAGATGTATCACTATTTCAGATTTAAAAAAGTTAAACTTTATAAAAGACAATATTAATAAAACCGCCTCAATACGTTGGGCTAATAGTAAAGGCATAGAAACTGGCAGTATTTTAATACAATCAAAAATTAATATTAATTTAAAGGTTTTAATATTTGATTATAAATGTAATGGCAAATCATTTAATTACACAATTCCTTTAGTAACGATACCAAGTAATTTAGGCAAAGGTAAGATATGGTATTTTATTTGTCCATTTACTTATAAGCGTTGTAGAAAATTACATTTAATAGATTGTTATTTTATACATCGCACAGCAATAAAAGGGGTTTATGAAAAACAAATACAATCTAAAAAATGGCGTGTATTAGATAATACATTTAATGACTTTTTTAAAATTGATGATTACTATCAAGAACTTCATAGCAAACACTTTACTAAATACTACAAAGGCAAACCAACAAAACGTTATTTAAGATTAATGAAAAAAATCAATAAAGCAGAAAATATTTCAGCAGATGAAATTGAAAACTTATTTTTATTATAAAATACTGGTTTAAAAAGGCTCTTACTTACACCTAAATTGACACCTTAAATTATAAAACCCTTATAATTAAACAATTATAAGGGTTTTAGCGGAGAATGAGGGATTCGAACCCCCGGAAGTGTTACCTTCGCTGGTTTTCAAGACCAGTGCATTCGACCACTCTGCCAATTCTCCTGAGTCTTTATTGCTTTAGGTTTTGCCTTAGCGGTTGCAAATATATAACCCTTTTTTAATTAGAGAAAGAAAAAATGTATTTTTTTAATCAAAACTTTTAGAGCTTTCTCCAGTTATTGGAATTGCCTTCCCTAAAAATTTAGGATTTCGGTTTATAAGTAGCTCTAAAAGAGCTTTAACATTAGCTAATTTCTCTCTGATATTCATTTTTTTAGCTATAGCCTATTGATGTTTATCTGCAATAAATCCGTTTGCATTTATGCCTAGTTGATTGGCAATAAAAAGACTTCTTTTTAAATGAAATTTTTGTGTGATAATAGTTAAATCGGTTACTTTAAATATTTTTTTAGCTCTAATTATACTATTGTAGGTATCAAAACCTGCATGATCTAAAAAAATATTTGAAAGAGGAATTCCTTTATTGTGCAAATATTTTTTCATGGTATTTACTTCATTGTATTTTGTTGTGCCGTGATCGCCACTTAATAAAAACCTTTTTATCTTATGGTTTTGGTATAGTTCAATTCCCGCGTCTAATCTATCTTTTAAAATACCTGACGGATTACCATTTGCATACACTTTCGATCCTAAAATAAGACCTGTATATGACTTAGGTATAGAGTCTATTTTATAAAAAAGTTGCTTTTTGGTTTGATTTTCAATAAAATAATCTAAAAAATAAATAAAGATTACACCTATAAAAAACGAATACAAACCAAATTTTAAAAATCTTTTAATTATCATTTATTGCTTAATTCCCTGTCTGTTCTTTTTTTTATGATATTTCTTTACATTGAGGTTATGTTGTGCCAAGGTTTTCGCAAACTCATGATAACCAATTCGGTTAACACTGGCACACATATAAAAATAATCATTTTTATTGGCATTTAAAACAGCATCTATTGCCGAAACATCCGGCATTGCTATTAAAGAAGGAGGTAATCCTTTTACTTTGTAAGTGTTATAAGGCGAATCTTTTACATCTTCAATATTTTTATAAAGTACACGTCTTATCTTAAAATCGTCGCCATATTTTTGTTTAATGGCATAAATAACTGTTGGATCGGATTGTAACGGCCAACCATCGCGTAGGCGATTTAAATATAATCCTGCTATAATGGGTCTTTCTTGCTTTTTAGCAGATTCTTTGTGTACAATAGAAGCTAATGTCGTTACTTCAATTGGAGAGAGATGTATTTTTTTAGCTTTTGATAAACGAGAGGAGTTCCAAAATCGTTTGTATTCTTTGTACATTTTATTGCGTAATTTATCGGCTGAAATATTCCAATAAACCTGATATGAATTTGGTATAAACATTCCTAAAACTTGCTCTTTTGTAAATCCGCTTTTTGCCAAAAAATCTTTGTCTGTAAAAGAGCTTATTAGCGAAAGAGAATCGGCTTCTACTTGTTCGGAAATACGTTTTGCAAGATCTTCTAAGCTATTTTGGTTATTAAACGTTAACTTAATAGGATCTTGTCTGCCACTACGTAATAAATTAACCAAATCATTATTTGATGTACCTTTTCGTATAAAATATCTTCCGCTTTTTATTTTATGAAATTTCTTCTTGTTAGCAACCCATTTAAAATCTGTTGTATCTTTAATAAAAGGAGCAATTTTTTTAACTAAATCAGTAAAACCATCATCATTTTTTAAATATATAAACCCTTCTTTTAGAGCTCCTTCTTTATATACTTTATAATAAGTTTTGTATGTAAAATATCCGATTAAAACTAAGATTAGTATAATAACGGAAACTATTATTTTTTTGTTTTTCAAAATGTTACGTTTGTTTTATTAATTAATTGATACAAAGCTTCATCTTTATATCCGTTGTTCGTAAAATTCCATTCTTTTTTAACACCAACCAATCTGAAATTTGCCTTTTTAAATAACTTTATACTGGCAGTATTATCTGTTTCGATATCTGCATAAAGTTGGTGTAAAAGCAAAACATTAAAGGCATAATCTACAATTAAATTGAGCACTTTTAACCCTAATCCTTTATTTTGAAATTCTTTAACAATTAAAATGCCAATTCCGGCTCTTTGGTGTTGCGGATTAAAATCGAATAAGTCAATAAAACCAATTGCTTGTTTTTGATAATCAATTACTAATCGCAATTGTTTAGCTTGATAAATATCCATGTGCGAATTGGCTATATATTTTGCCAATAAATGTTTCGAAAACGGCACTTGTGTACTGCTTATTTGCCAAAAATCTTCATCATTTTCGGTTGTAAACAGAAAATCCAAATCTTCAGGTTCTAATGCCCGTAATCTAATATTGTCTTTGGTTAAATACATTTTAAATGAGATATTCGCCCTTAAAAACTTGTTCAACTTTACCTTTTAAAAACACATTGGTATATTTTTTATCTTTTTTATTAAAAAAAACTTCCAAATTACCACCTAAGGTTTCTAAATTAATATGATTATCGGTCGTTTTATTCAATTTGTTTACAGCAATTGCAACGGCAGTTGCACCTGTACCACAACTAAGTGTTTCATTTTCAACACCTCTTTCATAAGTTCGCATTTTAAATGTATTCTCTCCTAATTGCTCAACAAAATTAACATTGGTTCCTTCTTCAAAATACGGAGCACCATAACGGATTTTTCTTCCTTTATTATACACATCTAAGTTAGATACATTATCTGTAAACGTAATATGATGAGGCGAACCGGTATTTAAGAATATATTTGAGTTGCTTAGTTCAACATCTTCAACATCAGACATTTGTAAACTTATTATATTACCATTAATTATAGCTTTGTGTAATCCGTCCGGAGCATCAAAAACACAAGAGTCTTTAATAATTTTTAAAAAATTAGCAAAATGTACAATACATCTTCCACCGTTTCCGCACATACTTCCTTTTTTGCCATCTGCATTAAAATACCGCATTTTAAAATCTGCTTTATCTGATTTCTCTAATAAAATCAAACCGTCGGCACCGATGCCAAATTTACGATGACACATTTTTGAAATGGTGTTATAATCATTTTTATCAAAAGATAAATCGCGATTATCTATTAGGATAAAATCATTTCCTGTACCTTGATATTTGTAAAATTCTAATTTCATAAGTTGCAAAAATAGGGATTTATTTTGGAATAATTTTTGTTATCCAAATTTTATACATCCAATGTTAAAAATCGTTAAAACACGTTAATGTCCGTTAAATTACGGAGTTAACAATTAAATTTGCATAATTTTTGATGTGTAAAAATAGTTTAAAAATTTAAAATATAAACCTTATGAAAAAAATAGCGAGTTTAGTATTTGTTTCCGTTTTAGGAGGTGTCATCACTTTGTCTTCTTATTTATTTTTCTTTCAAAATAAAGAACAACCTATAAATATTGTTTCAAATAAAGAAACGCCTTCGATAATACAAACAAGCAGCACAAATAATTCAATAAATAACAGTAAATATTCAATTAATTTTACCAATGCTGCCAAAAAGACAGTCGATGTTGTAGTACACGTTAAAAATACTGCCATCCAAACTGTAATCGATCCTTATGCTCAATTGTATTATGGTAGAAGAGGAGCAGAGAGACAATTTGCTCAAATAGGAACAGGTTCAGGCGTAATAATTTCATCTGATGGCTATATCGTAACGAACAATCACGTAATTAAAGGTGCAACAGACTTAGAAATCACCTTAAATAATAAAGAAAAGTACAAGGCAACTTTGGTTGGAACCGATTCAAAAAGCGATATTGCTTTACTTAAAATTGATGCTAAAAATTTACCGTTTATTACTTTTGGAGATTCCAATTCCATTAAAGTTGGTGAATGGGTTTTAGCTGTTGGAAATCCGTATAACTTAACATCAACTGTAACTGCCGGAATTGTGAGTGCAAAAGCAAGAGATTTAAAAGGAAATATGAAACAAGATTCATTTATCCAAACCGATGCTGCTGTAAATCCGGGTAATAGTGGAGGAGCCTTGGTTAATACAAAAGGCGAATTAATTGGTATTAATACCGCTATTTCTTCCAAAACTGGTGCTTTTGTTGGTTATTCGTTTGCTGTACCATCAAATATTGCAAAAAAAGTAGTGGAAGACTTATTAGAATATGGTAGTGTGCAACATGCAATTCTTGGTGTTAACGGTGCCGAGTTAAACGGTGCAAGTGCAAAAGAGTTAAATGTAGATACTTCCGAAGGCTTTTACGTATCTGATGTTGTAAAAGATTCCGGTGCTGCAAAAGCCGGAATTCGAAAACAAGATGTAATTGTTAAAATTGATAATGTAGATATCACTTCTTTTTCCGATATGATTGGTTATATAAATACAAAAGAGCCAAACGATGTCGTGCAAGTTACTGTTTTACGCAATGGCGATTATAGAACTTTAGCTGTAAAATTAAACAAAAAAGAGTTGTATTTCGTAAAGGATTTAAACTTTAATTTAAAAGACTTAACACAAAGTGAATTAAATCGTTACGGTATAAAATCAGGTGCTAAAATTGTTTCTGTTGAAAATGAAGCCTTAAAAAATTATGGTGTGGCAAATGGTTATATATTAGTACGAATTAACAACATACAAATTGAAAATGCCGAACAGGCACAAAAAATACTAAATATGAAACAACCTAATCAAGCATTACGTATTGAAATGCTTAATCCTAACGGCGAATTAGAGCGTTATATATTTAGATAAGTTTTAAGTTTGATTGATTTATTTTTGAAAAATGTGGTTTTGCTTTGCAAAATCACATTTTTTATTTCCACTTAATATAATTCAGTAAAAAAACCATATTTTTACCAATCAAAATATAACTAAAATGAAAAAAGCTGTCTTTCCGGGTTCTTTTGATCCAATTACATTAGGTCACGTTGATATTATAAATCGTGCTTTGCCTTTGTTTGATGAAATTACCATTGCTATTGGTACTAATGCTGCTAAAAAATATATGTTTAGTTTAGAAGAAAGAATTTCATTTATTAAAGAAACGTTTCAAAATCAACCAAAAATATCTGTTACATCTTATCAAGGTCTTACCATTAATTACTGCAAAGAAAATAATATTGATTTTATCTTACGTGGCTTGCGTAATCCGGCCGATTTTGAATTTGAAAAAGCAATTGCTCAAACCAATAGAAAATTAGCCGGAATTGAAACGGTTTTTCTGCTAACAGGTGCAGACACTTCCTTTATTAGCTCTAGTATTGTACGTGATATCCTTCGTCATAACGGAGATGTTTCTTCTCTTGTGCCACCTGCTGTGGTAAAAAAATAATTTTTCTTGTAACATTTTTATAACAAATTCTACTCATTAGTAACTTAACTAACCAAATTGAATAAAGAATTAGAAAATAAATTTGTAAAAGATATTCTGGCAAATCAAGGAATCATACACAAAATTTGTAGAGCTTATACTACAAATGACGATGCTCATAAAGACTTGTTTCAAGAAATATCAATACAATTATATAAAGCATATCCAAAATTTAGAGGTGAATCTAAGTTTAGTACATGGATGTATCGAGTTGCTTTAAATACAGCAATATCGCTTTATAGAAAAAATAAACGTTCTATTCAAACATCGGAGTTATTCGATAATTTAAAAGAATTGGAATTTAAAGATTATGATGATACAAAAGACAAACAAGTGGAAATGTTATACAAAGCAATTCACAATCTTAATGATATCGAAAAAGCCTTATGTCTAATGTATTTAGACGATAAACCTTATACCGAAATAGCCGAAACATTAGGTATTACCGAAGTAAATGCAAGAGTGAAGATGAACAGAACAAAAACAAAATTAAAAAAAATATTAAATCCGTAATTATGGATGTATTAGACAACTTAAAAGACGCCTGGAAAGACCAGAAATCAAAAAATATTCAATTTACCGAATCGGATATTTATAAAATGATGCATAAAAAATCTTCTTCTATTGTAAAGTGGATTTTTTATATTAGTATTATCGAATTTGTAATTTTATTTACCTCTAATTTTTTTATCGATTACGACGAAATGAAAGAACTAGGTATGCAAAACTTTGTAACCGTTCTGGTAACATTAAGTTTCATTGTAGGTGTTGTATTTGTTACCTTATTTTATAAAAACTATAAAAATATCTGCGTGAGTGATTCAACCAAAAAATTAATGAATGATATTTTAAAAACGAAAAAAATAGTTTCTACTTATATTATTATTCAGTTAATATTAGCCGGAATTACCATAATTTGGTCTGCTTATGCAACGGCACAATCATACGATTTATCTAATGATGAACACTTATTAAATTCCACTAAATTTTGGATTATCATTACCATTTTTACTATCTTTATGCTTGGTGTGTTTTGGTTATTTTATCAATTATTATACGGAATATTACTCAAACGCCTTAAGAAGAATTATAAAGAGCTTTCCGAAAGTTTAGAGTAAGATTTAATTGGTTATTGACAAACATTAAACACTGAAAACTGATGACAGCAAACTGATGACTGTGAACTGATGACTGTGAACTGATGACTGTGAACTGATGACCGTGAACTGAGAACTGAAAACTGAGAACTGATGACTAAAAACCGCAAACTAAAACTCAATAATCATATTTACGTTTCCACCGATTTTTTAATACGGAGCGGAATTTATCTTCACGTGTATTATTTCCCGGTTCGTAAAACTTTGTGTTTTCAATTTCTTTAGGTAAATATTCTTGCTGTGTAAAATTTTGCGGATAATTATGTGTGTATTTGTAATCTTCGCCGTATCCTAATTCTTTCATTAGCTTGGTTGGTGCATTTCGCAAATGTAACGGAACAGATAAATCACCGGTTTGTTTTACCATTGCAATTGCTTTGTCTATTGCTAAATATGAGGCATTACTTTTTTCGGAATTTGCTAAATAAACGGCACATTGGCTTAATAAGATTCGCGATTCCGGATTACCGATAACCTGTACTGCCTGAAACGTATTATTTGCCATAATTAATGCTGTAGGATTGGCATTGCCAATATCTTCTGAAGCCGAAATTAACATCCTTCTGGCGATAAATTTAACATCTTCTCCGGCAACGAGCATCCGTGCCAACCAATACAATGCTCCGTTTGGATCAGAACCTCTAATGGATTTTATAAATGCCGAAATAATATCATAATGTTGTTCACCTGTTTTATCGTATTTTGCTAGATTTGCTTGTAAATGCTCTTTTACTAAGGTGTTAGTCACAACAATTGGCTCTTTTACAGAACTCACCAATAATTCAAAGATATTCAGTAATTTTCTAGCATCACCACCGGAATATTGCAAAAGCAAATCGGTTTCTTTTAAAGTTATGTCTTTTTGTTTTAACCAATCATCTTCTTGCAATGCTCTATCTAATAATTGCAATAAATCTGCTTTACTAAAGGCGTTTAAAGTGTAAACTTGACACCTTGACAGTAATGCCGGAATAACTTCAAAACTCGGATTTTCGGTCGTTGCTCCAATTAAAGTTATCCATCCTTTTTCTACAGCTCCAAGCAAAGAATCTTGTTGTGATTTGCTAAATCGATGAATTTCATCTATAAATAAAATCGGATTTTTAGTGGTGAATAATCCACCGCTGTTTTTAGCTTTTTCAATTACTTGTCGTACATCTTTAACACCGGAATTTATGGCACTTAAACTATAAAATGGTCTTTTAGATTCGTTTGCAATAATATTTGCTAAAGTTGTTTTTCCAATTCCAGGTGGTCCCCAAAGTATCATACTAGGCAAAACACCGGAATTTATATGCTGATTAAAAACACCTTTGTCGCCAACTAAATGCTTTTGCGAAATGTATTCGCTTAATTTTTTTGGTCTGATTCTCTCGGCAAGTGGTGCGTTCTGATTCATTTGGTAAAAATAAAGGTTTTTTCGGATTTTCTAATTCTTAATTTTTGTTTTTTTTACAATAAATTAAAGGTTGTAGCTTAAAAGTTACACAGAACTTTTTAACTCCAAGGGTCACAAAGATAATTTGTACATAGAAATACCAAGTTAGCAGCAATCATTTATTTTACATACATAACTCATCATTCAAAACTCAAAACTTATAATTCAACATTCAAATTTCAACATCTACAATTCAACATTCAAATTCCAAACTTCAAAACTAAAAACCTTTTTCTGCCAAAATTGCCGATTATAAAAAACGGAAAGATTTTTGTATCTATGCAAAAGCAGAATAATTTTTATGAAACTAACACCTGACGATAATCATTTTAAATTTACCACCGAAACAATTGCTGTTCCGATTTATTTTGTCCTTTTTTTATGGATTATATATTGGATTGAACTACAATTTGGTTATAATTTTGGCAAATATGGTTTATATCCAAGAACGAGTAAAGGTTTATTAGGCGTTTTTGTTTCGCCATTTTTACATAGTAATTTAAAACACCTATTTAATAATTCGGTTCCGCTTTTTGTGTTACTAACAATGTTATTATATTTCTACAAAAAAATTGCTTATAAAGTCCTATTTGTCGGAATTGTTCTTCTTGGGATGCTAACATGGCTAATTGGTAGAAGCAACCTACATTTAGGTGCGAGTGGTATTGTATATTTATTATTTTCGTTTATCTTTTTTAGTGGAATAATCCGTAAATATTATCGTTTAACAGCCGTTTCATTAGTCGTTATTTTTTTATATGGAGGAATGGTTTGGTACTTATTTCCTATTGATCAAAAAATTTCTTGGGAAGGACATTTATCCGGTTTTATCATAGGTTTATTGTTAGCAATTTGGTATCGAAAAATTGGACCAAAACCTTTTAAATACGCTTGGGAAAATCCGGATTACCAAAAAGACGCTTTTGATTTACAGTTTGATGAAAATGGTAATTTTATTCCGCCTAAACCAAAAGAAGAAAATGAAAATTTACAAGAAAAAATAACAATTAACTATCATTTTAAAAAGAATAACGATAATTTTGCAACGATTATAAAGCAAAATAGAATGCCTGTAAAAAAAGACGTTTCGTTAAAAAATTACAACACTTTTGGTATTAACGCTAAGGCGAAAGCGTTTGTCTCGGTTACTAATTTAGACGATTTAAAGGAGATTTTATCCAAAAATAAAGATGTTTTTATCCTTGGCGGAGGAAGTAATATGCTCTTAACAAAAGACATAGACAAACTCGTTGTAAAATTAGATTTAAAAGGAATTAAAATACTAAAAGAAGACGATAATTTTGTTTTTATAGAAGTCCAAGCTGGTGAAAACTGGCATGAATTTGTTCTTTGGACTATTAAAAATGACTTTGGTGGTATCGAAAATTTATCTTTAATTCCGGGTAATGTAGGTGCAAGTCCGATACAAAATATTGGTGCTTACGGTGTTGAAGTTAAAGATGTGATTAATAGTGTTAACGTATTGGATAAAAATACATTAAAAAATATAACTTTAGAAAATATATTTTGTGAATTCGGATATCGTAATTCCGTTTTTAAACAAAAACTTAAAGACCAAGTTGTAATTACAAGTGTCGCATTTAAATTAACAAAAAAGGAACACCAAATAAAAGCTTCCTATGGAGCAATTCAGCAAGAACTAGAGAAAAAAGAGATTAAAAATCCAACAATTAAAGATATTTCGGATGCTGTGATAAAAATACGAAGTGAAAAATTACCAAATCCAAAGGAAATAGGTAACAGTGGAAGTTTCTTTAAAAATCCGGTTGTGAAAAAAGAAATTTTTGAAGATCTTTTTAAAACTAATCCAAAAATGCCATTTTATAAAGTAGGAGAGATGTACAAAATTCCTGCAGGATGGTTAATCGAACAATGCGGCTTTAAAGGAAAACGTTATAAAGATGCAGGCGTGCATAAAAAGCAGGCTCTCGTTCTGGTAAATTATGGCAATGCTTCCGGAGCAGAAATTTTAAACCTGGCAAACACCATCCGCGAAAGCGTAAAAAATAAATTTAACATCCAATTAGAAACCGAAGTAAATATTTTTTAATATGAATCAAGAAAAATTAATTGAAGCATTATTGTATGCCTTGCCGGCATTAGTGAGTGGCGTTATTGCCGTTTATTATTTTAAAGAATATACAAAATCGGATAATGGTTTAGAGAAATTTAAACTGCTAAAAGAAGGTAAAAAACAAATTACCAAACTTAAATTACAAGCTTACGAACGTCTAACTTTGTTTTTAGAACGTATCGCTTTAAATAAATTAGTTACACGTATTTTACCGGCAAACGACAATAAACAAGCTTATGCAATGTCATTAATTCATACAGTAGAAAGTGAATTTGAGCATAACATCACTCAACAAATTTATGTCTCAGAAGAATTATGGAATATCATCTTAACGGCAAAAAACAGAACGATACAAATTATTAGAGAATTAGCAGAAAAACCGGAGATAAAAGATGCACAACAGCTTCGAGAAGCAATTATAAATTATGTAATTGAAAATCAAAATCCTTCGAGCATGGCTTTATCGATTTTAAAAGCAGAAGTAAACGAAATTATGTAAGTTTTTTAAGGAAATTTAAAAAGTTTAAATAAAGGTCAAGAAAAAATCTTATTTTTACACCGAATTTTAAAAAGTACGATTATCAAAAAACACATTCCAAATCTAATAACACTTGCTAATTTATTTAGCGGACTAGTAGCAATTGTATTTGCTTTAAAAGGCGATTTAACATTTGCTTCTTTTTTTATACTTTTAGGTATTTTTTTCGATTTTTTTGATGGTTTCTTCGCTCGTTTATTAAATGTTCAAGGTGAATTAGGTAAACAACTCGATTCTCTTGCAGATATGGTAACAAGTGGTGTAGCTCCGGCAATGATAATGTATAAATTATTAGAAAATGCCAACAATACTAATTTATTTTCACAAGCAAGAGCAACAGTCGGTTCTTGGATGCCAATTGACGATAATACTATTTATTTTTTGCCATTTACCGGATTTTTATTGGCTTTAGGAGCTGCTTATCGTTTGGCAAATTTTAATATCGACAGCCGACAAACAGATCGTTTTTTTGGCTTGCCAACACCTGCAATGGCTCTGGTTGTTTTATCCATTCCATTAATTTTAGAATATAGTAATAATGCAATTGCGTTACAGCTTTTTGAAAATAGTTATGTGCTTATTACCATCACAATACTCTTAAGCATTTTAATGAATGCTGATATTGAATTATTTTCTCTAAAGTTTAAAAATTATGATATTAAAGAAAATAAATTAGTGTATTCTTTTTTAATAATCAGTTTAATTTTAATTGCTGTTTTAAAATTTGTCGCAATTCCAATAATTATTCTTTTGTACGTATTATTATCGGTTTTATTTAAAAGGAATTAATTCTTAACATCCTATAAACTGAACACTGCCAACTGAATACTAAAAAAACAACTCAATCTTTTCTCGGATGAAATTTCTCGATAACATTTTTTAAATACGAACGATCTACATGAACATAAATTTCGGTTGTGGTAATACTTTCGTGTCCTAACATCTGTTGAATGGCATGCAAATCTGCTCCGTTTTCCAGTAAATGTGTTGCAAATGAGTGTCTAAATGTATGTGGCGAAACTTTTTTATCGATTCCGGATTTTATCGTAAGATTTTTAATAATCGTAAAAATCATATTTCTAGTTAACTTTTTGCCTCGGCGGTTTAAAAACAAAGTATCTTCAAATCCTTTTTGTGGCTCAATTAGTTTTCTATTGTGCGTTATATAAAGATTTACATATTTTATAATTTGTTCATTTACCGGAATAAATCGTTCTTTATTTCCTTTACCGATTACTCGTATAAATCCTTCTTCAAAAAATAAATCGGATAATTGTAAATTTACCAATTCCGATACACGCAAACCACAACTGTAAAGCATTTCTATTATGGTACGATTTCGTTCGCCTTGCGGATGCGTTAAATCTATTTGCTTGATAATTAGGTCGATTTCTTCGGTAGAAATGGTGTCCGGTAATTTTCTGCCAATTTTAGGAGTTTCTATAAGTTCTAAAGGATTGGTTTTACGATAATCTTCAAAAATTAAATAATCAAAAAAACTTTTTAATCCGGATATTAATCTAGATTGCGAACGCGGATTAATTTCTTTGGAAACACTGTAAATAAATGCTTTTAACACCTCGCTAGTAATAGTAACAGGTGAAATTGTCATTTTATTTTCTTCTAAATAAGAAATCAGTTTGTTAATATCATGCACGTAAGCAGAAATAGAATTATATGCCAGACCACGCTCTAATAAGAGGTAATTTTTATAATCGTTTATTGCTTGTTGCCATTTCATTTAGTGCAATTATACAGAATTATAGAAGATTAAAAAAACTTTTATTTTTTTATTAAAATAAAATTAAGTAGTATATTTGCACCGTTAATAAAACAAATAAACAATTTTAAACTTTAAAAATTATGAAAAAATTATTTTTTGCTGCATTAGTTGCAGTATTTGCTATGAGTAGTATGAATGCACAAACTTTTGGTGTTAAAGCCGGATTAAATATGGCCAACTTTACAGGTAGTGATGTAAGTGGAACTGCTTCTAAAATTGGTGCAAATGTTGGTGTTTTTGCTCGTTTTGAAATTTCTGATGAATTTACATTTCAACCGGAATTATCTTTTTCTATGCAAGGAGCTCAAGATAAAAATAATAGCAAGTTAAAAATAAATGCCAATTATTTAAACTTACCTTTAATGGCAAAGTATGAAGTTGCCGAAGGTTTTAGATTAGTAGCCGGTCCACAAGTTGGTTTTTTAATGTCTGCAAAAGCTACTGACGGAGATAATTCAACCGATGTAAAAGATGGTTATAAATCTATCGATTTTGGTTTAGGTTTAGGTGCTGAGTACGAATTGGAAAGCGGTTTGTTTTTTGATTTCCGTTATAATCTAGGACTTACTTCATTAGATGATTCAAGTGCTAACGCTGATGTTAAAAATGCTGTATTACAATTAGGATTAGGTTATTCTTTTAACTAAAAAGAAATCTAATTATTCTTACAAAACTCCGATTTTTATCGGAGTTTTTTTATGTTTAAAAACATAAATTAATGTTATAAAGTACAATATTCAATTTTTTTAGTACTTTTGACAAAACAAACTAAAAAGAAATGAAAAAACTTACCCTTACTATTTTATTTGTATTTGGAATATATACAATGCAAGCACAAACCTATTTTGGTGTTAAAGTTGGTGCTAATTATACTTCTTTTAGAGGTGATGTAGAGCAAATTAGTTACAAACCAAGTTTTCATGTTGGTGGTGTTTCCGAAATTAGTATTAATGATTCTTTTTCCTTTCAACCGGAAATTTTATATTCCGTTCAAGGATATCAAAGTAAAGATGATGCTTCCTTAAAAACCAATTACAATTACATTCAAGTGCCATTAATGCTAAAATATTTTGTTAAAGATTTGGTTACCTTAGATGGTGGACCGCAAGTCGGATACCTAATAAGCACCACACAGACAAATGGATATGAAGAAATTATAGGCGACCAAAAAGAATTTTCAAATTCTTTAGATTACGGTTTTAACTTAGGTGTTACTTACGAAATGGATAGCGGAATTTTTCTACAAGCGCGTTATAACTTTGGTTTTGCTAATGTTTTGAAAAAAGAAACAAACGCCAAAGCATACAATAGTGTAATGCAAATTTCTATGGGTTATAAATTTTATTAATGGATAAAATAGTTATAATTAATGGTCCGAACCTTAATTTATTAGGTAAAAGAGAAACTGCTATCTACGGTACAGAAACTTTTGAAGATTTTTTTTTAAAATTAAAAAATGAATATCCAAATGTAGCATTTTCGTATTTTCAAAGTAATATCGAAGGAGAAATCGTGAATAAATTACAAGAATTCGGTTTTGCCGATTATAACGGAATTATCCTTAATCCTGCTGCTTACACACACACTTCCATCGCAATTGCAGATGCAATTAAAGCTATAAAAACGCCTGTGGTTGAAGTGCATATTTCCAATATTACAAATCGCGAAAAGTACCGTCATACTTCTTATATTACACCGTTTTGCAAAGGAAGTATAATTGGTTTTGGGTTAAATAGTTATCGCTTGGCTGTAGAATCCTTTTTAATATAAATTATGACTAAAAAAGAAGAAGTAGTCATCTTGGTAGATGAACAAGATAACCAAATTGGTTTGATGCCAAAGATGGAAGCTCATAAAAAAGCTGTTTTACATCGTGCTTTCTCAGTTTTTATTTTTAATGATAGAGATGAACTGTTATTGCAACAACGAGCTGCTCATAAATACCATTCCCCAAATTTATGGACTAATACTTGTTGCAGTCATCAACGTGAAGGAGAGACCAATTTAGAAGCCGGAAAACGACGTTTACAAGAGGAAATGGGAATGACATGTGATTTAACAGAAAAATTTCATTTTATCTATAAAGCTCCTTTTGATAACGGATTAACAGAACACGAATTAGATCACGTTTTGGTTGGATATTCTTCAGAAAATCCGATAATAAACAAAGAAGAAGTAGCCAATTTTAAGTGGATGTCTATTAATTCAATAAAAAATGATATATTTGAAAATCCAAATCACTATACCGAATGGTTTAAAATACTTTTTAAAGAATATTTAAAACAATTAAATTTGGAATAGTATTTGTAAAATGTAAAATATGCCTGTAGTAACTGTAAATAGAAAAGCACATTTTAACGCAGCTCATCGTTTGTATAACAACGAATGGTCTGACGATAGAAATGCCGATGTTTTTGGCAAGTGTGCTAATGTACATTACCACGGTCATAATTATGAATTAATTGTTTCTGTAACCGGAGAAATAAACCCGCAAACGGGTTTTGTAATGGATATGAAAATCTTAAAAGATTTAATAAAGTCTGAAATCGAAGATTATTTTGATCACAGAAACCTAAATGAAGAGTTACCTGAATTTAAAACATTAAATCCAACTGCCGAAAATATTTCAGTTGTAATATGGGAAAAACTGAGAACTAAAATTGATACTAAACTAGCACTAAAAATTACCTTATATGAAACACCTAGGAATTTTGTCGTTTTTACGGGGAATTAAACCGACAAAATATTTATTTGTTTTTCTATTTTTATTGACTTTTTTTAATGCCGAAAGTCAAGTAAAAGTTGGAGACTCTATCCCTCAATTTGAACTGTTTAATCATAAATCAAAATGGATTGATTCAAATGATTTTAAAAAGGAAAAAGGTGTTGTTTTTTTCTTTTTTAAAGGCAAACCTTCTAAAAAAAATACTATTTTAAAAGAGTTTAAAAAGAAATATTCTCTTTTTAAAAATTTGAATATAAAAGTAATCGGTATCGCCGAAGATGTTATTGAAGATGTAAATACATTACAACGTACTGAAGAATTGCCTTTTGATTTATTATCAGACAGTAGAGGCTTGGCTTTAGAATTATTTGGTATGGATGAAAAAAAATTAAAAAAAGGAAATCAAGGATTTACTTTTGTGGTAAAAAATGGAAAAGTCGTATATATTGCTAATATCAAAGAAAACATCGAAAATCAAGTATATAGTGCATTAGGTAAATTTATTGATACCGAATAACAAATACATATGAAAAACATCTTACTTGCTAGTACTTCAACTATTTATGGTAGTGATTATTTAGAATATATTTTACCGGAATTAGAACTTTTTTTTATCGATGTTAAAGATATTCTTTTTATTCCGTATGCAAGACCAAGCGGAATAACGTATGATGAATATACTAAAATTGCAAAAAATGCTTTTGCTAAAATAGGTATTTCCGTTAAAGGTATTCATCAATTTAAAAATGTAAAAGATGCTGTTAAAAATGCAAAAGGTCTTTTTGTTGGAGGAGGTAATACGTTTGAACTGGTAAATCAAATCTATAAAAACGATATTTTATTAGATATCGAAGCTGCTGTTTATAAAGGATTGAAATATTTTGGCACCAGTGCAGGTACTAATATTTGTGGTCCAACAATGAAAACTAGCAATGATATGCCAATCGTATATCCGCCAAGTTTTAATACTCTTGGTTTGGTACCTTTTAATATAAATCCGCATTATCTGGATCCTAATCCTAATTCTACCCATAAAGGCGAAACCAGAGAAACCAGAATAAAGGAATTTCACGTCTATAACAACACACCGGTTATTGGTTTACGAGAAGGCAGCTGGATTGAAGTGTTGGATGATGAAATGATTTTAAAAGGCAAACTTTCTGCTAGATTATTTCTTAAAAATAAAAAACCGATTGAAATTGCATCTCAATCGGTTATTAATAGTTATTTAAAGGAATAGTTTACTTTTTTTCTTTAGGCGTAAATTTCATTTTATCATTTCCTTTTACATTTTGGCTTTCAAAATACTTTTTAAGTTTTGTTGCAATCTTGGAATTTTTTACCTTATCGGAAAGATTATCAAAAACTATCTTAGCTGAGTCTTTATATTGTGGATATTCTACTAAACTACCCAATACCATTGCTGAAACATGTGAATTAGGATGTGTTTTAACATATTGCCATTCGTGTTGTGTAATAACCTTTTGCACCTCACGAGCTTCTTTGTTTAAACGATTTAGAGTTGCTGTATCTTTTGTTTGTTGTGCTTTTCTAAATTCCGCTGATTTAGACATGATTTTTGCAGTATGTTCGTTTTTAAATTTACGTAAATTAGTTAAATCGTCGTTTAATTTAGAACCGGTAATTTTTGCTTTTACCAAACTGTCTTTGTCTGCTTTAATAAAAATTTTATTTTTAGGATCTATCAAAGGAAAAATACCTTGACGGATGCTATCAATAAAAATCCCAACAATCATAGGTTCTTCCGGCTTAAAAGCAAAACCAAATTTACCGTTTACCACTTTTGTTGTGTCGATATTTA
>Ga0256840_1002065_pt1 | contig 18057 bp, 17 predicted proteins | sample 355202metaG_FD_185969 | JGI IMG/M metagenome (GOLD analysis project Ga0256840, IMG submission 185969) | Hydrothermal vent microbial communities from Mid Atlantic Ridge, Atlantic Ocean - 355-202 | ecosystem: Environmental > Aquatic > Marine > Hydrothermal vents | place: Atlantic Ocean: Mid...
TATAACACTTATACGCCTTACCCTCTGCTAAGAGTTGGTCTATATATTTTTTATACAAATCAAAACGCTTAGACTGATACACTACCTCACCATCATGACTCATCCCTACCCACTCAAAAGCTTTTAAGATAGCATCTTTCGCCTCTTCTGAATTACGTGCCATATCGGTATCTTCGATACGTAGTAAAAATGTACCCTTGTTATGTTGGGCTGCAAGCCAAGAAAAAAGTGCTGTTCTTAAACCACCAATGTGTAAATACCCTGTAGGAGAGGGTGCAAAACGAGTAACTGTAGACATACGTGTACCTTGTAAAATAAATTATGTGATTGTAGCGAAAATGTGGTTAAGGAGTTGTTTCTATGATTTTATCATGCAGAAGTTCTATGTGAAGATGACGACAGAAGGAGCACTCCACCCGAAGGGCGGCTTGCCGTTTGCGACTGACAGAACTATCTTTGCAGAGAACGTATTTTTTAGTTCTTCTTTTTAGACTTTGTTTTTTTCGTTTTCTTTGCTTTAGTCTTTTTGGTTTTTGTTTTCTTCGCTTTTGTTTTAAGCTCTTTTTTCTTGCCATCCATAGACTTTATTTTACGCTTTTTAGATTTAGACTTTTTTGCTTTAGTCTCAGATTTTGTTTTGGACTTCGATGTTTTTTTCGTCTTAATTTTTTTAACATCACTACGCATTTTAACATTATTTCTCATATTTTGGGCTATTTGCTCACCAATACCATCTACACGCTGTAAATCTTCAAACGATTTAAATTTTCCATTCTTTCTCTCTTTAATAATGGCATCTGCCTTCACCTCACCTACACCACTAATTTCCATTAATACAGCCTTAGAAGCTGTATTAATTTGATTCAAATTCATACCAAAAAGACCTGTTGCTGTAAATACCAAAAGTCCTATTATCATCTTTCTAATCATTTTCTTTCCCCTATATATATTTTTTCTATATTATAGCTACCTATAATGCAAATATTATAGCGAATTTTTTCTTGTAAACTCTGGCACTATTTTTTGAAGTGCTTTTACTTTATCTGAAGATATTAACAATACTTTTATATCATAATCCAATTTTTCAATATCATATCTTGTAGAATTTGCAATAAAAATAGAACTATATTTTGTTTTCTGTTCCGTTTCATCAAGTAATAATTCTTCATACAATTTTTCACCTGGGCGCAAACCAGAAAAGACGATATCTATTTCATCTTCCTTTCCATAAAGACCTATCATCTGTTGTGCTAAATCCACAATCTTAATAGGTTCACCCATATCTAAAATAAACAACTCTCCACCCTTAGCAATAGTTGCTGTTTGTAGTACCAACTGACATGCCTCAGGGATAAGCATAAAGTACCGCGTAATATCTGGATGTGTTACGGTCACAGGTCCACCCGCTTCTATCTGTTCTTTAAATTTAGGTATTACTGAACCACTCGACCCAAGCACATTACCAAAACGTACTGCTACAATTTCTGTTTTTTTGGCATCTACATTTTGCGCATATAATTCAGTAACACGTTTCGTAGCACCCATCACATTGGTAGGTCTCACAGCTTTATCAGTAGAAATGATGACCAATTTGGAAACTTCATGTGCGATACTGCAATCAATCACATTTTTAGTACCAAGTACATTATTTTTAACTGCAATCTCTTGGTTATTTTCACAAATGGGAACATGTTTATATGCTGCTGCGTGAATAACAATTTGAGGCTTTACTTCCTCAAAAAGTTTTTCTAATATGTCTCTATCTGTTACATTTAAAAGTCGTAAGTCTGCATCTTCAACCTGTTGCCCTATTTGGTACAAGTTATACTCACTACTATCAACCAAGGTTAACCTATCTGCCCCAAATTTTTCACATTGACGTACTATCTCAGAGCCAATACTCCCACCAGCACCTGTGATAAGTATTGATTTATTCTTAATAAATGCTTCAATTTTATCAAGTTCTAAGTCTTTTGGGTGGCGAGCGAGTAAATCTTCTACAGTCACTTGTTTCAACTGTTCCTCTTTTTTGTCTAAACTAACAATACGTATATCGTATATACCTAAGCTATTCAATCTACTATAAAGATTATTCAGGACATCGTGAGGAAATGTTTTTGCGATAATTGCAGCATCAATTTTATTGGCTTTACATACATTTTCTAATGATTCTATCCCATGTACTTGAAGATTAGAGATAAAGCTGTTGATAATCATAGACTTATCATCCACTATAGCTGATACATAGAAATCATCTTGTTGTTTTAAAAGCGTTTGGGAAAACGGTGATACCCCAATAAGCACTGTACGAGTCAAATGTCTATTCTGCTCACCTTCTACTATTAATCTTTTTGCCATTCTAAAGATTCCAATAAATAGTATCGATAAAAAAAGGTCTATTATCAGTACAGAACGTGGGAAAGGTACAAAATAATCTGGGAAAATATAATACACGAGTACAAAAATACTATAAGCAATCATATGCGCATAAATAAGTTTCTTTGCTTCAATAAGTGAAACAAACCTCCATGAGATTTGATAAATATGAAAATACGCAATCATACCTATTTTCAAAACGGTTAACAGGATAAAGACAAGGCTGAAACTTTGTAAATACTGTGCTTCAATACTAAAATTAAATCTGAGATTATAAGCCAACCATAAACTTAACAAAGAGAAGAGTATATCAAATATGATAAAAAATAGTGTACGCTTTAAGGGGCTAGGTGTAATCATGCAAAAGCCTTTTTCTTCTCAATGAGGTACATTAATCCACACATGGCTACTATATTTATTATCCATACAATAAACGGCATTTCAATCATATACAAAAGTAGCACAAAAAATCCATTAAACAATAAGGCAAAAGCACTCACCTTCTTATGACTCCATCCACTTTGGACAAGTCTTTGGTATGCATGTTTTTTATGTGCTTGAGTCACAGATTCCTTATTTTGATAACGTCTCAACAATGTTACTGTTGCATCAAACCAGAAAAGAGAAAGCAATACCATCCAGACATAGATATTGCCATCACTTGTATCAGAAAATAATAAAATAGCAAAAAGAAAACCTAATGTTGCCGAACCTACGTCTCCCATAAATATCGTTGCGGGATGCCAGTTAAAGACCAAAAAACCCAGACTTGCTACAGCAATCACCAACCCTAATGGATTATGAAATAAAATAAAAATACCCAACCCAACAGTCAGTGCCTCAATACCTGCATAACCATCTATACCATCCATAAAATTATATAAATTTGTCAACCACAATATAGCAATAACGGCTATAGTATTCACCCATATCCCGTCCATACTAAAGTATGTAAAGTCTATAAAAGATACTCCACCCAAACAATATAATGCAACGATAGCTGAAATACTTTGTACCACAAAACGTACCTTTGACGATAATGTAACTACATCATCCAAGATACTTACTAGCGCAACAGGAATACCTAACCATAAAGCATAAAAAAGTTTGATATCTATGCTGTCTTTAAAGTATACCAATCCAATATAAAATATTATAATAATCGCCAATCCGCCTCCTCTAGGAGTAGGAACCATATGAGAACTACGGGCATTAGGTATGTCTAAAATAGATTTTTCAAAACTATACCATCTAACAATATACGTACCCACCAATGCACATAAAAATAAAATAACGTAGACCATTTAAATCTTCAGTTTATAAATTTTACTATATGACGAAGAGATCACCAATTCAAACAAATCATGGTCATATTTTCCTAAAATAAACATTTGTACATACATAGACTTAAATGTCTCAATATCCATCACCACAAAACGATTATAACTTTTCATATACACAACAGCATACTGACCATCTACATGGTAAAGTAGCGTTTGAAGCTGTATGCTTCCTTTATGTGTATTTTGTGTGACGATAAAATATTTGACATTTACTTTACGCTTACCCAATGTGAGACGCCCTTGTTTTCTATCAAAAACAATGCCATTTTGAAAAGAAATAGTACCTTGATTGTTTTTAATAGCATAAGTAGGGTAAAACACCATCTTTCTTTTTGCTTTACCTGTCATTAAGTCAAGATTACCAAACAGTGCAACGGTAGGAAAGATATTTAACATTCTATAAGGCATATATATATAAACATCTCTTGTCTTTTTAGGCACTTTATACATACCATCTTCCAACGCATTAAATACTTCATTGGGGTTAATAGATTTATTATGCTCCTGTGATAATAATGTTGGAGTTACACCTACATAATGCGAAGATATATATGTTTCTACTGACACTCTACTCAGATTTGCGGCTAATGTAGATGATGGCGTTTGCAATATCGTTGAAATAATAATATTATCATCAGAATGACGTGCACCATCTATTAAGGTATTGGTATCAGCATAAAACCAAATAGGATACCCGTAATCCCACCATGCGATAGTATAATCATTGGGTGAAGAGATTGCATTTAATTCTCGTAAATCTGCTACTTCTGCCGAGTTCAAGACGGTTGGCACTTTATACCCAATAACATGTGTAATATTAGGGTATAGCATACCTAGTGTCCCCAAAAGGACAACAGCATATTGCAATCGTTTATCTTGAAAAAACTTTCCTACCACATAAAAAAAATAAACTGCACTTAACGCAGCCACAGGTACAGCATAAACTGTAAATCGTAAGCCCCCCACATAAGAAAACAAACCTACACCTATGAGTGGTAAAGCAACTACAAAAGGCTTATGTCTGACAACCAATAACATATACCCAAACAACGATAGTAGTAATCCTAAACTAGATCCCGATATCCTATTTGCCACAGTTGTCATAGGAATACGGCCTGCTTCACGTACCGTTTGAATAACTTGATAAAAGTGTAAGCCTTCAGCATCTACACTACGCGATACATAATACATTATTTTACCTATAATAATATGAACAATATTTCCAAAATATAAAAAGCCGATAAGCGCAATAACTGCCATGTATACTTGGTACTTCATGTTGAATTCTTTTTGCATCAACAAAAGAAATACACAGAAAAATATAATAATACGTAATTCAACAGGCAATGATGTCATCAACACAATACTAAATACAGTAATTACTCGAAATAAAAAGTTTTTATCACTCTTAAGAGCATATGTTTCTTTACTTTTTATAATACCCAAGTGCTCCAATATAAGATATAGTACCGTCATAACAAATAAGGCATACACAATACTAACACCTTGGAAATAAAAATAAGGGTAAATGATGATGAGAAAAGCTGTAAAGAATATACTCAAATTATTTTTTTTGTAAATAACACTTAAGAATCCATAAAAAATACTAAATTGCAATAAAACAGAGAACATATCTGTATCATAATATCCTACCATAGTTCTATTGTAGTAACTCCACGTAATAGATGCCAATAATGCCGCCAAAAAACCTAGCAATGTCTGTCCAAATAAACGACCTACAAGAATAATGGGAATAACTATCAAACTTGAGATAATGGCAGGGAGATACAAAATAACTGTTTCTAAAGAAATGGGAAAGATTTTAACCAAATATTCCGTTAATCCCACCAATCCAGGACTTGTACTATAGACAAGCTCCCTAGGATTGTCTATAGAAGAGATACCATTTAGCATATCACGTGCACCAGTAGCATACCCATACCCATCATTTGTATTGATCATGAGTTGTCCTGCATCATACATGGACATATTGGCAGAAAAATGCATAGGCCAATACATACGAATAGCTATACTAAAGATGTATGCTACCACAATCGCTAACCATACCATGGTACCATGTTGTTCTATTGTAGTTTTTATAGACACGAGAACTTCCTTCCCTAAAAACTTAGGTGTATAAGATATATTACGAATTGGTATTCTAACATTATAATGCATAAGTCAACTTTGACACTTGCACTATTCTTGAAAAATGACTTTAGGAACAATTTCATGCCCATGCATCCCATCAAAAAAATCATTGACTTTAAATTTATATTTATGTGGGTTATAAGAACCTTTTATAATAATTTGCTTCTTAGCTGCAAAATCACGTATATAATTTTCAATATTGTCTATTATTTTATATTTTTTTTCTTGGCTGAGGATATCATAGCTTATCGGATTGTAGGGCGGTAAAAAAAAGATGATTTTTATCTTTTTTTGCTGTAAATATTGAATAAGGCTTTCAAATAAAGAGATATTATCAAGTCTCGTAAATTTTTCAAGAGAGTATACTGGTTCCTTTGTGTATTGTATAGCACTCTTTAGAACTTCTTCTTTTCCAATAAATCGTCTTTTGAAAGGGTAATGGATTGAACCATCTGTCTCCTTCACTATATCATCAATATTTATTTTATCTGTCATATAAAATTGATGCTTATTTTTTAAAATATTTTGTAAAAATTTTATATTTGCGATTGTATAATCATAGTTGATTAGCTGCTTCCATTTTGTGACGTTCACAATGCTCTCATTCGCTATATTGTTATTATATATTTTTTGAATCTCATAATCATAATATTTTCCTAATGTTTTCCATCTTCTTTGACCATTATATTTGTTAAATATCCAAGGATCTATACCCAAAATAATTGTCTTAGGAAGATAGCCACGTATCGCTTCATAAATGCCAATGATAGCGATATAATCTTCTAAACTAGCTCCACTAACAGAGTGATTGAAGAATGTCGTTTTATCTTCTAAAAAAAATCGTTTTCTTATTTCCATACTTCTAGAAGAGCCTATCAAAACAACCTCATTTTTCACTTTCAAATTTTTAATAATCAGTTCTTGAAATAATCTTTCATCATTATCTTTTAGTCCTGCAATCATATGTCCATTCGTTAATACTTTGGCCGCTTTCAACAAATAATTTGTATTTCCAAAAAGTCCCAAACTATCTATTTTATAATTAAATATACAAGTTGAAAAAATAAATAATGTAGAGAGACTAAAAGCTAATTTACTCCATATAAGATATTGTTTCATCATTAAAACCTAAAATATAAAAATTCAGAATAACCACTAAGTTTATAAAAAGAAATCGTAAAAGCGATACTAAATATAAACATATGAACAATATTGGGTTTGAATATTTGTAATTTATTTGATGTATTAGGGAATAACAGTATTATGATGAATCCAATAACTAACCATATAATCACATCCATACCCGCAGATAAATGAGAGGCAAGAGGACCAAATGAAACACCATGCGTAGGTAAAAAATGTAATCTAGAAGCCAAGAAAGTTGGTAATACAATATCATCCAAACTAAACATATTAGCTAAAACTTTTATAGCATCACCCCACTCCTTTGCCCTAAAAAAGACCCAAGCAATATTGATAAAGTTAAAAGTAATCAACCATGCCAACCATCTCCACAGTTTTACTCCAAACTTACTCCAAGCCCTATGCATTACAAGTGCTATACCATGTAAAAATCCCCAAAATACAAAAGTCCAACCTGCACCATGCCAAATACCACCAAGAATAAATGTAGCCAATAGATTTGTATATGTTCTAAACTCTCCCTTTCTATTCCCACCAAGAGGGATATAGATATACTCTTTGAGAAATCTACTTAGTGTAATGTGCCATCTTCTCCAAAAATCTTGTATATCCGTAGCTTTATACGGACTATTAAAGTTAATAGGTAATTTAATGTTGAAAAGTAATGCAATACCTATTGCCATATCTGTATAACCACTAAAATCAAAATATAACTGAAACGTATAAGAGAGTGATGTTGCCCAAGCCTCAAAAAGATTAAGTGTTGTTGCTACATCAAATCCTTGTGTTGCCCAAACAGAAAAAGTATCTGCGATAACAACTTTTTTGAATAGCCCCATACTAAAGATAAAAAGACCCATCGCTATATTTTTATAATTTTTTACTTTGTTTCTTGTTTTGGAAAACTGTGGCATCATCTCTTTATGATGCACTATTGGACCAGCAATAAGTTGAGGAAAAAATGTCACAAACAATGCATAGTTCAAGAGGTCATACTCTCGTGTCTCTTGTCTATAGCTATCTACTAAATATGATATTTGTTGAAAGGTAAAAAAACTAATGGCAAGGGGTAAAGCCAAATCCAAGGTAGGGATATTTGTATCTAATAAGCGGTTACAGTTGTCTATCATAAAATCAGTATATTTGAAGTACACAAGTAAGGCTATATTTGAAACTACACCAAATGTTAAAATAGACTTTTTTGAAAACCTATGATGCTTTTCATCATGATTCAGCACATTCCCAATAATAAAGTTAAAGAGCATGGACGAAAGTATAATTGGCAAATACATTATATTCCACCAACTATAAAAGAACAAACTACTAAATACCAACAAGCCTTTTGATGCCTCTGTAAGTCTTTTCTGATTTAAATAAAAGTAAATAAAAAAAGTGATTGGCAAGAAAACAAAAATAAATGCATAACTGTTAAATAACATGTTTCATTCTTCCTCGAGCATACTATCTATACCCTCTTGCACTGTGTATGGATTTTCTAAATTCAAAAGCTTCTTTGTGTGACTGTTGTCAATTTCAAAATTTCCATACAATCTGGCATGAAAAGTAGGTTTGAATAATCGTAAACTATACTCAAACAATGGTATGCTGATAAGATATACCTTTTTATTTAAAGCCTGAGCGATATCTGCTATCAGCTCTGTTGTAGAAAGAGTCTCTCCATCACATGATAAAAAGACCCCTGCAATATTTTTTTGTATTATGACATCAATAAGATGACAAAGATTTCCGATATACACCATACTTCTACGATTGTAAATCTTTGCAAAAGGAAGAATAGGCATTTTTTTAATTAGTGACACTAAATTTTTTATATTTGCCTTGACTCCATACCCATACACAATAGGTGTACGTATAGTCGAAACTGTAAAATGTTTATCATTCAAGCGTTGCAGTGCCACTTCTGCTTTTAATTTACTCTTTCCATAAGCATCTACAGGTATACACTGGGTATGCTCAGTATATGCTTTTGTACTCTCTTCACCATACACTTTCACGCTACTCATAAAAATAAACTGTTTGACTCCAGCATTTTTGGCTTTATGTGCCAATGCTACTGTTTGTGTCACATTTATACGTTCATATGCCTCCATAGATGCTCCACCCATCTGATGCACCAACGCTGAAAGATGTACAACAACATCCACACCCTGAAACTCCAATGTCTCTATATTATCTTTTAAAAATGAAAATGGGGTAATCGTGTATCTACTGCTATACGTATCTACAAAATAGGTACCAATAAAGCCTGTAGCTCCTGTCACAAGAATATGCACCTACTTTTCCTTCTCTAGCTCAAAAAACATCTCTTTGAGCGATTTCCAAAATCGATGCTGCTCATATTTTTTGATGATACTGGGACGAACAGCATTTTTAATATGCATATAAAATACTTTATCTACAACAAATCTTTCAATCGCTTCAAAAAGTAATACCTTGTCTTTTGGTTTAACCAATATACCATTTACTCCATCTTCAACCACTTCATTGCATCCATTAATATCTGTCGCAACCATTGGAATACCAAGGCTTCCCGCCTCTATGAGTACATTTGGCAACCCCTCTCTATAGGAGGGAAGGACAAAAAGGTTTGTAATGGAAAGAAATGCTTTCACATCATCCTGAAACTCTAAATATTTGATATGTTTGTTACTTTGCATTATTATTTGGGACTCTCTAGAAATAGGATCAGTTTCATTTTTATAATCTCCAATAAGCAACAGTTTAATATGCGAGTGTTTTTTAGACAAATCATCAAAGACATCCAAAAGTTCGTTCAAACCTTTGTCTTTTACAATTCTACCCACATATGTGATAATAAAATCATCTTCTAAAAATCTTAACGCCTCTTTGACCTTAGATTTTTCATCATCCTGCATCGTATCACGAAAGAGGGCAGTATCAACCCCATTCACGGAACCATCACCTATCACCTTAACGGTTTTATTGGTCATCGTTGCGACTATAGTTCTTAAATTTTTACTGTTACAGTAGAGATTGGAAGCAAAAAAATATGTTATTTTTTCTGTGTATGTCAAAATGATTCTTCGTCTTCCTTTTGCTTCTAAATGTGGCAGTCCTACTATATTATGTACCCTATGAGAGATAAGAGCCATCCAAGAGGCAATCATCCCCAACAATCCAGCTTTGGGAGTAAGCGTATAGACTATGGAAGGACGTGTACGTACAAGATAGACAAAAAGCTGCAAAAGCACTTTGATGTCTTTCAGTGGGTTTATCTCTCGTGTAAAATCCATGGTTTTTATCGTGACATTCTCATGGCTTTGTATCTTTGTAATCGATGGTGCATATGCCGTAATAATCTCCACATTATAATAGTCCGATAAGAACTTCGGTTGCCCTTTTAACCAAGTCTCTAACACTACAGGTACCGTAACAATAATCACCATTTTTTTCATAGAGACAACACTCGAGCAATATAATCTTCTACTTTTCTAAAACGTTCCATACCCAAAATATGCCTTATCCGAGAATTGTCCGCAGTAGAGATTTTCAGTTCTTGTGAAGTTATATTCTCTACCTTAAGATACACACCACGATACTGTAAGAAATCCAACAGTGATTTAATAGAGATACCTTCTCCCGTACCTATGTTTAGTATATCGACATTGATAAAAAATAATTTTGCATAAATATCCACAACATCAGAAATATGAATAAAATCACGAATTGCATTACCATGATTTACAATTGTTAAAACTTCATTTTTTTTATATGCATTAATAATCTTGCTAATCACAGAGAATTTATCATCTCCACCATACATATTAAAAATTCTCGTAATTGTATAGTCTATCTTATGTTCAGTACAGTACCTTTCAATTAATTTTTCGTTAGCAACTTTTAAAGAAGCATGTAAATTCATAGGCTTGAGTTCATCTGATTCTTTACACAAAATATTATTGCCGTATACAGAACTACTGCTTGTATAAATAATTTTTTCAATATGAAAATCTTTAATATATGCTAATACTTTCGATGTTAACCCAATACTATTTGCAATATATGATTCTACATCATGTAAGCACCCAAGTTGTGTTGCAGATTGAAAATTATTCAAAATAATACTTAATTTCTGTGTTTGATATTGCGCCAGTATCTCTATATCTTCCTGCAACTCTCTCGCAGATAGGACAATGGAATTTTTTATTTTTTTATCTAATTGTGTAGAGAGATTACTCTCTTTCCCGATAATAAGCACTAGAGTATTCACTCTCAACCCCTTAGGTTCTTTATCAAAATTTTAGCACAAACCGCTAAAGAGCTCATCATGTAGTGCCTCATCGGTATTGCTTTCCCAAGAAAAACCAAGGACAAAAGATAAAGTGATTTTCTATAGCCTATGTCACTTCCTCTATTTGAGATAGAGCTACTATGCACTCTATAGTTTAGCAGTTTTTTTTCTAAAAGTATTACTTTTTTTCCACTACTGATATACTGCATCCAAAGATTCCAATCTTCCATTGCCACAAGATTAATATCTTCACTAAATATAATACTATCACTCTTTTTCAAAAGCACCGAATTAATGTTAATATAATTTGTATAAAAAATAATATTTTTTTCGTTTAATATATACTGAAGTCTTTTGTGCACCCTCTGATTCTTAAAATCTCCCTGTATCTTGGAGTTTTCATCAATTTTATTTGCTAGAGTATGCACCATATCTGCACCACTCTCTTGTATAAGCACCATCTGCTCTTCGAGTTTTGATTTCAACCAGACATCATCAGCATCTAAAAAAGCTATGTATTTTCCATTTGCAATTTTTAGTCCTTCATTTCTAGGATATGCCGGTCCTCCTTTATTGATGGGAAGGAAAATAGACTTAACACGCGTATCCTGTTTTACATACGCTTGTATAATTGCTTCACTTGTATCTGTCGCATTGTGGTTTACCAATATAAGCTCAATATTGTTGTAGCTCTGGATAAGCACAGACTCAATAGTTTCTTTGAGATAATTCTCTGCATTATACACAGGCACAATGACACTGACTAAACTATCTGACATTCAGATCCTTTATATATTGTTGCAATCCTTTTTTAAGAGGGTAGTGCACTGTATATCCTAGTTCAGCCTGTGTCAAATCAATATCTGCTGTTGCAATTTCTGTATCCATTTTTCGCTTATTGTAGGCTCCCCAATCTATATTTGCCTTTTTCTCTGTCAATGTCTCCAACATCGAGACCATCTCCCGAATAGAGTAAGAAACCCCACTTCCAACAGGATAATCTATGTGATGATTGTTCAATACATCACTATGGTGAACGAGATGAATATAGAGGTCAACCACATCATTAATATGCACAAAATCAAGTTTTTGCTGACCATCACTCATAGGTACAGGTATTGTAGTATCCAAAGCATCTATGGCATAATCCATAATCTTTTTATGAATACCTTTCTTACCATAAACGCTATACAGAATCGTATTGATAAAACGAAAACCATCCCTTTTTGCGTAATACTCTATCATACCTCTTGCGGCACTCTTCGTAGCAGAGTAAAAATAAGTTGGAGATAAACTGGATGCATTGTTATGATACTCAGAAAAAGATGCAGCATTGACAAAAAGTTTGATAGGAATATCAGAAAGTGCCAAAAGAAGGTTGGAAGTAAAAATAATATTCGCCTTAATAAGCTGATTTACCGCTTTTTGTGTATCTAGGCTTGTTGCGTAAGCAGCCAAATGAATAACACATTCTGGCTGAAACATTTGAATATCTTTTTGCATCTTTGTAATACTCGCTATTTCGATATATTGAAGCGATGCACCAAAAATTTCTATAACTCGTTGTTTATCTCTTGTTAGCAGACATACTTCTATATGGGAATCCAAAAGAAGTTTTTGTACCAATAAAGTACCTATATATCCAGTACCACCTGTAATCAATACTCTTTTCTTACCATTCATAAGGTATCTCATCTCTATCCAAAGTAAGTGCTTCGTCAGGATCATGTTCAATAGATGCAAGATTTAACAACATACTATAGCTATCGACACCTCTAAATGCCATCCATAAATTAGGAGATATCGTTAATCTCTGATAATTATTTTGAGACAATTGTACCGTATAAAATGTATTGGTTTTTTCATTATACACAACAAATTCTATCTCACCTACTGGCACAATAAGATTTAATGTCATCTGCGTATGCTTTTTCCATCCTTTGATAATACCTTTATGTATTGTAGAAAAATAAGCCTCTCCAAATCCTCTAAAGCCATCATCACTTTTTTTCATCGCATGATAGATATCACCTTTAGGATTATAAATCTGCTTTAAGGGAGTAAGTATTACTCCGTCCATTGTAACTCTTTTGCTTTAGCCATAGTCTCATACACTTCTATTTGTGCTAAGGTTTTTTCATATATATTTATTTTTGTGCTATAAAAATCATAATACCATTCAGATGTAAATTTAATTGTCTCTTTATAATTTAAGTTCGCTTGCCATTTTAAGTAAAAGAGTGCTTTATCACAGTTGAGTTTGAGCAGTCCAGCTTCATGAAAAGGAATGTTGTCAGTAACGCTAAAAGCTTCGCTTGCATCTTCAAAGTGCCAATATGCACTCAAATCTTCCAATAATTGTTTTACAGTATGGTTTTGTTCTGCTCTTGGTCCAAAATTAAATGCTTCCCCATGCAGAGTTTCGTCGTTGTACAGAGATGCTCCAAGATTCAAATAACCGCTTAAAGGCTCCAAAACATGCTGCCATGGTCTAGTGGCTTCAGGGCTTCGTATTTCAACGGTTTCGTTCTTACTCCATGCCTCCATACAGTCAACAACTATCCTGTCTTTTGCCCAGTCGCCGCCGCCGATAACATTACCAGCTCTTCCAATTGCCAATTTCACATTACAATCATCTTTTTTGAAAAATGAGTGATAATATGACTTTATAATAAGTTCAGCAGCACCCTTGCTTCCACTATATATATCTTTTCCACCCATTTTATCATCTTCTTTATATCCCCATACTTGCTCTACATTGTCATAAGCTTTGTCACTTGTAATGATGATAGCTGTGCATTTATGATTTGAAGTTTTTAATGCTTCCAGGATGTTTGCTGTTCCCATTACATTTGATGATATTGTTTCTATTGGATTACTATATGATGTAGAAACAATAGGTTGTGCAGCAAGATGAAATAAAAACTCTGGCTTTTCATTTGAAATTATTTCAATCATTTTTGACAAATCACGAATATCCTCTTTGTAGTGCTCTATCCCATCCTCTAGTTTCAACTCTTCAAACATAGAAGGAGTTGTTGGAATATCTTTTGAGATACCTACAACATTAGCACCTAATTTAAGTAACCACGTTGTAAGCCAAGAACCCTTAAATCCAGTATGTCCCGTGACTAAGACTTTTTTATCTCTATATATATTGTTAAACATTTACCACACTTTCCAAGGTGCTTTTCCTGTATTCCATAACACATTCAAATCATTTTTGTCTTTTAAGCTATCCATAGGTTTCCAAAAACCTTCATGTTTAAATGTTACAAGCTCTCCTCTTTGAGCTATGTTTTGTAAAGGGTCTTGTTCAAAAACAGTCATTTCATTCTTGTCGATATAGTCAAACACAGAAGGTTCACAGACAAAATATCCTGCATTTATCCAAGCTCCATCTCCTTTAGGCTTTTCCTTAAAAACACGTACCATATCATTTTCATCTATATCTAACGCACCAAATCTTCCCTCTGGTTGCGTAGATGTCATAGTCATAGCTTTACCATGAGACTTGTGAAATGCTACCAATTCTTTTATATTAATGTCAGCAACACCATCACCATACGTTAACATAAAAGGCTCATCACCTATGAACTTTTGTGCCTGCTTGATACGTCCAGCCGTCATGGTATGAAGCCCCGTATCCAACAATGTAACCTTCCATGGTTCACTACTATTATTTAAAACTTTCATTGAACCATCTGACATATCAATCGTCACATCACTTTGGTGTAAAAAGTAGTTAGCAAAGTACTCTTTAATGTAGTAGCCTTTATATCCAAGCAAAACTACAAACTCATTAAAACCATACTGAGAATATGTTTTCATAATATGCCATAAAATTGGCTTACCACCTATTTCTACCATGGGCTTAGGTCGTATATCTGTCTCTTCACTCAACCTGGTGCCAAAACCACCTGCTAAAAGTAATACTTTCACTTGCTACTCTCCTAATTCAAATGCTTTTATAATATTCTCTTCTGTAGGCTCTACAAAAAAGTTATCTTTATACCACTGTGCTATTTCGTTTATCTTTTGTGGATTTTCTTCCCTATATTTTATGAGCTTATTATAGTGTTTTTCTACATCATCTTTACTAAAAGCTATCTCCCAAATCTTTCCTTGTCCATATTTCATTAAAGGATTGGCTGTTAAATTATCTTGGCTTGCCATAACAATGACCGACTTACCACAGGCCACTGCTTCCACGGTAGTACCAGATGCTGTACCTATGACAAGGTCTATATTTTTAAAGAGTGTATAGATGTCATCTTCTACTAAGGCAACATTTTCAGGAAGAGGATAAAACTTATCAATACTAACTGCAGGATGTTTTTTAAAAAATACCTTTTCAAAATTGCCCACACTTTGCAACATGTACTGTGTGTCAGATACGATATATGACCCTAAAATTAATACATCGTTTCCCTCATTCTTGGGCACATAAGTAAATACATTTTTATACCGTAAAGAAACACCTGCTTCATATTTAACATTTTTTCTATCTAGTATATACACTTTACCATTAACTAAAACCTGCTTGTATGCTGTACCATGTTCTGCATCTATGTCATCTACATAAGCATTGAAATATGTTTCATAATTTAAATAAAACTGACATCCCACAGACTTAATCTTACTATTTATCTTACTTATACCATAGTTAAAACTTCGTTCAATTACTTGAAATTCACTCCATGAATATATGTATTTTACGGTTTTTAGTTTTGCTATATTTTTACCAAAAACATAGCGAGAAAAAGTGTTCATACCTTGTGTAGATATATCTTGCAGTAAAGCTTGGTTAAATATCTTGTCCTGTTCTGTTTTTTCTTCTTGCAGTAACCGTAGCGTTTTAAACGGATAAATCAGTATCATCCAAAAAATCTGTATAAAATCATACCAATGAAGTAATTCAAATTCAAATAAAAAATCTCTTTTATCTTTTGATAAGAGTTTAAAAAAAGATATGAGTTTAAAAGGATTTTTTGAGGTACTATAAATACGCGGTACTATGCTGTAAGGTATATTTATTTTTTCTAGCACAGTATAAAGAGAGTCAAAATACCGTTCATTAAAAGTATTTTCTTTGATGATGGTGTTAGAGAGTAGAAATACATCTATTAAACAATCTCGTTTAGATAGTTTTCTTTGTGGACGAAAGTACACTGTAAACAAAAAAAATGTAATGATATAAGAGATAAAAAAATACAGTTGTTTCAGATAAAAAACCATTGTACTTTTGAAAAAAAGAAGTATTTTATTTTTTATTATTGTTTTTTGAGAAAAAAAAGAAAAAGGAAATACTGAACTATAGGGATTTTTTATTAACGTGATATTTGATATGCTATAAATATCTACAGGCATACTACTTTTAATTGCTAAAATATAGCCATGAAAAAGATTTTTCTTCTGTTGATAATAGTAATCTAATTTTTTTGCATTCATCAATCAAATTCTTTAAAACTTTCGATGTAGTCATATTTTTTGAGTGCTTCATTATTGTACCCATAAAATCCTATATTATTTTTCATGGCAGCATCATAGTCTGTTATCGCGTCACCTATGAGTATCGTCTCCGTTAAATCATAATCATATTTTTTCAGAATATTTTGTACCAAAACTTCTTTTTTTATGGGAGAGCCGTCTATACTTATAAAGTACTGCGATAATCCAAAATGTTCACATAAATTATTAAGTTCTTGATGTTCTGCTCCAGACACTATATGAAAATGATATTTTTTATGATTTTTTTGTATAAATTGCACACTATCACTAATCAAATTATCTTTATTGAAAAGTTTTTTTTCAATGATATTTGCAAATTTCTCAGCAAGCACAGAAACTTCATCTTCGGTAATTTCTTTATTTAAAACAGTATGATAAAAATACCGAATTTTATCGAACCTAGAAATTCCACCATTTGCATAGTGATACTCTTCGAGCTTTTTTAAGTCTGCTTCATCATACTCTTTAAACAGCTCTTTAAAACCATCGCCCTTTATCCTCATGCTGTCTAAAATAACACCATCAAAATCCCAAAGTATCGTCTTAGTCATCTAAAACTCCAAATACAGTACAAGGTAAACCATCACAGTTAGCTATTCTCATAGGTGCAACAATAATCTCTTTAAATTTTGTTTCCTTATCTATCTCTCTCAAGTCCATATCTTCAAGAAGCAGTATAGGATTTTGAGGATTTAAAAAAGCCTTGTGTGCTTCTCGTCCTAACATTCTTTCAGAAAAACTAGATACAGAGATAGAATCAAACCCTATCACTCTTACAGATGGTACATTTTCTCGTAAATAGTTTGCCACAGAGGGATGAAAACCAAAATTTTCTTTCCAAAAAACTTCCTTTTCTCTTTTATGACATATTCCTGTTTTTACTATTAAAATATCATACTCTTGATCCTCAACATTTTTTAAAACTTCTATCAAACTATCTTTTATAATCACTGTTGTTTGTTCTATCTCTACTATTAAAGGTGTACTAAATTTCCAAAAGTCAGCACTATAACTCCCAATAGTCTGCCCCTCTTCAAAAAAATGATAAGGCATATCTATATGAGTGCCTATATGAACAGTAGTTTCTATTGTTGTATCATTAGCAACATCCCCACTAGATATATCGCTTTTTTTAACTTGTGAAAATTTATTCCGATTTCCATATGTAGGAGTTTTTTCATCAAGTATATATGAAAGATATTGCATTTTAATCTTCTAGTTCTTGATGTATCTCTTGTATGCACTCTAAAAGACCTTGCA
>Ga0256840_1002066_pt1 | contig 18054 bp, 8 predicted proteins | sample 355202metaG_FD_185969 | JGI IMG/M metagenome (GOLD analysis project Ga0256840, IMG submission 185969) | Hydrothermal vent microbial communities from Mid Atlantic Ridge, Atlantic Ocean - 355-202 | ecosystem: Environmental > Aquatic > Marine > Hydrothermal vents | place: Atlantic Ocean: Mid...
GAAAATGTTCCCTTCCCTGCCGTCCATGCCATGAGCGTCGTAATATCACCGAATGGACTCCACGCACCGCCGGCATTGGCGGCAACAACAATATTAATAGCTCCGGGAACCAAAAAAGAGCGTTTGGTTTTTGTAATGGTAATGAGTACCGTCGAGAGAATCAGTGCCGTCGTAAGGTTGTCGGCAATCGGAGAGATAAAAAAGGCCAATAGCCCCGTAACCCAAAAGAGTTTCTTATAGCTGTAGCCCTTAGAGACCAAATTGTACTTTAAACGGTCAAAAACACCCATATGAATCATCGATTCAATATAGGTCATGGCAACAAAAAGGAAAAAGAAGATCTCGGCAATCTCTAAAATAAGATGTTCTACCTGCGTATGCACCAGATCCATATTCAGATCGTTAATCACATAATAAAAGCCAATCAAAATAAATAAAAATGTTCCGGTCAGCAGTGCCGGTTTGGCTTTGTCCATGTGGTACTTCTCTTCCATGGCAACAAAATAGTACCCCACAACAAAAACAATAATAGAAACGAAACCAATCCATGTCATGGTTAAGTCCGGTGGCATTTCTGATGCTTCACCGCCACTTGCCATCAGTGCGATATTCATGCCCAACAGCATTAATAATTTTAACATTTACTCTCCTCTTTAATATAGTGTACGCCTATAGAAGTTTCGCGTTTCAGTGCTGCTTCGACAATAGAAAGTGCCGTCAGTAAGCGTAACTTTAACAATCGTCCGACCTTATCGGCCAACATCTGTTGAATAGCTTCTTGTGCCTCATAGAGTCCCGTTTTGGTACGTGCTATTGAAACATTTTTCCACATTATACTACGTAATTTATCTTTTTTAGCTTTATCTTCCGGTTCAGCCAAGACATAATCGTCAATTTTAGGCATTTTTTCACAAAATTCATTTGGATTTTGAAGAAGATGCCGACTTGCCCGCTTTGAAAAGACCAAACCTTCCAGTAGCGAATTACTGGCCAAACGATTGGCCCCATGAACACCGGTTGATGCCGCTTCGCCAATGGCATAGAGCCCCTTAACCCCTTCTACAGCGCCGTCAAGCGATGTCTTAATACCTCCAATAGCATAGTGAAATGCCGGTGAAATCGGTACTTTTTCTTTAGGAACATTAAACCCTTGAAGTCGTAATGCATTGCAAATATTGGGAAAACGTTTATGAAAATACTTTTCATCGAAATTATCAAAGCTTAAATAGGCCTGTTTTCCGGTTCGTTGCATATAGTCATAGATGGCACGGCTCACAATGTCTCGCGGTGCCAGTTCACCGTTCTCATCATACTCAAATGCAAAACGGTAACCGTTTTCATCGACAATATGAGCGCCTTCCCCACGCAGTGCTTCGGTAAGGAGCTGTTTTTGAACCGATTGGTTCCCTACGTAGACCGTAGGATGAAACTGCATCATCTCCATATTTTCCAAAGCAATCCCTTTATCTACGCAGATACCGTGAATATCCCCGCTGATACTTCGGGCATTCGTATGGAACTCATACAAAGAACCTACACCGCCGCTGGCTATGATGACATGCGACGCTTCAATAACTTTAACCTGATGTTCGTGACGCACAACAACACCGCAGCAACGACCCGCTTCAATCAGAATATCAAACACCTTGGCATCACAAAGCATCGGATGCGGATTTTGCTGCAGCAAAAAATAGTGCAAATAGCGTCCGGTCGCATCACCTCCCGCATGTAAAATACGATCGCGCGAATGTGCTGCTTCTTTAGTATAAAGCAGGGTTCCGTCCTCTGCTTTATCAAATTCAAAACCGCGTACTATAAGGTCGTCAATCACTGCAAGACTCTCTTTGCTCATCACTTCAACCGCCTCTTGCGAGCACATGCCCGCCCCTGCACCCAGCGTATCTTTTACATGTAAGGCAATGTCATCATGATCATAGGCTGTTGTAATGCCGCCTTGGGCATAGTAGGTGTTACAGTCCCACGGTGACGCCTTGTTAATAAGCAGTACTTTTTTCTCTTTTGGAATATTAATGGCTGCATACAATCCTGCAACGCCGACACCGATAATGACAATATCATACCGCATCAAGGACTCTTCGAATGCGCATGTTGATAATACGGATCTGCCTTATAACCACACCCAGCGAGGCTTAATAGAGCTAATGATATAATGAAACTGTAGAACAATGAGGGTAATTTTTTAGTGATATTCAAATCTCTCTCTTATGTTTGAATGAACTTTACAATCGTTGATGATATAACAGAATTGATAAAAAAATCTTTAATGGTTCTGTGATGACCCCAGAATGAGGAGAAAATACACCTTGTTGCAACAGATTCAGTCCCTTCCGCACCATGCCGGTGTCTATCAGTATTTTGATCGCAATAACCGACTGCTCTACATCGGTAAAGCAAAGAACCTCTATAAACGCGTTAAAAGCTATTTTCGCTTTACCCCGACACTTCACTGTAATCCGGCACTGAACCCGCGCATTCAAAAAATGATCTCCGAGAGTGTCACTTTAAGCTATATAGTCGTAGAGAGTGAACACGATGCCCTGATTTTAGAAAATTCGCTTATTAAACAGCTCAAACCCAAATACAATATCTTGCTGCGTGATGATAAAACCTACCCCTATATCTATATTGACCGTTCCGAGCCGTTTCCCCGTTTTGAGATAACTCGCCGGATTGTCAATGGAAAAGCAATTAGCTATTTCGGTCCGTATTCCATTGCGTCACGAGACATCTTAAATGCGATTTACCGGCTCTGTCCTTTGGTGCAGAAAAAAAGTTGCTTGCACGGTAAACGTGCATGCTTGTACTACCAGCTCAAACAGTGCAAAGCACCTTGTGAAGGAAAAATCAGTTCTGAGGAATATGCTCACATTGTTGCCAAAGCACTTCAATATATTGAAAACAAAACACTCTTGATAGATGATTTACACGCCATGATGCATCGTCTTGCCGAGCAATTGCGCTTTGAAGAAGCGAGTGAACTTCGTGACAGTATTGAGCGTATCCGAAAAAGTGCCGTACACTCCCATATCGATCGGGCATCCAAAGAGCATTACGACATCTTCTGTATTGAACATCATCACAACAAAGCTGTCATTCTAAAACTCTTTATGCGTCACGGCAAAATTGTCTCTACCGCACATCACACTATTCATATTAATGATTTTTTTGACAGAGACGAAGCCTATGAACGCGCAATTTTAGATTTTTACAACAATACAAAACCTCCGGTTACGGCTCCTATTTTAGTGGCGCATCCTTTTACAAACAGCGCGCTTGTCAGTGCGCATCTTAGCACCGTTTTTGGAAAAAAAGCGCACATTGTTCACCCCCGACGCGGTAGTAAAAAATCGCTCATCACATTGGCGATCAACAATGCTTACGAACTGCTCAAGCAAAATCCCGAAGATGATACGTATGCCCTCCAATCTGCGCTTCAAGAGTTATGTCGGCTTCAGCGACTTCCGCAGCGTATTGAGATCTTTGACAATTCACATATGGCCGCACAGGCCACCGTAGGTGCCATGGTGGTCTATCATAACGGCCGTTTTGAAAAATCTTCTTACCGCAAATACCATCTCAAAGCCAAAGACGAATATGCCCAGATGCGTGAAACACTCACCCGACGCATTGCAAAATTTGACACCGATCCGCCACCGGATTTATGGCTCATTGACGGCGGTCACACCCTACTGAAACTCGCGCGAGAGCTCTTGGACTCTGCCGGAGTCAATCTGGATGTTATTGCCATCTCCAAAGAGAAGGTCGATGCCAAAGCGTATCGTGCCAAAGGCAAAGCTCATGACACCCTGCATTGTGTAGACCAAACACTCAAACTGCTCCCCACCGACAAGCGTCTGCTTTGGATGCAACGCCTTCGGGACGAGGCCCATCGCAGTGCCGTCAGTTTTCACAAACAGACAAAATTAAAGCACGACAATGAACTTAAATTATTAAATGCAAAAGGTATTTCTGTTGCAAAAATAAAAAAACTTCTGCAACATTTTGGAACGTTTGAAGCCATAAAAACTGCTGATATTGACGCACTTAGCTCCGTTTTAAGCAAAAAAGATGCTATAAGTATTAAAGATATTTACATGTAAGTTTTCTCTGGCTATTTTTATGATATATTATTCACAATAATTTGACTTCGTGTCTATAAATCCAATTTCAAAAGGAGATGAATTGCTTATTTATAATCATAATAAGGAATTTATCGGTATTGATGTCAATGATCTGCAAAAATTGCACTATCGCTCTTTTAATGACTTGCTCAATAACTGTTCCGATTTTGCAGATCTGTTTGTTAAAAAGCCGGGCTATATTCATAATTTTAAAAACTTTAATTGGATTGACTTTGTTATACACTCCGATTCTGATGACTCCAACGTGCTCATTTCTGCCAATCAAAAAACATTTTCTGCAACCCTGAACATTCAGACGGTCTACTTAAAAGATGCCCCGGGTGAGCCCAGTTATCTTGTTGAGTTACAGCATCTCAAAAGTTTAAGTGATGACGATTCCGTTGTGTCGGCTAAACCCTTTGAAGAGGAACATGCCATCCCCGCTGAACTGCCTAAATTTGATGAGATGGAACCCACGACGCTGGTAGAGCCCGATCCGTTAGATGTGCCTGACTACAGTGACTTTGATACTCTTGAAGAACAGCCTGATACAGCTCTGTATAATCCGGAGTCTCCTTTCTTGGCCGACGCACCGGAAATTCCGACATTTGAACCCACACCAAGCAGCAAGCCGCCTCAAGAAGAGCCTTCCAAACGCTCAGCACCGTCTCAAACATTCGATACCTTAAACAGTCTTACCCCCGAAGAAAATCAACTCTTACAAAAACAGTTGAGTGTGGATTTAAACTACTGCTATACTCCTCAAATTGCTGCCGATGAATTAGGCCTGCCTGTCGATCTGATTGAAGAGTTTATCGGCGATTTTATTACCCAAGCCCATGAGTTTAAAGAAGAGCTTTTTACATCCGTCTCCGATCATAATTTTGACAATATTAAAAACCTCTCTCACAAACTCAAGGGAGTCGCTGCCAACTTGCGTATTGACGACGCATTTGAAGTGCTCACGCTGCTCAATACCACTCATGATATTACTGAGGCACAAACCTATCTAAAATATTTTTACAATACCATTGCCAAACTCAGTGGCACAGAAGCCGATGAAAGCGTTACGCCTACGCCGATACCAACCTCTGTTGATGACACAACAGACCTTGCTGCTGACGTTGACGACATATCACCGCCATCAGACCATCTCCCGCAAGAGCCTGAGGAGCTCTACCCGCTAGAAACAAAAGAACACCAAGAAGAACCAAAGGTTGTTGCCACCACCGATACAACCCCTCAAGATGATGGGCTCTACAGTTTTGATACCCTCATAAAACGTGACGAAGAACCGCCTGATCTTGAAATTGCAGTGAACGATCACACTACCCTGCCACAGGAGTCTGTGCAAACTGCCACACATCCTGCGGTTCAAGAGACTGAAACACCCTATCGCAAGATTTATTACAATCAGTCCAAAGCTGCTGATGAACTCGGTATTGATCCGGTCTTCATTACCGAATTAAAAGATGATTTCATTACACAGACATTGGCACATGAAGAAGCCTTTCAAACCGCATTGCACCATGATGATGCACAGCGCTATAAAACATTGGCACTCGAACTCAAAGGGGTGAGTGACAACTTACACATTGATGATATTTCATCCACTTTGGAAGAGGTGATTGCAAGCCGCTCAACACACGATGCGCAACACGCTGTAAACCAACTCTTTCATTACATCAAACAACTATAACAAAGGAAAAGTAATGCATTTTGGAATTAAAAGCAGACTGCGACTCATCAGTCTTATTCCTATTACTATTTTACTGCTACTTGCCAGCTATCATGTCTATAATTCATATACCCGCTATCAACATGCAGAGATCCTGCAGCACAAACTTCACGAGAGCCGCTACCTTAATGCTCTGTTAGTGAACCTGCCAAAAGAGCGCGGAATCTCTGCGATGTACCTCGGTCATCCCACTAAAGAGATCTTTCATAAACTTCAAATCCAACGTAAACTGGTTGACCAAAGTTTTGAAGCCTATATGCGTTATGCCAAAGAAGATCCCGCCCATACGCATACTGAAGGTCATCATACATGTCAACGCTGTGATATGATTCAACAAGGTTCCGAACTTTTTAAAACCGTTGAAACGGCACGGCAGCGCGTCGATGCCAAGACAGCTGACTTTAACGCCGTATTCTACGATGCATACAGTCGCATTGTTGCACACTATATTGACCTGCTGGCTACGGATCCATCCTTCCATATTGACGAAGAGATCACCTCTTTTGCTTCAACTTACTACGCCTTTTTGCAAGCAACGGAGTACAGTGCGCAAGAGCGGGGATTTATTGCATATTTACTGGCAAAGGCACACCCTTTAACTCCGAAAGAGTTAAACAAGTGGTTCTACCTCATTGACAAAACCGACACTCTTGCCTACAAAAGTCTCATTAACCCTGACATTAAAAATGAGATCACGACACTACTCACCAATAAACAAAGTACAGAACGCTTTAACCGTGTCACAGCGGAACGTTTACAAATACTTCAATCCCTTCAGAAAGGAGTTTTAGACATTGATCCTCGTGTCTGGTTCACAACACTCACTGACAAAATCAACCGTTTCAATGACGTGGAACTAACCCTTTTGCAGGCCATGGACAAACGTGCCGAGACCATTAAAGACCGGGAGCTTCAGGTACTCATTATTGCCGTCACTATCTGGATTATCACCTTTTTAATTGCTATTGTCGGTTATCTTGTCTCACGCAGTATTACACAAAGCATCAAAACACTTGAATCTGTTCTTAAACGTGTTGCGCAAGACAGCGTCGATGAAGAGTCAAAGCGAATTGCACAAGATATTAATTTAGATACGGCAAAGGGCACCGAGCAGGCCTATATCATTCTTGAAAGTATTATTGAGCAGACCCGCCGCGATAAAGAGTATGCGGTCGATGCCAGCGAAGCAAAATCCATGTTTTTGGCCAATATGTCACACGAAATTCGTACACCGCTTAACGGCATTGTCGGATTTACCGAACTGCTTAAAGACACCGATCTGCAAGAAGAACAACGAGAATTTATTGATATTATTGAAAAAAGCTCCGAGAATCTGCTTGAGATTATTAACAACGTTCTTGACCTTTCTAAAATAGAGAGCAATAAACTCGATATCGAAGAGATTGCCTTTGATCTTACCGACGAATTTGAAAGCGCAGTCGAAGTGTATGGCGTACGCGCATCCGAAAAACATATTAATCTCTCATGCTTTATTGACCCGACGCTGGAGCGACCGATTAAAGGCGATCCGACAAAGATTAAAGAAGTTATTATTAACCTGCTGAGCAATGCCATTAAATTTACCAATAACAACGGAGATATCCATGTCGATATTCGCCGCGAACCGTGCGACACACCCAATCGCGTTAAAATCCGCTTTGAAATAAGTGACAGCGGTATCGGTATCGGTCCCGAACAAAAAGCAAAGATTTTTGATGCTTTCTCTCAAGCCGACACATCGATTACCCGAAAATACGGCGGCACCGGTCTTGGATTGACCATTTCAAGCCGATTTATTGAGCTTATGGGCGGTCAGCTTGACCTTGAGAGTTCCCCCGAGTACGGAACGTCCTTCTTCTTTACACTGGAGTTTGAAGAGCTCGAAACTCTGGAGAAAAGTGTTTTAGGCGTCTATACCAACATTAATGTTGCCATTTTAGAATCTGACACTATCGAAAAATCCCATCACAAGTACCTTAAAGAGTACCTTCGTTGCTATGGCGTAAACTTCCAACGCTTCAGCTCTTTTGAGGAGTTACAAAACCTTCAGACACAAATTCATTACGACCTGCTGTTTATCGATTTCGATTTTATCGACCAAAAAGAGTTGGAACAGTATGTCAACTCTCCTGCCGAAGTGGTACTCATTACCAAATCGCTTTATATGAAAACAATAGATACAATGAACCTTGATCTCTTTAAAATTATTTATGAGCCCATAAACGGCACAAAGATTAAAAACATCATTCAGTCTTATGATGTGGAAGAGTTTACCAGCAAACAAGATATGAAAGAGGCGCAACGCAAACAGACCCAATCGCGCGCAACTAAATTTCATGCCGATGTGCTGGTAGCCGAAGACAATATCATCAATCAAAAACTGATTCAAAAAACACTTGAAGATTTAGGGCTTCGAGTCTCATTAGCCAATAACGGTCTGGAAGCTTTTGAACAGCGAAAAACCGCTGATTTTGACATCATCTTTATGGATATTCAAATGCCGGTTCTTGACGGTATTGAATCTACCATGGAAATTCTAGATTATGAAGCAGAAAACAATTTGCCGCATGTTCCCATTATTGCCTTAACTGCCAATGCGCTTAAAGGCGACAGAGAGCGGTTTATGGAGGCGGGTATGGACGAGTATACCACCAAACCGTTGGTCCGTACGGAAATTATCTCCATTTTAAATATGTTTATCAGCCATTGTGCCGTAACCTCACAAGAGACTCCAACCAACGCACCTCTCAAAAAGGAGAGAGAACTCCCTGACAAAAGCACTTTGGCAACAATACCGCAAGACAAAGAGATCACGGAAGCAACAACACCGCCCGCAGTGCCGCAAAAACGCGAGGAGATATCCAAGAAGGCCTACGATGCCAATATTCTTATTGCTAAAAAAACCCTCTTGGAAGACAAGCTGTTTTGCAGAATTCTTGATAATCTCGGTTACAGCTATGAGAGTGTTCGTAATATTTCCGAATTCACCTCCTTGCTTCAAGAAAAACGCTTTCAGGTCGCTCTCTTCGATAAAGAGCTTAGCGATGTCAATCTTATTGAGCTCAGCAACACCTTAAAACAGCATAACAGTGACACGGCACTGCTGATGTTAATCGACTCAACGACAGTGCTCGACGACGATGATGCACTCTATGTTCATGAGGTCATACAAAATGTTATTAACAAAGCGTCTTTACGCAAGGTTTTTGAGAAATATATCAGTAAAAAAGAGGCCTCATAATGGTACCCGAACACCTAAAAATTTTAGCAGTCGATGACGATATCATCAATCTGAAACTTCTCAAGTCAATGTTACGAAAATCTGATGCAATCGACGAAATCGTTGAGGCGTCCAACGGTGCTGATGCGTTGGCCATTTTAAAAGAACGTCACGATATTGATATTGTCCTGCTCGATATTATTATGCCGATTATGGGCGGCATTGAGATGCTTAAGGTATTACGCGCCGATGAAAGCTTCAAAGCCATTCCCGTCATTGTGCTTACCACCGACGAAACCAAAAAAAGCGAAGCGCTAGAATCCGGTGCCAACGACTTTTTAATGAAACCCATTCGTGAAAAGGATGTACTGCACAAAATTATGCGTTGGACATCACTTTAACGCGGTACCAGCACTATCGACAACACCTCTTCAATACGCTTGATTGCAACAATCTCTATATGTTCCATAACTTCAGACGGAATGTCATCAAGATCGCGTTCATAGTTTTTTTGCGGAATCAGCACTTTGGTCATTTTTGCACGATGCGCCGCAATAAGCTTCTCTTTCAGCCCGCCAATAGGCAGTACCTCTCCTACAAGCGACAGTTCGCCTGTCATGGCAATATCGGCACGAACTTTTTGATTGCTCAGTATTGACGCAATAGCCGTTGCCATGGCAATACCTGCACTCGGACCGTCTTTGGGTGTGGCTCCGGCAGGAACATGTACATGTAAATCATAACGTTTATACACCTCGCTGGCATCAATGACACTGTCCTCTTCTTTCTCTTTGAAAGTTTTGGGAATAATGGCGTGGTCAACATCCAAACTCCCCGTATCAATCAATGTTTTAACCACACTTAAGGCAATGTGTACCGACTCTTTCATGACATCACCTAAGCTACCCGTAAGCTTCAAGGTGCCTTTGCCGCGAATTTTAATGGTCTCGATTTTTAAGACATCGCCACCAACCGAAGTCCACGCCAGACCATTGACAATACCCAACTGGGCAATACCGTTGCTCGGTTCAATCTCAAATACCGTTTTTTCCAAAAATGTTTTGAGGTTTTTAAGGTTGACTGTTATTTTACCCACAGAGGCATCTTCTAAAATCATTTTGGCCGATTTGCGAATAATATCGGCAATACGGCGACGCAAATTTCTCACACCGGCTTCACGGGTATACTTTTCGACAATTTCCACCAGTGCCGCTTTGGTAATATTGAGCTCACGCGCTTTAAGACCGTGTTTTTTCAGCTCCTGAGGAATCAGGTAGCGTTTCGCTATCTCAAATTTCTCTTGAGGCGTATAGCTGCTCATATGTATAAATTCCATCCGATCACGCAACGGAGCGGGAATGGCACCGTAGTCATTGGCTGTTGCAATAAAAATAGCTTTGCTTAAATCAATACTGAAATTCAGATAATAATCACGAAAATTACTGTTTTGTTCCGGATCTAAAATTTCCAACAATACCGCTGTAGGATCACCGCGCTGCGAACGTCCGACTTTGTCAATCTCGTCAAGGACCACCACCGGATTCATCTTTTTGGCATCAATGAGCCCTTGCACAATACGTCCGGGCATCGCGCCGATGTAGGTACGCCGATGCCCCCGTAACTCATTCACATCTTCCAAACCGCCTAATGCAATACGTACCAAAGGACGTTTGAGCGCTTCGGCAATAGAGTTTGCCAATGATGTTTTTCCCACACCCGGAGGACCGACAAAACATAAAATAGCGCCGTTACCCTCACGGTCTTTCAAACCGCGCAATTCCAAAAGCTCTTTCACAGAGAAAAATTCTGCAATACGCTCTTTGGGCTTTTTTAATGAAAAATGATCACTCTCAAGCTGCTTCTCGACATCATGAATGTTAAGCGGTTTTTTCGCCAATGATCCAAACGGAATATCCAAAACCCATTCCAGATAGCTTTGAATCATCCCCGCGTCGGCTGAATCGGGATGCATCCGTGCATAGCGCTCTATCTGTTTGTGCATCTCTTTGTAGGCCTCATCGCTCATATGCTCTTTTTTGGACTCGAGTTTTTCACGATACGCCTCAATCTCCTCTTCACGTTGGGTATCGGCACCGAGTTCGCGCTGAATCTGCTTAAGCTGCTCTTTTAAAAAATACTCTTTATTGACCTGCTCGATTTTTGTATGTACTTTGGAGCGAATCTCTTTTTGCAGTTTGTTGGCTTCAATCTCTTCAATCAAGTAGTCAATCAACATTAAAAACCGCTGTTCTACATCGGCTTCAATAAAGAGCTGATATGCCTGATCTTTTTTAAGCTTAATAGAGCTGCAGATAAGATCGGCAATACGGTTATACTCATGATTTTCTTCAATGGTGCGTAACAGATCCGGCGGAAAATAGTTGCTGATTTGTGAGAGCGTACGTACCTTTTCACGTACCACTTCCACAATAGCATCCATCTTTAGCGATTCACTCGATCGCGGTTCAATGATGGTGACAATACCTTGCAGGTAGCTACCGCCCGTCACCTCTTCAATCACCCGACCGCGTGCCAAACCTTGAAACAGAATTTTAATACGACCGTCAGGCAGTGAAACCTTGCGCATGATTGAGCCGATAACACCCGCATCGTAGATATTGTCAAAAGCGTGACTGCCGTCACTTTGCGGTTTCGTCGGACAGACAATCACCAAAGAGTCGTTCTCTATGGCACGGGTAGCGGCATTAATATTGCTCGCATCACTCAAAAAAAGCGGCGATATCATAAACGGGTATAAAAAGATCTCCTCTTCGGCAATAATGGGTAACGTTTGTGGAAATTCTCCATAGTTGTTTAACTGCATAGTTCCATCCTAAAATTTACATGTATTTTAATCATCGGCATGTCGTGACACGACACTTTGCGTATCGGGAATAAGAAAAGAGTACCAACTCGCATCGCCGTCTCCTTCAAAAACACTTCGATACAGGGGCGTGTCTGCCGGTGCTATATGCGTCCAGTCAATCCAAGACTGCGGCTTGATATTGCGGTAGTATGCTGCTGCCTTAGGCTTGTCGAGTCGCTCGTAGAGCTTGGCAATATTCTCATTTAACGCAGCATCGGCAATATAGAGTCGTGTCACCATCGTATCGACCAGAGCATAATATTGCGAGTTCCTGTAGGTACGCTTAAACTGCTCGCCGCTGGCAATGGCATCGGCAATAAGCCCTTGGTCACGCGAGGCATTGGGCAGTGCCAAATACTTTGCCCGCACGCGTAAATATGCAATATAGTCATGCTCTTTCTCACTCGCATAACGCCTTAAATACTCGTTTAAAAAATGATCACTCAAGAGATACTCTTCATGCTGCATATGAGCCTGCGCCATAATGAGCGTAGCATCTTTAAGCAGCGGAGAGGCAATATGTTCACTTTGCAATGAACTGTAGTAGCCGTCTGCTTTCTCCAGCATGGTATTGGAAACGGCTTTGACCATCTTCTGATACCAGTATATCGCCGGTTTATTATACTCAGGTTCCTCTTTTTGACATGCCGTTAAAAAAAGCAGCCCTAAAAAAATTGTTACTGTACTTTTGAGCATTGTAAACACCATCATATTAAAATTAGTGGTATTCTAGCTAAAGAAAATAAAATATTGTATAATACTTCATATCTACTATTTTGAATCTTTCTTAGGAAACGTCATGCAACGCACTATTACATTTATCGGCAACGGCGCCATGGCGCTCTCCTTGGCAGAGCGTCTTAAATCACACTACAGTATTGAAGTTGTCGGTCGAAACCGTGATAAACTCGATATTTTTGAAAATAATTTACATGTACCGGTTGCCAAAGCGGCTCTTGAGGGATTTGACATTACGGGTAAAACCGTTATTCTTTGCGTCAAACCTGCCAACATTTCTCTGATGAAGCAGCTCTTAACAGGTCGTGCAGCAACACTTTACTCTGTTTTGGCCGGCACCACGCTTGAGTCACTCCAGCGCCATATTGCCGCAGATGCTTATGTCAGAGCCATGCCCAACCTTGCGGCTTCCGTCGGAAAATCCATGACAACACTCACGGGAGACCGCTCTTGCAGCCAAGAGGCACACCGACTCTTTAGCGCTATCGGCACCACACTGTGGCTCGAGAGCGAGAAAGAGCTTGACATCGCTACCGCTCTTGCCGGAAGCGGACCCGCCTACTTGGCACTGGTAGCAGAAGCTCTGTGCGACGGTGCCGTCGCACAGGGGCTCAAACGTGATGATGCGATGAGACTCATGCGCGGACTCTTTGAAGGGTTTGGCAGCCTCATTCAGGAGCAACACCCCGCACTGCTCAAAGACCGTGTGATGAGTCCCGGCGGCACCACGGCAGCAGGCTACGCCATGCTGGAAAAAGCCGCAGTACGTCAAGGCTTTATCACAGCCGTTGCACATGCGTATCAAAAAGCTCAAGCACTAAAATAACCGCTTTTTATCACTATCAATCGTTACATTATATTAAAAGATTTAGTCGTATTAAAGTAAAAATACGTTTATAATTAGGAGATTCGTTTATAAATACATGTAAATAGCCGATATTACGGTATTGGCTAGGTCACAATAGAGGAACTACTATGAATTTTTTGCACTCTTTTTTTCAACTCATACTGTTTTTGGTGTTGGTTACAACCACCTCACTTCATGCTGCTATTGACATATGCCCCGGTGATGCGGTAGTAAAACTTGACGGTGCCGCCAATAACGCATTTGACGAAGAGTTCTGGGATATCCCCGGCAATACCACCTTCTACTACCACTTTACCCCGCAGGTTGCCGGTACGATTCAGGTGGACTCTTGGGTAGACGGTACGATGAACTCACTCTATATCAAAGACGGCTGCGGAGCAACCCTCTGGTCGGATGAAACTGACCAAAAAAGCAAAAATTCCCCGCAAATTAACGTCGCGGCCGGTCAGCAGATTGTCGTTGCCATTGAGCGGCGTTGGAATACACAAAAAGAGTACTGGCTGGGTCTTACCTTTACTGCCGATGCCGTGAGTGACTCCCGCCTGCTCTGTCCCGGTGATACCGTAAACAATCTTGATGGCACCACTACCGATGCCACCGATTGGGAGGGCGACCCCCTTCCTGGAAATACCACCTACTACTACCACTTTACCCCGCAGGTTTCCGGTACCGTTCAGGTGGACTCTCATGTAGACGGTACAATGAACTCACTCTTTATCAAAGACGGCTGCGGGGCAACCCTCTGGTCGGATGAAACCGATAGCTACGATAAATCTTCCCAGCAAATTGACGTCGCTGCCGGACAGCAGATTGTTGTTGCCATTAAGCGGCGTTACCATACAGAACAAGACTTCCGTCTGGACCTTACTTTTAGTGCATCGGATTGTCCGGGAAATGTCATTGGCAATCTTGACGGCACCGCTGCGAGCGCCACCGATGCCGACAGCGGTACCATCCCCGGTATGAAGACACTCTTTTACCATTTTACCCCGCAGGTTGCCGGTACCATTCAGGTGGACTCCCAGGTAAGCGGTTCCTGGAATTCACTCTTTATTAAAGACGGTTGCGGGGCAACCCTCTGGTCGGATGAAACCGATAGCTACGATAAATCTTCCCAGCAAATTGACGTCGCTGCCGGTCAACAGATTGTCATTGCGCTACAACGGCGTTATACCACAACGCAAAACTACTCTCTTAATTATACCTTCACCGTAGCACCGTTTCAAGCACAGGACGACACAGCATTCATACCGCACAACACAACCCGAATCATCGATGTATTGCAAAACGACACCCAAGCCGATGCTGCAACACTACGTATTGTCACCCAAGCCGCACACGGAACCTTAAGTATCCTTGCCAACGGGGTCATACGTTACAAGCCTGACAGTGGCTATGCCGGAAATGACAGTTTTGTCTATGAGGTCACCGACCAAAGCGGTAACCTGACAGATACTGCCACCGTCTCCATTACCGTCAGTGACGCCATCAATGAAGATTATCGCGATTTTGCCCTACGCACCCAACTCTTTCTTAAAGGCAATATGCGTACCATTGGCAATACCGTACTGGTACCGCCGACACAGACACCCTCAGATAGCAACAATTATGACATTGCCAACAACATGTGTGACACCTACACCAACGGTCCTTTTATTACCGATGCCACTGCGACCAACGATGACTATTTTTTATGTGAGTATCAGCTTGATACCAATACCCGCAACTCTACCGCTGCCGAACTCATTATGCCTCCTGCGGCAAATATTGCCTGGGCAGGGCTATATTGGCAGGCCATTGTGCATGAAGATGACTTTACCACCAATATGAGCATTAAGCTCGGACGTACCAATTTTACCTACTCGGACTTCAATTACACGGCACTTACCCCCAGCATACTCGATTATATGCATGATGCCGGAAGTGATGATTTTGTCAGCTATGCCGCGTTTGCCGATGTCACTAATATTTTCAAGAACAACGGCTGGAAATCGGGCAACTATGTCGTTGCTGATATTCCCGTTACCGAAGGCAAAAATGACGGCCTTGGGCTCTACGGGGCATGGACTTTGGTTGTCATCTACGAAGACAGCCTTAGCGAGAGCGAAAAATTTCGAAGCTTCTCTGTTTTTGACGGCTGGCAGCAGATCCAGTCCGAAGTATGGGGCGGGCCAAGCCATCTTCAAATTGATGTCTCCGGTTTCTACACCCCCAACAAAACCAATATCACCTCGACGGTTTCCGTTTTTGCGGCCGAAGGTGACAAAAATATAGAAGGCGATACCTTAAGTACCATCAACTACAATGACGGCAGTACGGTTATTTTACCCAACGGCAGCAATAATACCTTTAACTCGTCTATTAGCAGCAGCGGAACACGTTACCCCGAACTTATCAACAACAACGGTATTGATATTCAGACCTTTAACATCGGCAACTACCTGACCCCCAAACAGAGTGCTATGGAATTTCATTTTAAAACCATTAACTCCGGCAATGCCCGAGATACCTACTGGCCCTCTATGATCGCCTTTCAGACCGAACTCGTCGCTCCCCAAATCTGTTATGACTACAGTTACAAACAAAACGGTCGCTATCTCTCCAAAGAGAACAACAACTCGATCTATCCGAGAATTGAAGGCTACATAACTTCCGATCCTATTGAAGCGGCTTTTTATCTGCGCAGTACCGAGTCTGATTTTCCGGTTCAAGGCGTCTCGCTCTCAAGTGATTTTAACACCTCTAAAATGAAATATATTCCCAATTCCACCTATATTTCAGCACCTAACAGTCCGCTTTACAGCAGTTTTCCCTACCCTGAAACATCCGGAGGCTGCAGCTATACCGATACGGGAGATACGACACGTGTCTGTAACAGAAGCGGTAATGTTCGCATCGGTCTTGGAAACGGTGCCTACGGCTACTCCCAAGACGGCAGCGGCATATTAGCCTCCGAAGAGTTTATGTATGCCAAATTTGATCTGGATCCTTTTGCCTATTCGGGCGATGTCAATATCTCTGTCGATATGAAGCTTAATTATTACATCGTACCTCCCGGCGGTACCATTCCCATCCCTTACGAGTACACGCTCGGACGCGAAATACCACGCTGTCCGCCATCAAACAGTTATAATCCGAAGTGGGGAACATTTAATATTATTGACCGCGGGCTCAATGCTTCCCGAAACGGCAGTAACGGCTACTATAACAATCTTTTTACCCAAGTTGCCCAACAGCCGTTTGATGTTGACGTGGTCATGTACAAAGCCGATCCCGTCACTAATGTTTACAATAAAAAGCCCGATTTTGACTTTAATACGACCCTACTTGTAGACATTATTAATGCCAACGCGTTTGGAGATATCAACACTTCCACCTGCAACGATCCCGATGCTGCTATCACGCAACGTATTTTTGTCCCTTCCTTCACCACACCGGCGGTTAACAAATCACCCGTTCCCACACTCGCACCGAGCTTTTATGCGTCTGCAGCCAAAAATGCCGCCTTTCGCGTCTGGAGTTTTGTTGACGACAACAATGCCTTGGTTCCGAATTGGGGTGCCGTTACACTTAACAATGATCATCTGACATTACAATCGTTACATAACCTGTACGACTATGCAAAACATAAAGAGTGCCGCGCAAATAATGAGTGCGGCAGTGATCCAACTTCGTTAGATTGTTTTAACTGTATGTTTAACCACTATGCCGTTGCCACCTGTTCGCGCGATAATTTTGCCATTAAACCCGAAGCCATTATGATTACCATGAGTGACAAAGGTATTGACTATAACACATCGACTGCCACACCAAAAAATCTTTCCAGGTTTTATGGCTACGAAGCCAACGCCACAAGTATTGCCGTTGACCCTATTGACATTGCCGCCGGCTACAACTATCTTTTTAACTTTACAGCCACCAACCATGTCAATTTTTTAGCAACGCGTAACTACACGGTTGCTCCTTCAGAAATCAATACCACTCTATTTTGGGATCCTCTAGATCCGGCTATCAATGCCAACTGTAACGATGTTGCCGACATCTCTTTACGTACCAATCTGGTACACGGTTCAAGTCCTTCAATTTACTCGAAACTTCCCAATGTCGGTCGTTACCGCCTTAATGTCGATGACCGACTCTGGACCAGTGTCGATTTTAACCCTCTCTACATGACCCATCACAGCGCGGCAAAAGGATTTGTCAGCGGTGCCGACTGCGATAGCAACGATGGTTACCGAAGCAACCGTATTAACGGCCGTGTCGGCTGCTTTATCTCTTCAGAACACAACAATACTGATGTCGCCAATACGCAAAGCGGCAGGGTACACTTCTACCAAGATCACGATATTGAAGCCAAACCCTACCGTTTTGATCTAAGCAACATAGAGAGCCGGATCGGGATGGGTCAGCAAAGTTTTGACGGGGGGTCGCATCTGATCTATATGAACGATATTGCTGCGCAATGGAACAATAACAGTAATG
>Ga0256840_1002067_pt1 | contig 18052 bp, 19 predicted proteins | sample 355202metaG_FD_185969 | JGI IMG/M metagenome (GOLD analysis project Ga0256840, IMG submission 185969) | Hydrothermal vent microbial communities from Mid Atlantic Ridge, Atlantic Ocean - 355-202 | ecosystem: Environmental > Aquatic > Marine > Hydrothermal vents | place: Atlantic Ocean: Mid...
AATATATAAGAGAGAAAACTTTGCCATTTTTAAGAGACAAGAGGGTACACTCACTTCAATTAAAAACAGGGTAGATTATGGATGCAAATGTAGAGGAAATTGAGAGCGTCTGCACCTATTGCGGTGTTGGATGCGACATTGTTGCTCAGGTTCACGAGAATAAAATTCAGAAAATTTTTGCATCGCCGGACGGGTATGTTTCGCAGGGAAAACTCTGTATTAAAGGGAAGTACGGGTATGATTTTGTTGCTTCGAAAGAACGTATTCGAACGCCGCGTCTTCGTAAAAGTTTTTTAGAGAAGAATCCCGAGATTAAAGCGGCAGTAGCCGCATCGCTTCAGGAGTATGACGCTACATGGTATGAGTGTGATCTGGAGGCGGCGACAACGGCAGCTGCTATGAAAATGGCGGAGATTAAAGAGCGTTACGGGCCGTACAGCCTCTGCTCCATCGGCGGAGCGCGTACTTCGTGTGAGAGTGCCTATCTGTTTCAAAAATATACACGCCACACTCTAGGATCGCCGCATGTGGACAACTGTGCGCGCGTCTGTCACAGCCCCAGTCTTAAAGGGATGCGAACCACCATCGGTGAAGGGGCTGCCACGAACCCCTACAATGATATTTACGAGACCGAATTTATTGTGGTAATGGGTTCTAATACCACCGAAGCACACCCTATTGTTGCCAATCGTATTGTCGAAACGGCGCGGCAAAACAATAATCTTGCCGTTATTGATGTACGTGAAATAAAACTGATGAAATATGCCAAGCACAAAGCGATTGTTCCGCATGAAGCCAATCTGCTCATTTTAAACATGATGGCGTATGTCATTATTGACGAAGAGCTCTACAACAAGAACTTTATTGAGACGCGTACCAAAGGGTTTGAAGCATACAAAGCGAAGATCATGAACGATCCGTATGCCGACCCGAAATATTTTGAGACCATTGCGGGGTATGAGCATTTGGCCAAACTCATTCCCAATATTGCCCGAGAGTATGCGGTGAAAAACTCCATGATCTTCTGGGGGCTTGGTATTACCGAACATACCGACGGATCGTACGCGGTGATGGCCATTACCCATTTGGCGCTTCTTACGGGAAATATTGGTAAAACGGGTACCGGTCTAATGCCGTTGCGCGGTCAAAACAATGTGCAAGGAGCATGCGATATGGGCTGCTTGCCCTACTATGACCCCGACTATCAAAAACCTAAGGAGATTGGGCTGATGACGCCCGAACTCATTGATGCGATGCTCGGCGGCAGCATCAAGTCATTGCACAACATGGGAGAAGATATTATGCATATTCACCCCAATATCAATAAGATCAATACAGCCATGGATCAGTTGGAACTGATTGTGGTGCAAGAGTTGTTCATGACTGATATTGCCCGGCGTGCCGATATTGTCATTGGGGTGAAGTCGGCCTATGAGAAGACCGGAGTCTATGTGAATGCGATGCGAAGACTGCACCTCTCGCAACCTCTGGTTCAAAGTGATCTTCCCGATGACTGGGAGGTCATTCAGATGCTCGACAATAAACTCGGCGGCAGCTACGATTACAAGAAGAGTTCCGAAGTGTGGGATGAAGTGCGTCAAACGGCACATCAGCGTTACAGCGGTGCTTCATATTTAAGGCTTGAACGTCACCGCAAGCGGGGACTGCAATGGCCGGTTTACAATGAAGACACACCGGTGCTGCACCTGCTTGATTTTCGTACGCCCGATGGTCTGGGCGAATTTCATTACTATCGGTATGAAGAGCGCGGCATGATAGCAGAGATTCGGCAAAACTGCCTTGAGGGGTATCATCTTACGACAGGACGTACACTGGCACACTATAACAATGCGGCCCAGACTCTGCGAAGCGAAGCACTTAACAAACACTACAGCGAAGATATTTTATTGGTCTGCAGTGACGATGCCGAAGATTTCACGAGCGATCGGGTCATACTTAAAAGCGCCTTTGGTCAGACGGCGCCGCTCACCGTCAAATTTACCGATAAAGTACAGCCGAAAACGCTTTTTGTCACGTTTCACCATGCCGCTTCTAAAATCAATGCACTCTTCGGTGACAAACGCGATGCGTTGATTCTTACTGCGGCATTTAAATCGGTTAAAGTCGAGGTGATCAATCTGTGAGTCGTGCCAAAGGCGATATTGCCGAAACAGTTACATGTAAATTTTTACAAGAGAGCGGATATGTCGTCGTGGAGCGAAATGTCTACAGCCGTTTTGGCGAAATTGATATTGTTGCCCGCAAAGGGGAGATGCTGCATTTTATTGAGGTGAAAAGCGCTCAAGATTATGAACGCGCGATACAAAACGTAACGCCTCAAAAAATTGGGCGTATTTTAAAAACAGTGGATCTGTTTATGAAAAAGAGGGCTCTCAATACGGCATATTGCATTGATGTCGCTATTGTTACTCCCGAAGGCGTGGAACTTTTGGAAAACATTACGTTTTGATTAAGAAACCATAGGTATAATTAATGCAACAATTTAGATTAAAGGATCATAAGAATGGCGAAATATATTGAATTGACTTCAGCAAACTTTGAAGCAACGGTGAAAGAGGGTGTATCTTTAGTAGACTTTTGGGCACCGTGGTGCGGACCGTGTCGTATGATTGCTCCGGTTATTGAAGAGTTGGCCGAAGAGTTTGAGGGTAAAGCAAATATCTGTAAAGTAAATACGGACGAAGAGCAAGATATCGGCGTGAAGTACGGTATTCGTTCCATTCCGACCATCATGTTTTTTAAAGACGGTGAGCTTGTTGATCAGATGGTAGGTGCGGCATCAAAACAGGCATTTGCTGACAAACTGAACTCACTTCTGTAATGCTTTAGGCGTAAAAGGTGGCACGACGGGGAGGCGGAATCTTCTCAGTAGGCACGCTTTTAGCCTCATTTTTCGGTGCGGCAATGATTGCCGCTGCTTTTGCCTACTTTAACTACAAATTTTCCGAATACAAATTTATTGATTTTGACCAATGGGTTTTTTATACACAAAAAGAGATTTTTACGCCCTCAGCCGAGCGTTACATTGTACTCTTTTTCAGCTCCAAATCTCCCAATACCCTCGAACATATTAAAAACTCTAAGAGTTCTTACCCTATAATTGCAATAGATTACTATCAGCAGCGGATCGCCTCCGATGTCAACGTAACGTTTTTAAGAAGCGGTACCAATACCATGCTAAAGTTTATTCAGAGGTTCAATATTTATAAATCCCCGTCGGTCTTTATTATTAAAAAAAGCAAAGAGAAGCTTTATAAACAAGATAGTATGATACGCGAATTGGATACATTACAAAAATTATCTACAAAAATAGAGGAGCTGTAATGCTTGATTGTGCCATTATTGGAGGAGGGCCGGCAGGACTGACCGCCGGACTCTACACGACACGCGGCGGTTTGGCCAAGGTGAGTATGTTTGAAAAAGGGATGCCCGGCGGACAGATTACGCAAAGCTCCGAAATAGAGAATTACCCCGGAGTTACGGGCGATATTTCGGGTATGGATCTGATGATGCCGTGGCCGGAACAGTGTCAAAAATTCGGTCTGAAGCATGAAATGGCTGAAGTTGTCGCCATTACAAAAAATGCCGAAGGTAATTTTATAATTACCTTGGGCGACGGTACGACACATGAGGCGCTGAGTGTCATTGTCTGTACCGGTTCGACACCGCGCCGCGCCGGCTTTATTGGAGAAGATGAATTTTTCGGACGCGGTGTGAGTACCTGCGCAACGTGTGACGGTTTTTTTTACAAAGGTAAGGAGGTTGTTGTTATCGGCGGCGGCGATACGGCACTCGAAGAGGCACTACATCTGGCAAAGATCTGCTCTAAAGTCTATTTGGTGCATCGTCGCGATACGTTTCGTGCGGCTCCCAACACGATTAAGCGGGTTGAGGCGACAGACAATATTGAGTTGGTGCTCAATGCATCGCCGCAAGAGGTTTATGGCGACAAGATGGGAGTAACGGGCATAACGGTAGTTATGAACGACGGCGGTACCCGCAATATCGAAGTCCCCGGAGTGTTTACTTTTGTCGGTAATGATGTCAACAACGGTGTCTTGAAACAAGAAGACGGTTCGTTTTTGTGTGATGTCAATGCGCAGGGTGAAGTGATTGTGACGCTCAGTATGGCGACATCGACGCCGGGATTGTATGCGGCGGGAGATATCCGTATTGAAGCACCGAAGCAGGTGGTTTCGGCTGCGGGTGACGGTGCGGTGGCGGCACTGCAGGTTATTGCTTATGTGGATGAGAAATTACATGTATAATTTATTATATAAAGGGAAGCGATGCTCAAAATAGGCGTATTCGGTGCAACGGGTAGAGTCGGACGACTGCTCATAGAAGATATAAAACATGAAACACAGATAACGCTCTCTTGTGTGCATGTCTGCGATACCTTGGACTTCTCATTGGATCCTTCGGTATTAGCGACAAACGACATGACGACGTTTGTCAACGCTTCGGATCTCATTATCGATTTTTCGACACCCGAAGCAACGCAGCAACTGCTTGAAGCAGCCTTGAAAAACCCCACACCGTTGGTGATCGGTACAACCGGCTTTAGCGTGCATCAGATGAATCTGCTCAAAGAAGCGAGCGAAAAAATGCCCATTTTATATGCAACCAATATGTCGTTGGGTGTAGCATTGCTAAACCGGCTGGTTCAGATGGCATCTGCTACACTGAAGGGGTTTGATATTGAGATTGTCGAGCAGCACCATCGCCACAAAAAAGATGCGCCCAGCGGTACGGCATTGACGTTGGCGGAATCGGCGGCATCGGCACGAAATCTGGATTTAGACAGTGTACGGGTGAGTGGACGTAACGGTATTATTGGAGAACGCAGCAGTGACGAAATTGCCGTGATGGCACTGCGTGGCGGTGATATTGTCGGGCGTCATACGGTCGGTTTTTATAATGACGGCGAGTTTATTGAACTCAACCATACCGCTACGAGCCGCAATACCTTCTCCAAAGGGGCAATTCGTGCCGCTAAGTGGCTACAGTCTCAAAGCAACGGACTCTATTCAATCACTGATTGTTTAGAGTTGAACTAAGGAGTGCCAGTGGAGCGTTCACTCAATGAAAAATGTGCGGTTGTAGGCGTTTTTGACCACGAAGAGGCCTCGAAACTGGCGTACTTTTCGCTGCATGCCTTGCAGCATCGCGGTCAAGAGGCAGCAGGTATCAGCAGCGGAGACGGTAAGAAACTTTACACGATTAAAGATCGGGGATTGGTGACTCGGGTTTTTGATGAGCAGAAATTGGCAACACTGCAAGGACGTGCCGCTATTGGACATACCCGCTACTCTACGGCCGGTGACGACTCCATTTTAGATGCACAGCCGGTTTTTGCACGCTATGATCTTGGGGAGATGTCAATTGTGCATAACGGCAACTTAACCAATGCGCAAGAGGTACGCGATGCGCTTATTGCCAAAGGGGCGATTTTTCAAACCTTTATGGACACAGAAAACCTGATTCACCTGATTGCCAAAAGTGACGAAGAGAAACTTCTTGATCGTATTATTGATGCATTGAAACAGATTGAAGGTGCCTACTCATTGGTTTTTTTGAGTCGCAGTAAAATGTTTGCTATGCGGGACCCTCACGGGTTTAGGCCGCTCAGTCTCGGTCGGGTCGGTGACGGGTATGTGGTGGCATCGGAGACCTGCGCATTTGATCTGATCGGTGCAGAATTTATTCGTGATATTGAACCGGGTGAACTGTTGGTCTTTGAGAAAGAGAAAGCGCCTCAGTCCATTAAGGTTTTTGAATCTACCCCCAAACATTGTATTTTTGAGTATGTCTATTTTGCCCGACCCGATTCCGATGTTTTTGGAAAAAATGTCTACCAGATGCGTAAAAACATGGGTGTGGCATTAGCACGTGAAAAACCTATTGAAGCCGACTTGGTCGTTCCGGTTCCCGACGGTGGTGTGCCGGCAGCTATTGGTTATGCACAAGAGAGCGGTATTCCGTTTGAGATGGCCATTATGCGAAATCACTATATTGGACGCACCTTTATTGAGCCGACACAAGAGATGCGCGATTTGAAAGTTAAAATGAAACTCTCTCCTATTGTTTCTTTGATTCAAGGCAAGCGGGTAATTGTCATTGACGACTCAATAGTACGCGGTACGACAAGCCGTCGTATTATACGCATGCTTAAAGATGCCGGTGCGGTGGAGGTACACATGCGTATTTCCAGCCCTCCGACAACCGATCCGTGCTATTACGGTGTGGATACACCTGACAAAGACAAGCTTATAGCGGCCAATATGAGCAGCGAAGAGATCTGTAAATATATTGAAGCAGACTCATTGGCCTATTTGAGTAACGATGCCCTGTTATGCAGTGTCAATGTGACGGAGTCAAATTATTGTACCGCCTGTTTTACAGGCGAGTATATCGTATAGAAGTGCGCATTGAGTCTTCAGCAGATCTATACCTACGGGCACTATTTAAAAGATAAGTTCGGTACCAAAGTCTACAAGGTTCCTATCTCCATTTCCGGGTTTACCTGCCCCAATATTGACGGCAGTGTTGCAGTAGGCGGATGTACGTTTTGTGAAAATGACTCCTTTAGTCCCAGTTTGGATAAGGTCAAACCGTTAAAAGGGTTTCATCTGAATTTAACCTCGGCATCAAACCCTTTTTTACAGAAACAGCTGCAGCAGCTTACCCTCCAGTTTGAGTCGATGAGCGCGCGCTTGCGACGTGACTACGGTGCCCAAAAATTTCTAGTCTACTTTCAGTCATTTACCAATACCTATGCACCGCTACCAACCTTAAAGGCACTGTATGAACACGCACTTCGGTTTGACAACGTTATAGGGCTTAGTATCGGTACACGAAGCGACAGCGTTACCGATGAGACCTTAGCCTATTTGGCCGAACTCTCTACGAAGAAGGAGATATGGATTGAATTTGGCATTCAGTCAATTTATGACGAAACGCTTGAACGGATCAATCGCGGGCACAGCGCGCACAATGTAGAAACATGGATAAAAAAATCGAAGGCGTACGGGCTTAATGTCTGCGGTCATCTTATTTTTGGACTGCCTGATGAGACGCATGCCATGATGCTGAACTCGTCAAAAGCAGCGTATGATTGGGGCATTGACTCGGTAAAATATCACCCGTTGTATGTAGTCAAGCGTACGGCATTGGCCAATGAATATGCGCGCGGTGAGTTTGAACCTATTAGTGAAACCGACTACATTGACGTACTCGTTGCATCACTGAAAATGAAACCTGAAGCGGTCAGTGTGCAGCGGATGACGGCAGGCATTTCAGATGATTCGCTCATTGCTCCGTTGTGGTGTCGCGATAAAAACATGCAGTTAAAGCATATTAACGAGCGGTTAAAAGAAGAGGGGTTGAAATACTGACGCTTAGTGGGCAAATACACGTGTAAAGTCTGCTGTGGAACGAAAATATCCGGGGTAGGGCATGGTGACTTTAAAGCGTTTGGAGCGGCCGGCTTTCAGGTTTTTGGCAATGCTGAATGTCATTAAAAGCGTTTGGGGCTTGCTCTTTTTCTTTTGAGTAGCCGTAGCAAAAAAGTCGCCAAATCCGCTGGGATTGTAGAAATTTCCTCCTTTGACATTGCCGGTAACGTGCCCTTTGTTGACCAGCTTAATCTCCAGTTCTACATTGCCGATGGTGTAGTTGCCGACATTTTTGACAATACCGCTATATTGAATCTGCTCCAATGAGAGAATGCGCTTATTGCTGAGTGAGGTGATTTCAACTTTTTTGGTGTATTTATCCAGAGCCATCATCAAAAAGCCTCCAACAAGAAGCAGTGAGATGAATGCAGAAAAAATCATTGAAAATCGAAGTTTTTTATTGCCGTTTTGCATGGCAATAATGACTACGAGTAAAAAGAGTAGTACAATAACGGCGGCAACCAGATAGTGCCAAATTGTAAAATAGGTCATCATCGACACGCTGCTCCAATCGAAAGATTGTACTCCTTTGTGTAGGTAAAAGGTTCAACAATCATCTTAAATTCGTAATGCTCACCCGAAGAGAGGTTGACATCTTTAAGTATCGACACTTTTTTAAATGGATTGAGCGGATAGAGCATATCGAGGTAAGGGTTGCCCGATACTTTAAAAATTTCGGTAGTGATGCTACATGTAGACAGGTGTCGTTTGGAGCGGTTGTGTACCACACCCTTCACGACCAGTGCTTTCGAAAATTCCAGTGCTTTGACTTCAAGAATTTGTGTTGTTGTTTTGTAAAGAAACTGATGCAGCTTCACATAGCCCAATGTCGGTCCGGTGAGCAGCAGCACAAGAGCCAGCAGGATCAGGGCAATGGAGAGCGCTGTTTTTTTGCGTACAATGATTGCCAATATAAGCAACAGAATCAATACAAAGATGACCGCCCCGAAGAGGACATAGTCGTAAAGGGTTAGCTGGGCAATAAAGGCAGTAAGCTTCTCTTTCATTGCTGGCGTGAATGTTTCTCTTCAATACCGCTAATGCCGCTTCGTCGAGAGAGCTCTTGCTTGATACGGTCCGGCGAGATGTTTTTTGATCCCAGTGCGACCAGGACATGGTAGGTTAGATCGGCACACTCGTAAATAATCTCTTTGTCATCATTGTCTTTACAGGCCAAAGCAAACTCCCCTGCCTCTTCAAGTACTTTTTTCAATATGGCATTATCGCCTTGATGTAACAGTTTTGCCGTCCATGAGGAGGATGGGTCTGCATGTTTGCGTTCTTGGATGGTGTGGTACAAAGTGTCAATAATGCCATACATTGCATTGGTATCTACACTAACGTCACCGGTGGTTTTACCGCTTTGAAGTTCGGTAAAAAAACAGGAATGACGTCCGGTATGGCATGCGACTCCTTTTTGGGTCACTTTTATTAAAAGGGTATCGTTGTCACAATCCAGAGCAAAAGAGTGTATCTGTTGCAGGTGACCGCTGCTTTCGCCTTTTTTCCAGATACGCTGTTTGGATCGTGAAAAGTAGTGGGCGACTTTGGTCTCCAAAGAGAGACGTAACGCATCGCGATTCATATAGGCCATCATCAGTACATCGCTGGTTGTAACGTCTTGCACAATGACGGGTAAGAGTTCCGATTTCTCCCAGTCAATACGATCTAATGCCTCTTGCACGCCCGCTCCTTGCTATGCCCTATGTTATTGTGCCGAAACACGTTTTTGCGCATCTTTGGTATCCACCCATATATTTGGTGTTGAACCGCCAGGTGTTAGAAAAATTTTAGCATCTTTGTTGACTTTCAGAGCTTCGTTAAACTGTCCTTGCACCTTAATGTGCTCAAGTTCTAAAAGTTGTCGGGTCAACGATTCGCTAATAACCTTGTTGGCTGTTGCCGTAGCGGCAGCTTCAATTTTAATAGCGGTTGCTTTACCTTCAGCTGCAATCTTCACCGCTTCGGATCTACCTTGCGCTTCAGCAGCACGCTTGAGTGCTTCTTGTTTGGCACGCTGTACCTCTTGCTCGGCACGTTGCACCTCTTGTTTGGCAACTTGAACGCGCTCAATTTGCTCCTTGACCTTGGCCGGAAGAACAATTTCACGAAGCTGAACGGACTGGAGGTCGGCCGGAGAGTTTTTCAAGCCGGTCACACTCTTGGAGATACCTTCTTCAATTTCACTGGCAATGGCATTACGTTTGGTCGGCAGGGATTCGGCATCGTAGCGACCGACAACATTTCGAACCACGTCACGTACAACAGGGTTGATGATCTTTTCTTCCCATGAAAAACCCCAGTTGGAGATGGTTTGTGCCGCAAACTGTGCGTTAAGACGGTATTGAACGGTCAGCTCAATGGCAACGGGGAGTCCGCGTTTATCCAAGACGGTAATGGCAGGTTTTACCTTAATACCTTCACCCGAGACGCTGCTTCGGTCAATTTTATCGGCATAGTTGATAATACGGACTTTTGTATCGACAACGTAAACTTTTTGAATAATCGGAATAATGAAATGCAATCCCGGAAGTAGGGCCTGCTGTTCATATTTACCGTTGGTAGAGAGAATACCGCGCTCGCCCTCGTTAATAATTTCAAAAGGTTTTGCCAGTATTAAAAAGAGAATAATGGCTCCGATAAAATAGACAATGCCGGCTTTGCCGCCGCCAAAATTTAAATCAATTTTCGGGGGACGCGGTGCTTTGGGTTTAAAACCTCCGCCGCCGTTACCGCCGTTACCACCTGATCCGCCGCCGGACTCCTTTTTCTTTTTGTTGAAGTAATCATTCATATCTGTTGCCATGTTATGTTCCTGTTATGTAAGTTAGATAGTGCGTATAGTTTGGATCACGTCCAAAGACAATGTCAAAATAGCCACGTTGAATTTTTTGTGTGATGCAACCGCGTTTTCCATTACCGATGCTACGGGCATCAATAAGACGTATGGGTGTAATTTCCGCTGCAGTTCCGGTTAAGAAAGCCTCATCGGCAACATAGATCTCTTCGCGTGTAATGCGACGGCGAATGACCTCGTAACCCATGTTTTGTGCCATTTCAATAACCGTTTTTTGAGTAATTGATGCCAACGAGTTGTCGTTAGGCGGCGAGATGAGTACGCCGTCTTTGACCATAAAAAAGCAGGCACCGCTCGCTTCGGCGACATAGCCTTGGTCGTCGAGCAGTAACGCTTCGTCATACCCGCAGTCGATCGCTTCAAACTTTGCCATCTGTGAATTCAGATAGTTGGCGGTAGCTTTGGCTTTACCCATGTTGGAAGTATTTGCCGGACGGGTCATGGAGGCAATTTTGAGTTTAATACCTTTTTCCATACCTTCATCACCCAGATAGGCTCCCCATTCCCATGCGGCGATGACAGTCTCTACCGGAGCCTCTTTATGATACACTCCCATAGCACCGTAGCCCAAAAAAGCGAATGGACGCAGATAGACATTGTCCCCTTTAAACCTGTTTTTTTGAATCAGCTCAATTTGCGCCGCATTGAGTTCATCGACGCTGTAGGGAATGTCGATGAGTGTCATTTTAGCCGATTCTATAAGCCGTGTCGTGTGGTCATTCAGGCGAAAAATAGCATACCCTCTGTCCGTTTTATAAGCTTTGGTCCCCTCGATAACACCGTTGCCGTAATGCAGGGTGTGAGAGAGAACGTGTGTCTGCGCATCGGCCCAAGGCGTGATGGCACCGTTCATCCAAATGTATTTGGCTTCATTCATTCACTGCTCCAATTTTTTTTACATGTAAAAAAGTGAGATATTTTATCGAAGTTGGGGTTTAAAAACGGTTAGGAAATGTAAAAATACATGTAAAAAACGATTTACATGTATTTTTTGATACTATTTAGGACTCGGCGTGTTAATCAGCCAGATGGAGAAAATATCCAAATAGTCCCAAAACGACTGAATATACGCTTCGTTGATTCCCTCTTCAACCAGTGCCGGAAGCAGCTCGGCATAAAACTCCAGCCAGCGTCTGCGGCTCTCTTCGTCAATGCGAAAGGGGGCGTGACGACCAACCATACGCGGTTCGCCGCGTGTTTGGTTGAAATAATCCGGTCCGCCGCAGATCTGAATGAGAAAGTCGGCGGCATGTTTTTTGGCGGCATCAAAATCATCATCGTCATGAATGGGAAAGAGAAAGCCGATATCGCTGGGTCTGATGAGGTCGTAATGGTCATCGACCAGCCGGCGAAACCGCTCTTCTCCGACCTGATGGAAAAAACCGGGGTGCGGTTTGGTGACGGGAGGACGGACGCCAAGTGTTCCGGGGGTTATGGTTAAATTCATGAAGAACCTCGTTTTGTTTTTAACATTCTAGAGTGATGAAGATAAAAAAGGCTTTAAGCCAAATCACTATACAATAAAAAGAAAAAGGGTTGTTTCATGAATGTTTCTCCCGATTTTTCCCCGCCGCTTCGTATTATGACACCCTATTTTATTGTTGCGAGTCTATCATATGTGGGTGCGATGATACTGCTGTTTTTCCTCGATATCGGCGCTTCGTGGCGATCGTTGCAGACGGTAGCTTGGGTGCATCTGTATATGATCGGTTTTGTGATGATGAGTATTATAGCCGCCATGGCTCAGTTGGGACCGGTTATTGTAGAGGCGAGACACCGTTTTGTAAGTTTTTTTTATCTGATTTGGGTCTTTATTTTGGCAGGCTTGCTGCTGCTCTTGCTCGGTTTTTATATTCAATCGCGTCTGCTTCCGTTCGGCGGTATGTTGGTGCTGTTGGGTATGGTGCTGTTTGCAGTCGATTTCAATGCGACGCTGCAGCGTCGCAGGCGTCATACCAGTGTGACACGTTCCATGAAAGCCGCTAACGTGTTTTTACTGCTGGGTCTGCTCTGCGGTTTGGTACTGGCATTTGTTTACAACGGTGCCTCACTGGAGCTAGAAGCGTGGTATTGGGCACATGTTTTTGCGCTGTTAGGCGGTTTTGTCGTTATGCTGATCATGAGCATTTCAACCGTACTGGTTCCTATGTTCGGGTCATCAAAACGGGTCAGTGACAATACCTTTGAGCGGAGCTTTCAAAGCATGGCAGGCGGTGTCGGATTGATGATGGCAGGCTCACTGTTAGCCTGGGAAGCATTGCGGCAGATCGCTCTGATGTTGATGATGTTCTCTGTGGCATGGTACGGTTATGAACTTTTTGTGATGTTACTCTCTCGTATGCGCGTCGAGCATGATATCTGGGCACGTTGTATGTATGTTGCTGCGCTATCGTTGGCCCTTTCATGGCTCTTTGTGGCACTCTGTTTTTTAGGAGTTCCCGAGCTGCTTCGTCCGGGATTGTGGCTTTTTTTTGTCGGTTTTATGGGCTTTATGATTTTGGGCAATCTTTACAAAATTATTCCGTTTCTGGTCTGGTTTGAGCGCTACGCCCCGCTGGTGGAAGAGCAGCGTGTACCGATGTTGCACGAATTGGTTCATCAGCGTATGGCAACGGCACAGTTTCTCTTTAGCTGCAGCGGTCTTGTCACGACAACGTTAGCGTTACTGGTGATGAATCCGCTACTGTTTCAAATGGGCGCGGCCTTGTTGACGGTCGGTGCGTTTTTCATGCTCTTTCAGGTGGTGCGTCTGCTGCGCAGCTAAGCGTGAAACTATTTGTCGTGACAACCAAGACACAGGGCGCTGCGGCTGTTATCGGTTCGAAGCATACGGGCTTTTCCCGTACCGTGGGGATCATGACAACTGACACATTGAACTTTACCGTCTCGCAGGAGATCGGAAATGGTAGTGGCACCGAAAAAGTCTGTTAACAATGTGTTGGTATTGCGCAGACCGGCCCTGCCGGCTATATAAGGAATAGAGACCGGATGATCATTGTTTAGTGAACCGAATGAACCGTAAACGACCGTGCCGTTGACAACATCGACGGCATTGGGCGCACCGACTGCTTTGGTCTGCGCCATCGGCATTTGGGCCGGAGTATTTTGACCAATGAGAATGGCACCGCCGAATACTGCCGCCGACGCGACGGTTCCTGACCCGGGTGCATTGATGACACTGTTCATGGCGCTGATACCGTCGTGACATCCCAGACACGCCAAAGTCTGATCGGAAGGTTGGGCATCGGTCAGCGTACCGGCAATGGTACGACCGGCAACACCGCCGGTAGAGGCTCCGTACATTTGAAAGGTTAGGGTTGATGTCGGTTTGTTCCACAGTGGTGAAGGGCCGTTTGCAGTCACATTGGCGCCGTGTGGCGTATGACAGAAGACACAGACTTCGTCATTGTCGCTTCCATTGCTTGAAGAGAGCAGGTGACCGTGTGGCGTATCCATGATGCTGATAGCAACGGCTTGGGTGACAAAAAGTGTTGATAAAGTCAGTGCTTTAAGGAAAATTTCTTTCATAATACAGGGTCTTTCATTGAAATAGATGATAGCAATAGATCGTCAAAAAAAATCATTTTTTTATATAAAATCATAAAATTTACATGTAAATATTGCAATGAATCGCTCATGAAATCGGCAGTGATCCGTATGAAGCAGGAGATTGTTATTTTTTTGCTAGAATAGTACAAAGGAGCGAGTTATGGATGCAAGAATATTTTTTGGTTCAACCGAAGCGGTAACGCAGAAATGGAGCGAGCGAAAAAGCCCGTATAACGCAGAGGTGGTCAGCCGTGCTCCGATCTGTAGTGCCGAGGATGCGCTTAAGGCACTCGATATTGCACAGCAAGCAACGGCAGTCTGTAGGCAGTCGACACTCTCACAACGCTGCGACTGGTTGCTTGATGTAGCCCGAAAACTTCAAGAAGAGCGTGAAGAGATGGCACGTACTATTACCGATGAAGTAGGTAAACCGATTGCGTTCTCACGTATTGAAGTGGACCGCTGTATTGAGACGGTACGGCTTTCTGCCGAGACGATGCGTACTATGCACGGCGAGACGATTAATACCGATGCGATGCCCAGCGGACGGAAAACCACGGCATTTTTCCGTCGAGAGCCTGTGGGTGTTGTGGTGGCAATTACGCCGTTTAATTTTCCGCTTAATCTCGTAGCGCACAAACTTGCACCGGCATTGGTTGCCGGCAATGCGGTAGTGCTCAAACCTACACCCGAGGCACCGTTGACGGCGTATCGGTTTGCCAAACTTTTTATTGAGAGCGCGTATGCGATTAAGGATGCACTCAGTGTCGTTTACGGGGATGCCGAGGTCGGTTCGGCATTGGTAAGCAGCGATAGTGCACGGGTGATTAGTTTTACAGGTTCGGTAAGCGTGGGTGAAATTATTGCCAAAAGTGCGGGAATCAAAAAAGTGAGTCTGGAGCTTGGCGGCAATGCCGCGACGTTTATTGATAAGAGTGCCGATCTCTCTTATGCGGCGCAACGCTGTGCATTGGGAGCTTTTGTCAATTCGGGTCAGGTCTGTATTTCCTTGCAGCGTATTTATGTGGATGCGGCTGTTTATGATGCGTTTGCAATGCTGATGGCCGAAGCAACCAAAGCACTTGAAGTAGGTTCGCCCTATGATGAGACGACATTTATGGGGCCGCTTATTGACGATGATGCGGCGCAACGTGCCATGTCATGGGTAACCCGTGCTATGGACGAAGGCGCTCGCCCACTGCTTGAGCCGCGTTGTGAGGGACGAATGTTCTACCCTTGTGTGATGGCGGATGTGACGGATGATATGGCCATTGTCTGTGAAGAGGTGTTTGCTCCGATTGTCAGTCTGGTGAAAGTCAACGGTTTTGACGATGCCCTGCCGCGTATGAACAACTCCCCTTACGGATTGCAGTTTTCACTGTTTACGAATGACTTGAAATTGACGCAATATGCCATTGATGCGCTGGATGCCGGCGGTATTGTTGTTAATGATATGCCGACATTACGCTTTGATATTCAGCCCTACGGCGGGGTGAAACTCAGCGGTGTAGGTCGTGAAGGGCCCCGTTTTGCCATTGAAGAGATGACTGAAATTAAATCGGTTGTGATCGTGTGAAAGTAGCCGTTTCTGCCTGTCTGCTCGGAGAGCGTTGCCGTTATGATGCCCAAAGCAAAGAAAATTTACATGTAAAAGAGCAGCTCAAAGAGTGCGACACGGTACCGTTTTGTCCGGAAGCGCCGGTGCTTGGAACGCCGCGCGAACGTATTTCCGTCTACGAAAAACAAGGTTCCTTGAGGGTCATCGGCGATGAGAGCGGATGGGATGTGACCTGTGATATTGAAGAGCAGACGCGTGCTTTTATAGCTGCACATCCCGATCTTGATGCTATAGTGCTTAAGTCCAAATCTCCCAGTTGCGGCATTGGCACAACGCCGTACAGGAATGATGCGGGAGCAGTATGTTCTTACGGCAACGGTGTTGCCGCTGCAATGCTTTTGGAGCATTTTAATGCAATGGACATTATCGACGAAACGCAAAATATTTATGATATAGTTGCACAAAAAGAGAATACAGGAGCGAAGAGATGATAGCCGTAGGAAGTAAAGCCCCCGATTTTTGTCTGCCCAACCAAGATGATGTCGAGATCTGCTTGCGAGATCTTCAAGGAAAATGGATCGTACTCTATTTTTACCCCAAAGACAACACGCCCGGATGTACGACCGAAGCGTGCGAATTTACCGAAGCGGAGCCGGAGTTTAGTGATATGGATGCCGTTATTTTGGGTGTGAGCGCCGATTCAACCCGAAAACATCGTAACTTTATTGAAAAGAGACAGTTGGGTATTACGCTTTTAAGTGATGAAAGTACCCAGATGATGCAAGAGTACGGCGTGTGGCAGTTAAAGAAAAATTATGGTCGTGAATATATGGGTATTGTTCGCAGTACGTATATTATTGATCCCGAAGGTAAGGTTGCTTGCGTATGGGAAAAAGTACGGGTCAAAGATCATGTTGCCCAGGTGAAAGCACGCTTGAAAGAACTTCAAGCGTAATCTACATGTACATGTAAATGGAAGCACATGCCCTAAGGCAGTGCGCGTCTTGTTGAACGTTGCAGCATGATATAGGCTGCGGCAAACATGAGAAGCATCATAAACATACGTCCCCATTCACTCAGTGTCGGTACGGTTACCGGTCTCTTTTTAATTGGAATATTATTGGTCATAATTTCCGGATCACCCGGTTCTAAAACAAACGTAGCGTACCATGGATTGGCACTGCAGCTGAAATCTGCCAATTTCCCCGTTGACCCGTACTGGGAACTTCCGATGTAATAGGGATTCGGCTGACCGGTCGGATCGAGTGGTCCGGTTGATTCGCTGCATACGGTATCAAGTTCATAGCGCGGTGGAATACTATAGGTCATGGTACACGTTGTTGTTGCTGAGAGACCCGGAATATACCATTGGTATTGACCGTCGCTTCCGTCTTTGACAATGACCGGTGTCTGTGCATTGTCACATGTGACTTCAATGCCTCCTCCGGCAATAATGGTGCCGTCGTCAACATCATAGAAGTAGCCTTGCGGATCATAATCGAGGTAGTCGGGAATACCGTCACCGTCATGATCACCGGTCTCATCGGCATCAGGAATGCCGTCACCGTCACTGTCGGTATCAAGATAGTTGGGAATGCCGTCGTGGTCAGCATCAATGCGTTGTGTCGGAATACCGGTAGTGTCGTCACGTCCGTCATGGTTTGCATCGATTACCGTACTCGGCGGTGTGACCGTCATGCCCGTGTCGGGATCAACGTACGGCGGTGCTTCCACGCTGTCGGCAATGCCGTCACTGTCACTGTCGTTATCATAGCCGAAATCGGCATCTAAGAAGTTTGTCGCCGGCGGTAACATCACGGACATCGGAACATTCATGGTAGTGCTGGCCCAGTTACCCGATGGTAGGGTGGCTTCGTTGACCTGAACCACATAACTGCCTTGCGGAATATTTTCAAAGAGATAGTTGCCGTTCGTGTCGGTAGTTGCGGTAGCAACGGTGGTGCCGAACGGATCGAGTAAGAGGACTTCAACCCCGCTAAAACGCGTTTCGGCAACATCGATTATGCCGTCGCCGTTGGCATCATGCCAGATTGTATCTCCGATGGAGCTAAGAGCGTAGATACCCATATCTAATGTGGTGTCATGAGCACCTGCATCAATGGAGGTGAGCGGTGTGGTGAGTGTCTGTGCATCAACATCACTGTCACGTGCATCGTCACCGCTGTTGCTCGGTGAGAGTGTGTAGCCTGAAGGCAGGCTAAATTGAACAGCATAGGTTCCGGGGTAGAGGTTGTCAAACTCGTAGTGACCGGTACTGTCGGTAACAGTGGTAGCGATGACGGTTCCGCTGTCATCGAGCAGTGTTGCCGTCACATTGGCAACACCACTCTCATTACTGTCTTGAATACCGTCGCCGTTGCTGTCGTTCCATACGAAATCACCGATACTTGTCGATGGCAGATAGATACCCATATCTATGGTCTCATCATGCTCACCGCCGTTAAGATGAATAAGGTGTGAGATACCTGTGGTAGTGTCAGCATCGCTGTCATTGGCATCGTTATTGAGCCCAATATCTTTAGGAGTGACTTCAAAATAGGTCGGCAGTGTTGTAAGATCAAATGCCACACGATACGCAGTCGGCTCTAA
>Ga0256840_1002068_pt1 | contig 18052 bp, 12 predicted proteins | sample 355202metaG_FD_185969 | JGI IMG/M metagenome (GOLD analysis project Ga0256840, IMG submission 185969) | Hydrothermal vent microbial communities from Mid Atlantic Ridge, Atlantic Ocean - 355-202 | ecosystem: Environmental > Aquatic > Marine > Hydrothermal vents | place: Atlantic Ocean: Mid...
AAATCGGCGATGCGATTCACTCTTTTTCTGACCATCACCTAGCTGCTCGCATTATGACTGCTGATGAACGTAATAAATAAGCAGGTTGATATTCCCTTTAATATGAGAGAACTCTTATGATTCTATCCTTAGCTTATGCTGCGGTATGGTTCAGCTTTTTGTCAGGTTTACTGGCATTGCTGATACGCCAGCATCATAGCGTAATAAAGTTACTACATTATTGCTGTCGCAAACAGCCTGCCTGGCAGCAGCATTTAGATAATTGGCTGGCACAAGCCGTTTATCCACAACGCATACAACAGCTTAGTTTTATATTGATGGGCGTAGCAGGTGTGTTTGCCATAAGTGCTGGCGTGAGTGGCTTAATGAGTCAAACGATTATCACCGACCAGCTTAGTTTAGGCTTACCCTGGCTACCCTGGCATGTGCGTTTTGATAGCCTATCGGCATTATTTTATCTGATTATCGGCATCGCTATTTTAGCGGTCAGTTGTTATGGCCCTGGCTATGTGAAAGACAATAATGAACAGGATCATCCTTTTGCCATATTAGGATTGTTTAGCGGCCTGTTTATTTCTGGGATGTTTTTAGTATTACTGGCGGATGATGCCTTCTTTTTTATGATTGCCTGGGAATTGATGTCGGTAGCCAGCTATTTTCTGGTGGCTTTTCAGCATGAAAACTCCGCCAACCGCCGTGCTGCGTTTATTTATTTAATTATGGCAGAAGTAGGAGCCATCGCCATTATTCTAGCCTTTGGCGTTCTGGCGAGTTTTTCTGAAGGCGGCACCTTTACTTTCGATGCCTTACGCAATGCGCCTTTATCGACTACTTGGGCGAGTGTTGCTTTTGTGCTGGCCTTAATTGGTTTTGGGATGAAAGCTGGCTTAGTACCGCTACATGTGTGGTTACCTGAAGCGCACCCTGTTGCACCCTCACATATATCTGCGTTGATGAGCGGCGTAATGTTAAAAGTTGCGGTGTATGGCTTAATTCGTTTTAGCTTCGATTTGCTCGGTGATATTCATTGGCAATGGGGCGTGGCGTTAATGATACTCGGTGCTATTTCTGCATTAGGTGGGATTTTATACGCGATGATGCAACCGAATTTGAAACGCTTATTGGCTTACAGTTCGGTAGAAAATATCGGTATTATTTTTATGGTCTTGGGCTTATCAATGATTTTCCTCGCCAAGGGACATTCTAATCTTGCCGCATTAGCTTTTGTTGCTGCATTATTTCACGCCTTTAATCATGCTTTGTTTAAAAACTTACTGTTTCTAGGTGCGGGCATTATTCAGCATCAGGTACATAGTCTAAATATAGATGATATGGGTGGCTTAATTAAACGCATGCCGCATACCAGTAAATTGTTTCTGATTGCCTGTATGAGTATTTCATCTTTGCCATTGTTTAATGGGTTTGTCTCTGAATGGCTCGCTTTTCAAGCCGCACTGCAAGTGGGTGTACTGGATAACGCGGTATTACGCAGCTTGATTCCAGTCATGGCTGCCGCCTTAGCACTAACAGCCGCTTTGGCCGCCGCTTGTTTTGTTAAGTTATTTGGGGTGATGTTTTTAGGCCTGCCACGCTCACGACAGGCAGAAAAAGCAGAAGAAATACAAGATAAAGGGATGCTGGCGAGTTTGAGTTTATTGGCAGGCTTATGCTTTTTATTCGGTATTTTTCCAGGACTGATGATTAACTTACTTGAAAATGTCGCGGTACAAACACTGGGATATGGCCTGCCCAACTCAACGGCAGCGGGCTGGCTATGGCTAGCCCCTGTGTCTATGCAACAAGCTTCTTATGCGGCACCTATAGTATTGATTCTAGCACTGATTGCAGGTGGCATTAGTTTTCATTATCTACGTCGTGATCCTGCTGTTAAATTGCGTCAATCAGATACTTGGGATTGTGGCTTTGGTGGCTTGACACCGCGAATGCAATATACCAGTAGTGCGTTTACCATGCCTTTTAGACGCATATTTTCTGGTGTCTGGAGAATTGATGAAAAAATTGATAAAAAAGCAGGCGCGATGCCTCTGCAAGTCACCGATATTCATTATCAATTGCATGTCGAAGACCATAGCTGGTCAAAAATATACCAGCCTATTGAGCGCAGTGTCAATCGCATCGCTCGTCTAGTGAGCCGTATGCAAACGGGGAATATTCGGGTGTATTTGAGTTATTCTTTTTTTACCTTAATCTTCTTATTGTGGGTGGTTAGCTAATGAATATATTGCTCGCTATTTTACAAACACTACTGTTTATCAGCCTAGCACCTTTATTGGCTGGCTGGATAAAGTGCTGTAAATGTTATTTACAAAACCGAAAAGCACCGTCGCCATTACAACCTTATCGTGATTTACTTAAATTAACCCACAAACAACCCGTAGTCTCTAAAGATGCGTCTTGGTTATTTGTGATTGCGCCGTATATTATTTTTTCAGCCACTGCTTTGGCGGTTACCGTTATCCCTCTGATTGCAGTGGATTTACCGACAGCTGCCAGTGCGGATGTGATCGTACTGGTCGGTTTTTTAGCCTTTGCGCGGTTTTTTCTGGTATTGGCAGGCTTAGATGTGGGAACAGCCTTTGGCGGTATGGGGGCATCACGAGAGATGACCATTTCTTCTATGGCTGAACCCGCAATGCTGATGGCGATTTTTACGATTACCATGACCGCATCAACCACCAATTTATCTTTTGCGATAGAGCATATTATGCAAGAAGGACTGGTTTTAAGACCCTCGTTTATTTTTGCTTTGCTTGCCTTAATATTGGTGGCAGTAGCAGAAACTGGACGTATTCCAGTCGATAATCCAGCAACGCATCTTGAGTTGACGATGATCCATGAAGCCATGATTCTCGAATACAGTGGCCGTCATTTAGCCTTAATTGAATGGGCCAGTCAATTAAAACTGATGCTCTATGGAGTGTTAATTGCCAATATATTTTTCCCCTGGGGCATGGCTGAAACACTGACATTATCAGCCTTAGGCTATGGCTTATTAGCCATTATGGGCAAACTGGGTATTTTGGCAGTGTTACTGGCGGTATCAGAAACCTTATTTGCCAAAATGCGTTTATTTCGTGTACAAGAATTTCTCAGTTTTGCCTATCTATTAGGTTTGCTGGGTATGTTAAGCCATATTATTTTGGAGGCATCACGTTAATGGATATTGAAAATCTGGATCTCTATTCACAACTTATCTTATCTTTAGCCGCTTTAGTGACATTAACCTCATTTATTATGCTGGCTCAAGGGCGCTTATTGCGTTTAGTCTTTATTTTTGCATTACAGGGTTTTTTATTAGTCTTGGCAACAGCGATTGCCGCCTATAGTTTTAATAACCCTCATTTGTATATTTCGGCGGCAATTACCATGGCATTAAAAGTGTTATTTATTCCCTGGATGCTCAGGCGGCATATTTTAAAATTAAATATGCATCGCGATGTGGAAGCATTGAGTAATAAAACCGCAGTGATGATGGGCGGAGCCAGCTTAGTCATGTTTAGTTATTACGTATTACACCCTATCATGCAAAATTCATCGATGGTTTTATTAAATGCACTGTCTTTAAGTTTGGCGGTAATTTTACTGGGTATGTTACTGATGATTTCACATCATCAAGCCATCGCACATGTGGTCGGTTTTATGTCGATTGAGAATGGTTTGTTTTTTGCGGCGACAGTCTCGACCAGTGGGATGCCCATGGTAGTGGAATTAGGTATTGCTTTTGATGTATTAGTGGCAGCGGTACTGTTCGGGATCTTTTTTCTGCATATCAACAGCAGTATTGACTCTCTGGATGTGGATAAAATGAACCGTTTAAATGAGGTGGATCAATGATTCCAGCCTATTTATTATTAATATTGCCGTTACTTGGTATTGTTTATTTCGCCTTGTTTGGGCATCAAGAAGATGTGGGTCGACAAAACACACACTTTAATGGCGTGACTTTATTACTGTCTTTATGGCTGGCGATTAATGTTTATGTTTCAGGCACTATATTGTCAACAGACAAGTACTTTATTGTCGATTCCTTTAATGTGTATTTAATCGTTTTAACGGCTTTTGTTGGCTTTACCACTTCTATTTTTTCCGCGCCTTATATGGCGCATGAAAAAGAGATAGGTAAATTGACTGATAAGCGACTCAGACTTTATTATTCGATGTATCAGGGCTTTATGTTTGCCATGTACCTGGTGTTAACCACCAATAATATGGGGGTGATGTGGGTCGCGATGGAAGCGGCGACTCTAGCAACGGTATTATTGGTGAGTTTATATCGCACACCTGAGTCTATCGAAGCGGCATGGAAATATTTTATACTCTGTGGTGTGGGAATTGCACAAGCATTGTTTGGTACTATCTTACTATACTACGCGGCAACTCAATTCAGCGATGCTGAAAATGCCTTAATGTGGTCTGTGTTATACGAGAACGCCAAACTCTTGGACCCTGAAATTCTGGAAATTGCCTTTGTCTTTATGCTCATAGGCTATGGCACCAAAATTGGTCTGGTGCCTTTGCATAACTGGTTACCTGATGCCCATTCAGAAGGCCCGACCCCCATGTCAGCCGTGCTATCTGGTTTGTTATTGAATGACGCCTTATATGCGGTGGTGCGTAATAAAATGCTAGTTGATGGCGCTACCGATAGTCATATTGCTGGTTATTTAATGATGGGCTTTGGTTTGATGTCATTTTTAGTGGCGGCCTTTTTTCTGCATCGGCAAAAAGATATTAAACGTTTGTTTAGCTATTCCTCAATTGAACATATGGGCTTAATGACTTTTGCTTTTGGTATCGGCACACCGTTTGCAACCTTTGCCGCCTTGTTGCATATGATGGTTCATTCACTGACCAAGTCAGCCATATTCGTCACCGTGGGCCATGCGGTACAAATTTCAGGTACGCAAAGTATTGAGAAAATTCGCGGTCTAATTAGAACACAGCCGAAAGTGGGCTGGGGCTTATTGATTGGCACATTAGCGATTGCAGGTTTTCCCCCTTTCGGTGTCTTTACCAGTGAATTTCTAGTGTTACTAGCGACCATGCAAAGTTATCCTTGGCTCACGCCTTTTCTCTTATTAGGCATTGGGATTGCCTGTGCAGGTTTATTTAGAAATATTCAACCGATGGTCTATGGTGAGAAACCTGAGGGACAGCAAGCAGTGCAAGCTAATTTATGGCCAGTGATAGTGCATTTGGCTATTGTATTATGGCTGGGGCTTGCGATACCCAATTTTCTATCTGACTGGTTTACCCAAGCGACCATTTTAATCTCAGGGAGCGCTCCGTTATGAGTAACAATATTTCCAATTGGCGTACTGCATTACAGACAGACTTAGATGCCGAGACAATACAGATTGATGTGTGTGGCAAGCAGATAGAACAATGGCATATTGCCGGAGAATACTGGTTACGTTTTGCCAAATTAGCACAAAAACAAGGCATGCGCTGGGTCGCAGGCTGGGCAGAGCAAGGGACGGAGGCTTATATCGTCAACGCTTGTTTTGCCTGTCAAGGTGAGTATTTATGCTTATATACTACATTATATGCCGAGAAGCCTGAATTGCCCTCACAAGCAACCATCTACCCAGCAGCCAGTCGCAGTGAACGACATACTCAGGATATGTTAGGTATTCACTTTATAGATCACCCAGATGGCAGAGCATGGACACGACACCGTGCCTGGGGGAGACATGATTATCCTTTACGTAAGGATTTTCCCTTACAAGGTCATCCTGAAACGATTACCCCGCCTGATCTGGACTATCAGTTTGTTAAAGCCAGAGGCGCGGGGGTCTATGAAATCCCCGTTGGCCCAGTTCATGCGGGGATTATTGAACCGGGACATTTTCGGTTTCAAGCAGTCGGGGAAACTATTTTAAACCTTGAAGAGCGTTTAAGCTATGTGCATAAAGGCATAGAAAAGCTTGCCGAAGGACGCACACCTGAAGAATTAGTACGTTTGGCAGGACGTATCTCTGGTGATAGTACTATCGCGTACAGCTGGGCAGCCTGTCGTGCTATGGAGCAAGCGGCTGATATTAGTATTCCACCACGCGCTGCTTTTCTACGCGGAATTTTATCTGAGCGCGAACGTATTGCTAACCACCTAGGGGATATAGGTGCCATTTGTAATGATGTTGGTTTTGCTTTTGCTCAGATGCAATTTAGCCGTTTGCGAGAACAATGGCAACGGTCTCAGGCTAAAATATTTGGCCATCGCCTGCTCATGGACAGGCTCGTTCCGGGTGGTGTTAAAGTTGATTTATCAGCAGCAGATTGCAGCGTGTTATTACAAGAATTAAAAGCATTACGTAAAGAGTTGGACGAGTTAATACCCGCATTAGACTTGAATTCGTCTTTGGAAGATCGTTTATTTACCTCAGGTTATTTATCACCTGAGACTGCCAAAATATTGGGTACAGTCGGTTATGTGGGACGAGCTAGCGGTCAGGATCTTGATGTACGTCGCGATACACCTTATGCACCGTATGATCAATTAAACTTAAACGTGGCAGTAGAGCAGCAAGGAGATGTTGCTTCCAGAGTCTGGATTCGAATCAAAGAGCTGTTTTCCTCGCTCAAATTATTAAGGCAAATGATAACGCAGTTGCCTGAAGGTGAGTTAATAACACCGTGGCACAAGCCTACTGAAGGTAGCAAAGGTCTAGCAATGATTGAAGGTTTTCGGGGTGAGGTGCTTAGTTATGTGCATTTTAGTGATGATAATACAATCAGTCGCTTCTATGCGCGAGACCCTAGTGATTTTGGTTTTCTAGCACTGGAAAAAATCGTACTGAATAATATTGTGCCAGATTTTCCAGTGTGTAATAAATCAGTGAACCCTTCGTATTCCGGTCATGACCTATAGGAGTTTAATATGTTAAGACTTTTTGCTAAAACCTTAAAAACTGGTGTTGTAACGGAGCGTATTAAACGCCCTAGTGCCGATGAATTAGAACAACTCGGTATTGAAGTAAAACGCCATATTGATCAATATTTTTCGGGCAGCATTGCTATTCGTGCGGTCGATGCTGGCTCCTGTAATGGCTGTGAACTGGAGATTCATGCCTTAAATAACCCTCTTTATGATGTTGAACGCTACGGAATCCACTTTGTCGCTTCACCGCGTCATGCAGACGTATTATTAGTCACGGGCCCTGTGTCACGACATATGCAAACAGCATTGCTCCGTACTTATGAGGCGACCCCAAACCCTAAATGGGTAATTGCTGTTGGTGACTGCGCCGCCTGCGGAGGTGAATTTGGCACTTCTTATGCTAGTTGTGGTGCGGTGGAAAACGTCATTCCTGTCGACATGGTGATTCCTGGCTGCCCTCCCACACCCGAAACATTGGTAAAAGGATTACTGAGCTTGATGAAGTAATCAGTCATTGGAACAGTTGATTTGTAACCGTTCATCCCCCCCTTTTTTCAAAGGGGGAAGTGAACCGTTACCTTGATTTATATCACTTTACTTTAGTCTATTGTCGCGACTTGCGCTATTCTACTTTATTATGGGTAGGAATAGATGATGTTAACTTTGTTGCTGTCTACAATACTTTTCTGATTGTTTTTTAACTCTTTCGATACTCTAGCTCATCTTCATTAGACTATGCATCAATTAATCTATCGTCCTTTTGTTATTATTGGCTTAGTGTTAGGCCTATTTATAGTTGTTGAACTGGGGGCTTTAAGTTCCATGACTTGGAGAAATCAACAACGTATTGAGACCATTAAACAAGATATAAAGCTAGGGAATCAACTCCAGCAATGGGTATTTGACTTGCTGAATCTGCAAAGGCAATCAGAAGGTACTTCTCCAAAACTAGACATTGTCAAAGAACAAGTAGATATACATAATAAAATTTTAAATCTATTAAAACCTCACCTTCCTGTGGATAAAGTTACCAGTGAAGCATTGAATAAAATACAGAATTTACTGATTAGTGTTGAACAAGGGCACCAACAAGACCAGGTTAAAGTATTGCAGTTATTACAACAAATTTTGTTACAACAAATTCAGGAAGAAGAACAATTATTAGATGAGGTATATCTTGATAGCCAATTAGAGTTGAAGCTGGCTATTTTAATTCCCTCAGGTGTATTTTTAGCCCTGCTCATTTTTGGATACTTTTTTCTCAATCGACATGTTATTACACCAATTAATGCACTGGAGCAATTGTTATCAAACCTAATTAAGGGCAAAAAACAACCTATTAAAGATATACCAGTTGATTCAGTCATGCAGCCCTTATTTAATAATTATAACCGACTGGTTTCACGCTTATCTGAATTGGAACAAGAGCATGAAATGCACACCCACTCCTTAGAACAGAGGGTTCGTAGTGCCACTCATACACTCTTAGAACAAAGCCTTAGTTTAGCACGTACAGATCGTCTTGCAGCGGTCGGTGAGCTGGCTGCAAGTGCTGCACACGAATTACGTAACCCATTAGCCGGTATACAGGTTGCCTTAGAGAATATGTGTCAAGATTGTGATGACCAAGATATGTTGGGACGATTACAGATGGTTAATTCAGAAATAAATCGTTTAACCGGAAGGCTCAATGATCTACTGGCTTTTTCTAAGCAAACACCTGAAAAATCGAAAAAAATTGATTTATATTTGTTAATTAATGAATTAATAACCTTGTTAAAATATCAAGTTAAAGAAAATATAACACTGGAGTATCAAGCGGTAGAAGGCTTGTGTATTTTCTTACCAGAAAATGGCCTTAGACAGGCGTTGCTAAACTTATTGATTAATGCCATTCAATCGATAGGAACACAAACAGGTAGGGTCAACCTTGAGGCAACACAGCAAGGTAAAAATATGATGATTAAAATTAGTGATACCGGTGAAGCTTTTCCTCTCGCATTATTGGAGCAAGGGATCAGGCCTTTTGCCAGCTACACAGAAAAGGGGACTGGACTGGGCTTACCCATGGTTCAACGGTTTGCTAAGTCTTATGGAGGAACGTTGGAAATACACAATAATAGACAAGGGCATGCTTGTGCAACATTGATATTTCCTTCTGAATCATGAGAGATAGTTTATTAATTATTGAAGATGAAAACTTGCTAGGTAATGAATTGGCAAGATACTTTCGTAAGCAAAACTGGGAAGTCACATTGGTGTGCTCTTTAGCTGAAGCAGAAAAGTGTTTAACTAAACAGGGTATTGATCCGCTGGTGATTTTATCTGATATGAACCTGCCTGATGGTAATGCGCTGGATTTTCTAGAACAGATTAAAGAAACCACGAATAGTACAGAGTGGTTGTTTTTAACAGGGTATGGTTCAGTTGCTGATTCGGTTAGAGCAGTACGTTTAGGTGCCTATGATTTTATAGAAAAGCCCTGTGACTTAAAGCGCCTAAACATGTTGATTGAAGGGGCTGCACGGAGTGCTAGAGCACAGCGGCGATTAGACAACCAGACTCAGGAGCAAAATAATAAATATACCCTTCAAACACTGGCAGGTAAAAGCCAGTCTATTACTCAATTGCGTGAAATGATTAAACAAGTTTCACAGGTACCTTTTTCCAGTTTGATAATTACCGGGGAAACAGGAACAGGAAAAGGCCTGATTACCAAAATCCTGCATTATTCAGGTGCTCGAGCAAAAGGACCATTAATTGAAATTAATTGTGCAGCACTTCCTCGGGAACTGCTGGAGTCAGAATTATTTGGCTATGAAGCAGGTGCTTTTACGGGGGCTAAAAAACGACATCGTGGTTTATTTGAACAGGCACATACAGGCACGCTATTTCTGGATGAAATAGCTGAAATGGATATGGAACTACAAGGAAAGTTACTTAAAGCAGTTGAAGATCTACGCATTCGACGTTTAGGTGGAGAGCATGAAATAGAAGTGGATGTACAGATTATTGCCGCCACAAATAAAGATTTACCGCATGAAGTTAGTGAAGGACAGTTTAGGGAGGATTTGTATCATCGCCTTAATGTCATTAACTTACATATACCGCCTTTAAGAGAACGCCTAGATGATTTACAGGACCTAATACTTCTTTTTATCGCTGAAAACAATGCTAAATCCAATAAAAATATCCGAATCATTCCTGACAGTGTTTCAAAAAAACTGAGTGCTTATCATTGGCCAGGTAATATTCGAGAGTTGCGTAACATAATAGAGCGCTGTGTTTTATTGGCAACAGGGAATATCTTTCCTGAACAATGGCTGCAACTGCCTAATAATTTAAACCAATCATCTATTTCTACTGAAAATGGGCTATTTCTACCTCTTGATGGTTCATTAACTTTGGATGATATGGAAAAAACTATTATTCAAGAGGTACTCATTCAAGCGGACAGTAATGTTGCTGCTGCCGCTAGAATGTTAGGGATGACGAGGGAGACTTTACGCTATCGAGTACAAAAGTATCAATTAAAATGTCATTAAAATAGGAATAACCGTTCAGCCCCCCTCTTTGGAAAAGAAGGGGGGGCGAGATTTTATTAGACAAACCCCCTTCAATCCCCCATTGTACATGGATGTAGTAGTGTCGCATTAGGCAGGAGCCGATTGCGACCTTTTTCAAAGGGGGAGGTCAAAATAGATCATGTATTACCTTTCATTTTACCTAATCCCCGATAACTAATGCTCTTATGGAATCTCTATTTGACCATAGCCCAGTAGCGTGCCCGTTGCATAGGCTAGATCAATTAACGCTACCTGATAATCTGTTACTGCCTTAAGTTCTTTGCGTTGTGCATCCCCCAGTTTAGTTAATGTCATCAAAACTTCGGTCATGGTTCTGAGTCCCTCATCAAACTGTTTTAGCTCAGCATGGTAATTAACACCCGCAAGTACCACATTTTTCCGATTGGCAATAATCCGCTGCCAATTTTGCTCAACGATATCCAGTGCATCGTAGATTTCCCGACGTACTGTTAATTCTTTAAGATCACGGCTCGTTAGCCGTTGCAATCTTTGCTGTACGGCTCGAGATAAACGGGATCGACGCAGTTCGTTTGTTAACGGGATTTCCATTTTTAAGCCGACTGACCAATCGTTAAATTGGCCGTTAACCAAGTCAGAATAACTATCTCCAAAGTTATCGCTACGACCTTGCGCTCCATAGCTATAGTCCAGCATAAACTGTGGTAAGGTCTGGTTTTCCAGATAATCAATCTTAGTTGCATCGGCAGCTAGTTTTAACTCCATTTCCAGCAGTTCCAAGCGACCCGCCAGTGCTTTATGCACTAGTTCACTACGATTGAAATCGAAATTCAACAAGGTAGGCTGGGTAGTGGTAATCATCACCGTTGAGGTATCAAGGCCATAGTGACTATCATTCAACAATAGCATTAATTTTCGCTGCGTTAGTTTAAGCTTGGTTTTAGCAATAATCAGAGTTTCCATACGCTCAGTAACCCCTATTTCCGCACGGTTAATTTCTATTGCTGCGGTAAAACCTTCCTTGACTCTACGCTGAACCATAGCCATATTTTGTTGGGCTATTTCATATTGCTGACGGCGGATATCTAATTGACCCCAAGCCGTATAGAGAGACCAGTAAGCTTTGTCGATAGAGGCTAGTATGCGAATAGTTTGCAATCTGGTTTTTAAATCGATAATACTCTGCTGGTAGCGGGCTATGCGGATACCTGCATTATTAGCATCAACACCTGCGTTGCGTAATAGCGGCTGACTAATGGAGAAACGTAAAGCGCTACGGTATTGCTCTGAAGGCACAAAACGTTCTGTTTGTTTGTAGTTAAACGGGCTACTCAAGGTGATGGTTCCACCCGTCCTAAGAGGAATTATAATACCTGCATTAAAATCCAGTTGCTCTGTCGTTTGTGGCAGCAAACTGAGCTTGGCAATATCATTGTTTAACGCTGAATTTTTATCAACGGATTTAAAGCTAACAACATCGCTGTCTAGTAACGGCGTATCTTTGCTGGAATATTTAACCTTAGTAAAGATAAGGTCATCGAATTTTGCTTGCTCTTCACTCACATAGGTAGCTGCAATACTCGGCTCTATCAGTGCAACTTTTAAATTCAGATTGTTTGTTAGCGCCATAGCACGCGCCTCAGCAATCGACAGTTTCCTGCTTTGTTCCGTTGATTTTGCTTGCTCAAACATAACAGGCGGCGCTTGCAGTTTTAATTGAGATCGCTTTTCCTGGTCTTCAGTAATTGCAGCATCCAGTGTTTGTGGGGGTGTTTTAGACAGAGCTGGCAACGGAAAAACTTCGCTACGTCCTATACGCTCATCTACTTTTTGCATCAAACTGGGCTTGAGCGAGGTGTCATAATAAGCCGCACAACTCGGTAGTAAAACCAGTACAACTACCGCAAACAAACTGTTGCGGCAACGCAAGGTGGAAACATCAACAGGCATCATAGGGTGAACAATTTCAAGGAATCAGTCATAAGTTATTTTGAAGAAACCTTTCGGTTTAGATCTTTATTAGGATGTTCCGGCGTTAACATGGGTGGAAACCCGTTTAATTGCCGCCAAATTTCATAGCCAATACTGACTTCTTCTAATAATATCCATGACTTTACAGCACCTCCCTGCCTTAAAAAACGTGACGAAGGCCAAAGGTGATCACTTTCATCTGGCACAATCAAGACTCGGAATTTACCTTGGCCATTATCACTGGCATCGACAAAAGCCACTGTACCCCCAAACGTACCGACAGCCACTTCAGGCCAGCCAACAAACTGTACCGCAGGCCAGCCTTCAAACATAAGTCGAGCCGGATGACCGGGCTGAATCAATGGCGCATCGTTTCCTGATACCCATACTTCAACAGCACGAGACCCTGTATCAGGTACCAGAATCATCAGTGGATCACCCTGTTTAACGATATCCCCTTGCGGGTTCATCAACAGGCGCAAAACACTGCCGTCTTGTGGTGCTTTAATAAGCTGTGCGCTTTGTCTGGCGATAGTGAGGTCGTTTTTGACCAAACTGTTACGGATATCCTCTAACTCGCTACGAATTTTGTTGCTAGACGATAGCGCCGAATCGATTTTAGCCTGCGCATTAGCTCGAACCTGATCAATATCAGCTGAGGTACCTTTCAGTTCCGCTTGCACAGATTGTAAAGAAGCCTTTGCACTATTTAAACTGCGTTTGGCCATAATGGCATCACGCTCGGCCAGCTCAAAACTTCGTTGAGAAACCAAGCCATCGCCCAGCAAGCGTTGTAGTCTTTTTTGTTGCTGTAATGCCGTATTATGACTTGCTTGTACAGAAGCTAACATTTCGCTGGTAGACAGCATTTTTTGCTTGACCATATCCAACTTATATTCTGCTGTAACCACTTTCATATCGCGTACCGTTTTAAGCCCCTCTATCTGCATTTGATAGGCCTGAAGCTCCTGTTGTTTAGCCACTAATTTGGCTTGATTCGCGCTCCTTTGCTGATTCAAGCGCTCAGGGAGTTGTGGGTCTATATCACTAATTTCCAGCAACAAATCACCTTTCTTAACTTTTGCTCCTTCTTTAACATGCCAATGCTGTATACGCCCCGATACAGGGGAATCAATCGTTTGTTGCCGCTCTGCGGGTATAAAAGATGAAACATAACCGCTACCATTGATATTTTGCTGCCAAGGGAGAAACAGCATAAAAACTGGTAACAGAATAAAAACCCAAGCAAAAATAACGACTACTTGCCCAACCAATCGTGGTGTTTGGCTAGCACTGATAACTGAAAATTGAGATTGATGGTTTGGCATCATTACTTGTGAGATGGTAATTCAATGCTACGCTGACAAAGTTGCGCAATGGTTTTTGAACTGGTTAGCACCAACAATGTCCAAGGTGCTTCGGAGCTAAACAGAAGATCTTTAGCCTCGCAAGTGCTGAAGTGCTTCCACTCATCCAGCAGACCATCGAGAATTAGCAATCTGGGATGGCCAACAATAGCCCGAGCAAGCAGTATTTTTCGAATTTGTGTGGTAGATAACGGTGAACCAGTCACATTGAGTGGTGTGTAAAGCCCTTCAGGAAGGTGGTTTAATTCGAACATCACGTCCAGACGCTTTAAAGTAGCTCGGATTTCAGTCACACTGATTTCTGGACGGCCAAAGCGGATATTTTCGAGAATCGTATCCTCAATCATTTCGGTACAAGCAATCACCGCAATGTGCTGACGCAAACTTTCCAGTTGCAACTCCCGAATATCCATCTGGTCGATTTCAATACGTCCTTCGCTAGGTAAACGCAAGCCTGTTAGCAAGCTGGCAAGTGTTGATTTACCACTGCCAAATTCACCCAACAAGGCTACTTTTTCGCCAGACTTAACTTCAAAGTTAAGAGCCTTGAAGGGTGCATATTGGTTTGAGTATTTGAATGTCAAATCATAAACAGCCAGTGCAACGGGGTCAGTCAAGGTTATTAATTCGCCTGTTTCACGCTCTATCGGCAGATCAAGCAGGTGACCCAGCTTATCAACACCGGCCATCAGGTCATAGTAGTTCTCTAATTGTTTTTTGAATTTAGCGAATGATAGTAATACGCCAGAAACAATCAGTTCTGCAGCAACTAATTGGCCTAAACTGAGCTGGCCTTCCATAACCAATAGTCCCCCCACTGCCAATAAGCCAGTGCCAGCCACTGCATATAAAGCAAAGATACTGATATGTTGTTTCAGTAAAATTCTATAATGCCGTTTACGAGCATTAAGATAGTCATAAGTCAACTTATCCGTACGCTCTTTAGCAAGTTCCTGACCCCCTGAAAATTTGAAAGCCTGACCATTTCTAGATAGCGTTTCCAGCCAGGCCACTACTGCGTATTTCGCGACGGACTCCTGAATGGATGTCTCCACCCCTTTTCGACCCTGAATAAATATAACAAAGGCCATCCAGACGACTATAATTAAATCAAATAGCATCAGCAAGGGGTGATATGCCGCCAGCACCAACAAACCAATAATACTTTGCAAAGCCATCGAAAAACCCTCCAGCAGTAAAAAACCACCGGATTTTTGCACGGTCAACACATCAAAAAAACGGTTAACCAGCTCCGCACCATTTGTTTTGTCGTAGAACTCCCATTTTACCTTAGGTAGCCGATTGGCTAAATCCGCTGACATTCTGATAAACACACGACGTTGCATTAGTTCGACAATATAAGACTGTAGGACTGAAACTGCGCCAAAAAAAGCAAGAAATATAAACAACATCGTAGACAACACTGTCAGCGGCTGTATCATGCCACCTAATGCCACCGTATTAACCAATGATTGCACAGCAGCAGGCGTTGCAAGACTCAGTAGCCCAGAAGCAACTGCCAGTAAAACCACTCGCCACAAGTCTTTTTTTTCGACTTGCATCATCTTAACTAGGCGTTGCAATGGCGGCAAGTGAGCTTCATCATGGTGCGCCGAAGCGCCCATCGGTGCTTTAAGTTCGACAGTATACCATTCAAGCAAACTCTCAGATTCTACTTGTAACAGTTCCGTCAGTTCACTGATTCTCAGCAATCGAATTTCAACTTCGCCCCCCTTAATCAGAGCGGCTTTAATACGTCCCCGACTAAACCCTGATAATACCAGCCAACCATCGTTTCCTAGCGGTTTGAGCAGCGGTGTCAGGTTACCTGATGCCATAACGGCTTGTTCGATATTGACCGCCAGTTCGTTTATTTTAAGCCCTAAGCTAGTTGCTGTTTCTGTTAGACTATTGAATAGGTTACCTGTCGCTAGTTCATGATCATGACGCATGCCTTTCTCATGTGCTGAACTTCCCATTTCAGTCAACAGGTAATCAAACAAAGTCCAAACGATATGCGTCTGCAATTGAAAGGCTTCAGAAAGTTTGTTATCGCTCATCGAAAGGGTGTGGCTTTAAAGTAATGTTTCAATTGTGTATGCAGGCTCACTGCCATTAACTTAGGAACGTGTATGGAATAACTTCCTTAGGGGGTTAAATTGTTTGGAACGCAGGGTTTAGCCTGTAATGTTTAGCAACAAAGCAGGCTAAGGCAACCAGCAACAAATAACCCCTATTTTAAAATCACATCCACAAAAAACTAGAAAAGCTTTAGCGATTGCCATGCTTTAATTTCGGGTATTATTAAATAAGACATCTATCCATAACAGGATAATTGTATGACAAGTTTCTTTTTACAGTAACGTCAGTCTCTTAATGTTGTTGCTTCGTAGGACTATGGTTTTCCCTATATGTTTGATACTTTTAGCGTAACTACTCACCCATAAATTGTGCTCTTAGCCCTTTCTCCCAAGCTGGGAGAAAGGGCTAAGAGCGACTGTTACTTTTTATAGGGTAAGTAATTAGCTGTTATCAAACTATTATGTTTTTTGCTTTTAAGGCCAGGTGAATGTCGTCTAATGATACGTTATCGGTATCAAAACTTAAATCGCAGCCTGAGCTTACTGTACAAATACAAATTAATCCTGCCTGTTTAACTACACCGATTGCTTCTTCTAAATTAGAAGTTAATACGATGACTGCATGACCATTATCAAATAATTTTCTTTCTAATTGGTAAGCGACTTGTTCTTTATTTGCACCTGTTAAAGCAATGGAAGCTGCTTTTTGAGAAAATCGTGCCGCACGCTCTTCAGTAGATACATGGCTTAATTCAAGCTCTGAACTAGAGCCTGTAATCATGCCGGCACCAACGGTAACATTCGTTAAGCGGTCGATAATAATAAATGATCCCGTGCCTTTGCTGCGATTATAAGCATCAAATACTACAGGCGCATTAACTGAAACAGTACACAAGCCAATTTCATTAAGTTGTAGGCTTTTAGCATCATGATGCTCAAGGGTATTCACATCAATGCGGTGTTGAATATTCGTAATTGAACCTGAAACGCTACGTGTTGCCAGTTTTAAAATATATTGCTTGCTGGGTGTCAGTGCACTCTCTGCCATCCAGACGATCTTGGCATCAAATTTATCGGCAACGGTTGGTAGATTATCGCTACTGACAATCGTATCGCCACGGCTAATATCAATTTCATCATCCAAGGTTAAAGTAACTGCCATGGGTGGGAAAGCTTGTTCTAATTCGCCATCGAAAGTAACAATGGATTTAATTGTGCTGGTTTTTCCGGAAGGTAAAGCGGTAATTTTATCGCCTTTATGGAAAATACCAGAAGCTACCGTACCACAGAAACCTCGAAAATTGAGGTTAGGCCGATTAACATATTGCACCGGAAAGCGTGGGTCTTGGAAATTTTTATCACCCACGATTTCTACCGTTTCCAGTGTTTCCATCATAGTTTTACCCCTGTACCATGGCATGCTTACGCTTTTATTGACGACATTATCACCATCTAAAGCTGACAAGGGAATAAAGTGAATATCGTTTAAGCAATCAAGATCATCTACAAAACTCAAATAATCTGCTTTGATTTTTTCGTAGGTCTGTTCGCTGTAATCGACTAGGTCCATTTTATTGATAGCCACAATAATATGTTTAAGGCCTAATAAAGAGGCGATAAAACTGTGGCGTTTAGTTTGTGTTTGTACGCCATAACGTGCATCAATTAAGATCACTGCTAAGTCACAAGTCGAAGCACCCGTTGCCATGTTGCGCGTATATTGCTCATGCCCTGGGGTGTCAGCAATAATAAATTTTCGTGTTGAAGTTGAGAAGTAGCGGTAAGCCACGTCAATAGTAATACCTTGCTCGCGCTCTGCTTGTAGGCCATCAACTAATAAGGCTAAATCAATTTTCCCTGCACCGGTAGTGCCTGATTTAACGCTGTCAGATTGCACAGCGGCTAACTGGTCTTCATAAATCATTTTAGAGTCGTACAGCAAACGCCCGATAAGCGTACTTTTGCCATCATCAACATTACCGCAGGTTAAAAAACGTAATAATTCTTTACGTTCGTGTTGTGCTAAATACGCATCTATATCGCTACTAATAAGATCTGACTGGTGTGACATGAGAAAATTTTTCCTTTAAAAATTTTAGGTAAAAGGTTCAAGGTAAAAAGATCAAGAGCTTCTTGATTTTATAAGGGCATATAACATTTTTGATAGTTGTTCTGTTTCAGATTTCC
>Ga0256840_1002069_pt1 | contig 18052 bp, 31 predicted proteins | sample 355202metaG_FD_185969 | JGI IMG/M metagenome (GOLD analysis project Ga0256840, IMG submission 185969) | Hydrothermal vent microbial communities from Mid Atlantic Ridge, Atlantic Ocean - 355-202 | ecosystem: Environmental > Aquatic > Marine > Hydrothermal vents | place: Atlantic Ocean: Mid...
AGTTTTATCTCCGGATCTCGTATCAACATCCTTGCGTACTCTGTTTGCGTCATTCGCTACCACCTCCGGCACTAAAAAAGGGAGGTCAACCTCATGGTCAACCTCCACTTTGCCGTCTTTCACAACGTATCGTTTGCCCTCTATGAATACTATCTTAGCGCCATTCAAAACTCTATACAACATCGTTATCACCTTACGCTACGCTGAATACACCGTGAGTCTCTGGATTTCTAACTTCAAGCGTGTATTCTCCTACAATCTGTCCTTTCACACCGTCTCCGGTCTTTGCGAGTTGTTCGTAGAAGAACGCCCTGCCGTTCAATGGATGGACTTTTACTCTGTTCACGTCCGACAAAACTATTATCGTGTTAGGTGGCATCCATCTATCTACGATCAAGCGAATATGTCCATATTGAGAAAGATAACCGGTTATCACTCTACCGGCGGTCTGATCGTTTCTTTGAACGATAAGTTTATCGGCTTGGAACGTGTTAAACGTCTCCGCACTCGCAGAATCCATAATAGCCACGCTTGGATCTCCACCGTTTTGCCATATCTCCTTCAAGAACGCCTTGAAGTTGTCTTCGGTGAGTGTACCGGAGCCAGAAACCCCATCCTCTTGCAAGAACTGCAAAATCCCTTTCATCATTCTCGCATCAGCGTTGGAAGTCGGCTCGTGATATATCGAATTCAACACGGCCATTTCAAGCTGTATCTTCAATCCTAACAGTTTCTTTTGTACTTCACTCGTAAAGACGTTAGTATTGACATATTGTGCCACGCTCGACTGTGTGCCGCTTATTTGGACATAGTCGCTAAATATCTGAGTGATGTTTTTGCGCATCGTAGCCGGGAAATACGTGCCATTCGCAAAATCTTGACCTTCTGTCCTTGGAATAGAAATGAAGAGTATCGTATCGCCAACAGCGTGATTGGCATCCGTATTCAAAGCGCTAACGGTCAAAACATCGCCGTTTACCGCCGTAACCTTATAAGCAACGCTTCCAACCTTCACAACCGCTCCAACGGCAAAATACTTACCGTCTCCACTTGCAACTGTTAAAGTGGTATCAGTCCCAGCGGTATACGCAGCCGCTAACGTGGATGCTCTCTTAGGCAACCTATCATCGAACCATTCGTAAGTTGTGGACGTAACGCTTTTGCCGATCCCGACCAAGTCCAAAAAAGGTGCTTGCTTTGGACCCACCAAAGATAAAACTGGCGAAACATCTACCTTATTTTGTACAACGTCAAACGTTGTTATCATTCAAATCACCTCTCATTATTTTTGTTGTGCTTGCGCAAAGATGGCATTCAACGCCTCCTCCGCATTTTGGAATTTTTGCGTCTCAACAGGCTTGCTCTCAGCCTTGAAGGAACTCTTCTCAAGGGCTTCAACACGTCTTTTGACTTCTGCCTCAATCAAGCTTTCAACCGTCTCCAACTGTTTTTTGCGCCCTTCAATATCCGAAGCTGTGAGCAAACTCATCCACTCTTTACTTTTGCCTTTTTCGGTCAAAAGGTCGAGTGTTTCTCGTTCAAGCTGGAGTTTCTTCAACTCTTCGTCTTTCATTCGCAAAAGTTCTTCGTACTTCTTTTCTTGCATGAGTTTTTCTTCTTCTTGTTTCTTTTTCAACCTTTCTTCACGTGTTTTAATCGCTTGAGTAATCGCTTTATCAACGTAACTCTGCAGCTCCTTCGTCGTCATAAGGGCTATCTCGTCCTCACTGAGTCCGAGCTCCTTTGCCGACTGAGCCACCGTTTCTCTCAACACATCTAACGGATTTTTATCGTCCTGCACCGCAGTCTCTTGAGTTTGACCCTCCTTAGGAGTTTCAACCTCTTGAGCCTGTTTTTCTTCTTCCATTTATCTCACCCTTTCTTGCATAGATTATCGTGTAATTTCTTCGCCTTGCTATATATATCCATCCTATTGTTCTGCTTAGCCCTTATCATCGCAGCCACAAGCGCTTTGCACGAGTACACCCATTTGCCGTTTATCTTTTTCTTCACCGGATACTTCAGATTTTGCGGGTCGAGAAACGCACTCGACGGCATTTTTTCTCTTGCTTTTTTCGTCGCAGGAGGATTCCAAGAAGCCTTTTCGTTTTTGATAACGTTCGCCATATCATCACCCCACAAAAAAGGACGCTATTTTGCGCCCTCTATTTCTTTCGGTACTGCGATCCACCCGTGCCTGCATTGGATATGTGGATGTGGATCTAACCGCTTAAAATCCTCATATGTGTAAGGATTATGCATCTGTCTGTCCCGGCAAATCACCGTCGTTCTTTTGTCCAACGGCCCCATCCATCTGTACTCTTTTATCATATCTTTGTGCCTGTCCAAAAAATCGTTCGTCGAATACTGATAAACACGCCCTATCTGGTCACGCACCATCACTTTGATTCGCCTTTTGCCGTTTTGCGGTATTTTCTTCAAGAGATCTTTTTGGACAGTAAAATAACTTTCGCCGTTAAGTATCGCCAGCGCTAAACGCTTTTTTACCAACTGAATCATATCTTCGTTGTAGTTGTACATATACACCAATCCAGCTTTGACTAACTGCTCAATTTCTTTCTTCGGCAATAACGCAAAACTCGCCTCAACTCCAAGCATTTCAGCGCCATGTGTCCATCCAAGCCTATATACGCCTTCGATGTATTGCCTGTAGACGGGAGACGTCTCTCCGTACCACTGCCTCAGTATTCTCGCAACCTCTCTCACACGTTCGTTCATGATTCTGTTCGCTTTTACAAGCTTGTCTCCCGTTAATCTCAACATCGCATCTCGCACGTATCTTTTCAACGGTTCAAGCAGTCTCTCCACCAATTCTTGCTCTTGCAAATCCACCTCATGGAACCACTCGCGCACTCTCTTGTCCATTTACCTGCACCCGATTCGAGTACTGATTCACCGCTTCTTGTTCAATACGCTCTTGCTCTTCACTATAGTTGAATCCAAGCTCTTCGGTAACCGTTTGCTTCGAGATAATATCGCTCTCCATAAGCGGGAGCAAATACTGAGCGAGCGCCACAGAATCCTCCGGTATGATATCCTCCGCCTCGATCTTGAATTCAACGTCTTTGCCGGAGTCCATCTTGTAAAGCAGGTTAAACATGCGTTCCAAAGCGGTGAAATACACTTGCCTATACGCCGAAATTTTTTGTCTTAGCTTCGTGAGCTTCAATCTTAAAGCGTATCCCGAGATGTTGCCAAGGTCGTTTAATATCAGCTCCGGCATCTTATCTCTCACGTTTTTTTCAATCCTGTCATATTTTTCAAGCATCGCTGGTATAACGTTCCCCTTGTACTCCAAGATTCTTATATCAGCACCCTCCGGCACAAACCACGCCTTTTGCTCTTTCTCCATATTGCCCTTGCGTGCACCGGTAATGAGAAAATGCGGATCCGCATAGATACTTTCTATCGCAGAAATCTTAGACAGCGTCGAATTCATCTCATCGATAGCGCCCTGAATCTTCTTAATCTCCGAGATTCCCCACACCGGATAGTCCATTGAAGGGGCGTTTGCAACATGAAACAGCCACGGCACACCATACAAGTTAGGGACACGCACTTCAACTTTATCTCCTTGTATTCTCTCATACGAATCTGTACCAAATCTTTCAACATACGGCTCTTGTTTGCCGATTGAAAACAGTTCCCGATACGTCCACGCCGTAATTTGCCCGTTAACCATTTCAAAGTCCAATATCCCATCTCTAAGCCTTACAACGTCGAATTTCACGTTCCCAGCGTCGTCTTTGCCCACTTTCATCGCCGTGTCTCCAAACACAAGACCTTGCAACACAAAAAGCCTCAACTTTTGTTCAAAATCGTTCGCTGACAAAATCTCTTGTATACGTTTCTTAGCAGTCTCATCGTCGCATTCAACATCTTGCCAGCCTGAAGTGATGAAATACATATCCGTATTCGCAACTTCCACTTGATAATCAATCATCGGTCTTGTTATATGCGCAAGGTTGCCCTTAGAATCGAACGCTACGAACAAATCGTGCTCTTGGCAGTATTGAACCGTATATTTGCCGGCGTAAAAGCTCCATAAATCTTCGTAAAACCTTCGCATCATTGAGCCTGTGTAAAACATCTCAAGCCCCCTTAAAATATGTCAATATTCGCCGTTTCAATCATTCTTTCGCCTTGCTTTGCATGCGTATAAATCGCGTATCTCATGGCATCCATAGCGTGATCCATGAACTTGACGGGTTCGTCCAGCACGTTGCCGTTTTTGTCTTGCTTCCACTTGTAAGATTCGATTTCCTTGATCGTGTTTACGCACTCTGGGCTTATGTGTAGCATTTTTCTCTTGACGTAGTCGATACCGTCTTTGACATTTTTGGCAGCGGGATAGATGTTAAAACCGGCACGCTTGATTTCCTCGATCCTCGCGGGCTCCGCCGCGTCCGCATATATGCTTGCATTTGGAGGGTTCACAATGCGTCTCAGCTGATCGATGAGATCGGCGTTTGTTAGACCACGATCGTACATCTCCTCAAGGATGTAGATGCGCTCGTCTAAAAACCCAATCTTGATCAAGGCCGTGGGATTGTTGTACCCGAAATCCAAGCCATATATGACTTCGTCAAAATGATCGGGAATTTCCGAAGTGATTTCGTAGTTGGAATATATCGTGCCTTTGAGCGAAACGAACTCGCCAAGAGCGTAAACTTGGTAATAGCTTTTGTCTTCGTTGATCAGATTTTCAAGAGTCTTGATATATTCGGGATCAAGGAAAGGATTGTCTTTGTATGTTGTCTTGAGAATTGAAACATCCGTGTGCTTTGTTTCGAAAAACTCTTTGTAAACCCAATTGTTCTTTGAAATAGGATTAAACGTCAAAAACATCTGATTCCGCGTATCCGTATGCCTTCTAAGCCTTAACCTTAGTTGCCTGTAATCATCTACCGTGAACTCCGTCGCTTCTTCCATCCAGATGTAGTTGAACTCCGCCGATTTGATCTTTTCAGGGTCATCCATCGACTTGAAAAAGATACGATTCGTCCCCACTTCCACTATTTGATCCGCTTTGTTTTGCGAGAAAGGAATTCTGTACTCGTTCAAGAGTGAAAGAATAAGTTGGTAAGCGGAGATCTTCAAAGCCGGATTTGTTTTTCTCGTTACAAGGATCGTTTTGTTCCTTTCCGCGAGCTTATAAAGAATCAAAAACTGAGCCATCGCGTAAGACTTTCCAGAGCCGGCACCGCCGTATAAAACGTTGACCCTGCTCTTGGATTTTTTCAACCATCGCCGTATTTTTCCAATAAATTCAATCTCCATCTCTATCTACAACCTTGAACAGCAAGGAACCTTCGATATCTACGTTCTTCTTGTCTGTCCAACCAAGTTGTTTGAGCGAGAAGATAGCCATCGTGACGTTTACTTTGCCTTCGAGGGCCAATTTTTCAAGCTGTGCCTTCTTTTTAGTGGTAAGTCTTTTTAATAGGTCAGAAAATTCTTCATGATCATAGAAAAATTGCGAATACAAACCGCATTGGTAAGCAAATTCGGCAATGATCGGAATATCTGTCTCCTCGATGTATTTTTCAAATTCTTTCGCCAAATTCGTTAAGAATTTCTTGGAATATTTCCTTGGTCTACCCATTCCGATCACCTCACCTTTATCCTATCCCTATCATTCTCTCGATAAGCAGCTTGAGAGTGTTGTACTCCGGCTTTGCAACTTCAAGCCTCAGATTTCCGACATATATAGCCGAAATGGCTTCCCAGAATTTAACAGTCATACGATCATCTCCAATTTTGTGGCATCAAAAAAGCCGCCAGTGATGGCGGAGGGATATAATAAAAGGGCGATTTCTCGCCCTTAATGTTTTTTGTATCAAATTAAGCGTATATGAATTTTTCTATTTTATCTATAAGCTCTTTCCATTTTTCTCTAATCCTATTTTCTAAACCATCCTTAAGCAAAAAGTCATTAATCTTATCCACATCCAAAACAATTTTGTTTCTTTTGGCACTCTTTTGAAAAGAAGAATCGAAGAAAGAAAAAAAGGAGATTTTTTCATTTTCCATGCTCATGTCTTCTTCTTCAAGCGGATACAAAGAAATATGCATAAACTTGCTTATTTTTATACTCCTGATTCGTTTGGCTTCTTCGCCCTTTTTTTCATCATATATTTTCTCCTCTACTTCTTCCATCTTCAAGAGTTTTGCTAAATAAATTTGTCCAAGCTTTTTTAAGAGATGTTCCTTAAGATTATTTTTTCCTGTGCTGAATTCGAGCCATACTCCTTCATTTATACCCTTTTGCTTTTGCTCAGGAATGTAAAGATCCATATCTGGTGGCGACTTAACGGGCATTCTAAGTTTTGTATTTGTCCACCCTACTATTCCTATTTCCTTCAAAATTGATTTTCCCAAATCCACATCCACATTCTTCTGCATACTGGAATCCTTTTCCAGCCTGCTTGAACGAAGAAAATCGCTAACTTGATCTAATCCTTGAAAAGCTTTCGAAGCCATTGTGACTTTTGTGTGGTTAGGTAGAAATAGGTGCAGCACTATATCGTTGTTATCATCATCCAAATGAATATCTAGTTCTTTATTATGGGCCAAACCATAGGCAATCCATCTTGCAAATGCCGCAAATGCATCTTGATTCACAATAGCGCATCTCCTGGCGAATGCTCTTTCATTGGTTTTGTACTATAAACCACATCTAAGAGTTTATCTAGCCTGATGTTACCGTATTTTTTTACTACTTCATCGATTATTTTCTTTTGTTCTTCTGGAATATCATCAAAAATTGCTTCAACTTTTTTTGCACCTTCATCGGTTATTCTATAATCATGGGCTATCCCAGAATTTGTACGATATTTATAATCTTCTACGATCTTTTTGCTGGAAAAATCCTCAAGCTCTTCTACTATGCGCTTGGAATAAGGGCCGTAAAAATAGTATTGGTATTTAATATTTGTTATCTTTTTGCCTATTCGAGCCCTAGCTATTAAATCAGAAAGATATAAAAGCTTTATTACTCTTGTTCTGCCAATTGTGGGGCGAATATTTCTGATCTTGTACAGAATGTAAGTCAAGACATTCTTTAATTCCGCTCCTTCGCTCTTGACCGCCATTTTTTCCACCTCCCCTTGCATTCAAATAATACCGCTTTTTACATTACGAATCAAGGGGAATAACAAAAGCGGGTTTTATACCCGCTTCTCATACTAATCCCATTTAATCATATTTTAGCAGTTTTTTCGCCAAAATGCAAGTCCTTTTCTCGGATTCTTAAAATTTTTCTTGCAGCAGCCCTTGTCAAATCATAATCAACACGTTTTGCCCAATAAACTCTTTTACTCGGTTCATCTCCAGGCTTGATGAATCCCAGTTCTTCAGCCACATCAATACCTTTTTCACCGTTCATAACCCCCAAAAGCCACACATTGGATAACGTTCTGTCCACTTCCCTAAGGCGATAAAACCAGTATTCCATCTCTCCAATAAGTTCGGCCGTTGTAAAGATTTCCTCATCCGTTGGCTCCGGCTTTGTGCCGTTTCTGAGAATGATACTTCCAGTCGCAAAAGCTATTTCCCATTCGATCTCTTCATCAACGACGGTTAGATCTAATATGCCAACACCTAGAACGCGGCAATATTTCTTGTAGCGCCGGTATAATTTCTTCATATCCTTCCAACTTAGGTATTTGCCTTCAAGAAATTTTCTTGCGAGATAATCCATTCTTGAGCTCCTTTCCCAAAAAAGAGTTCAAATCATCTCTTATCTTCGAAAGCGCTTTTCTGTCCTCTTTTGAAAAAACAGAGCGGGCGCTAACTGCTTGTGTCAGCGCATCCGCCAATTTTCCGATTTGCTTGACATAATCAAAACGGGATTTCATCTTTTCCACCATTTTCATCCTCTACTGTTGGTTCTGGAATCTCTTGTGGTTGTGGAGATGGAAGCTGTTCTTGCTCTTTTTGCCGTTTTTCCAGCAGTTGGATCCGTTGAGCGATTATCTCTGTTTTTCTCTTTTTCTGCCCGTATTCATCCGTCCACTGATTGTCTCTGAGAGAACCTTCAATCAACATGAGGTTACCTTTTTTCACGTATTTGTCAACGAATTCAGCCGTTTTCCCAAAACAAACCACTTTGAAAAAATCCGATTTGTCGTCCTTGCCATACCTATTCACGGCAAGCTGGAAATCAAGATACTGTTTATCGTTGGCTATCTTTATCTCGGGATCATGCGTTATTCTGCCAACGAGAATTACCTTGTTAAACACTTGCTATCCCTCTTCTCATGTTTTGCTGCACGTCTTCCAAGCAAACGAACAAGTGCCCATTCACTCGAAACGATTTCACTTTTTTATCACGAATAAGAACAAAGATTTGATCTTTATCCACCCTCGAAAAGAACTCTTTGAGTCTTGCAAACGGAATGTATCTTTTCCCATGAATCGTTAGCATCTCATCATCTCCCACCATTATTTCCCGTTATCTGAGATCTTTCCAACTGTAATCGCACTTATCAAGAGAATTCCTATTCCAGCTCCTAAAAAGAAACCAAGAATGAACATCATTTTTTGTCATCTCCCTTATTTTCCCGTGCTCCCGAAGCCTTTTACGCCGCGTTCGGTATCTTCTTCAACGTTACCAAGTTCGAACACTGCAGCGCAGGGAAGGATTATCAACTGCGCGATTCTATCGCCGGCTTTTACCACATAGTCATAGCCGCTTATGTTGGCTAGATTCACAAGTATTTCTCCAGTATACCCGCTGTCTATAACTCCTCCCATAACGAACACGCCTTTGGCGGCTATGCTTGATCTCTCCTTGACAAGCCCAAAATACCCGACAGGAATTGAAACCTTCACACCAGTATGGATCATCGGGGCGAAGTCTTTGGCTGGTACCACAACATCTTCGACGCTTTCGAGATCGTGACCCGCATCGCTGTAATGCTTATGAAACAGCAGTTTATTCGATTTCACAAATGGAATATTAGTTTTCATCGTCTAACCACTCCAATACTTCAAAAACTTTCTCGAGATAGAAGTGAAGCAGTTTCTTCTCCTCGGTATATTTCCTGTTGATCTCTGTATTTTTCCATCGCATTGCATCTTTGCGGTAAGAAGCAAAGATGTCTTTGATTTCTTCTTTGGGTGGAGGATCATTGCGCCTTTCGTACAAATCTCTGCCGGTCCACACAAGAGATAGGAAAGTTCCAAATTCTTGCTCTGACATCTCTCGGAGGATATCATCAATTTTTGTAGTATATTTGAAGAAAACAGTTATATTTGAAGCATCATCATAACTTTTTCCGTATTCTATATCACGTTCTTTGGATAACTCACTAACGCTTTTCAACTTTTCCAAAAATTCTCTCTTCATTTTCACTCCTCCCCTTTTTGCGAGCTCGCGTTTTGCGAAGCTAACTGTTTTTAAACCATTCAAGCTTTTTCCTTCTCAATTCCTTACGATAATCGCTGTCCTTAATTTCAATCACTAAAAGATTTTCATAAAGTCTAGAGAATATTTTGTCCCCGATTCCTTTTACAAACTCTCGGACAGGCAAATTGGTTGTAAAAACGGTGCCTTTTTTTCGTCTATATCGATGCTCAAGCAGTCTAAAGATCTGCTGCAGGAAATACTTGTTCTCGAATTCTGTCGTAAGATCATCAATTACCAACAAATCAACTTTTTGAAGTTTTTCAAAGCGATTGTTTATCTCTTCAAAATTCCCTTGGATCAAATCTACAGCCAAAATTAGAGCAGCAGTCGAACCCGCTTCAATAGCTTTTCGTATTGTAGCAGTCGCTAAATGCGTTTTTCCAACACCATATGTCCCTGTGAGGAGAATGTTGGCCCCTTCTTTCCAAGCTTCAGATTCAGTGTACTTTTTCATCAATTGGAGCGCTTTACCAGAGGTAGGGCTTCTGATCAGGAAATTCTCAAAGTTTTTCTCAGCTAAGTTTTCCGGTACAACGTTTCTTATTTCATGTTCGAGTGCCGCTTGCTTTCTCCATCTCTCATAAACAGGGCAACGGATTAACTGTGGTGGATTGGAACCGAATATAGGCGTTCCCACATAAGGGCATTTGCTAGGCCCTGGACATTTAGCTTTGCATGCCTCAAGCATCTCGTTCGGGGTTGTATAGTATTTCTTCGAGTTCTCTGTCTGAGAATTTTTTTCCTGCCGGGCTCTTGTAGAGTTCAATTTCATCTTCTTTTCGAGATTTTCTATTTCCTTTTTGAGCGATTTCATTTTTCACCTCCTTGTTGTATTTGCCCTCCAACACTTTTAGGAAGTTGCTTTCATTTTTCATAACCCAATCAAAGTCTGCTTGCCATTCTCGATTGTTATCCCCTTTGAGAAACGAAGAATTCTCCATGTTCTCAAATACGGCTTTGAATTTGTCGAGGGACTCATGCTCTCTCCATCTCGCTCTTATATGGGCTTTGCGTTTGTCTGTGAGCTTAGAGAGGCGTTTGTACGATGGGCACATTGAATGATAAAGGGAAACAATCTCTTGATAGGGCACGTCATCGTGAGATGACTTAGTAGATACGTTAGTATCTACAATACTATCTCTAGTCTGATCTATATCTAGTCTTATATAAGGTCTCATGATTAGTTCGCGATTAGTCTCACGATTAGTATCATGATTAGTATCATGATTAGTATCATGATTAGTAAAATTTTTTAACGAATCATGATACCAATAGAGGGCAGATTTTCTTGTACCCCTGCTTTTTACTCTTAATAGACCGGCATCGCACAGTCTTTGACGGGCTCTGAAGAAGGTTGGATGTGAAATATCTATCTCTGCGCACAACCGCTTCGTGGACACTGAAAGAGGCTCTTTCCACCCGAGATTATTGGCTATATCCAAAATCTTGAAGTATAGCGCAATCTCCGCGGTAGAAAAAGTGTACTCTGTATTCATTTTCCAAAAGCGATTGATGAGATCGATATATGTCATTGTTTTACCTCCAATCAATTAACGACTCCAAAAACCCCCGCACCCATCGATGCGGGGTAAAAGGAGGATGTCAGGTCAAGTCCCCAAGCGCTTCTTGCGCTTGAGCTTCAGAGAGGAGGGCAAGTGATTTCACGTTGTATTTGGCTTTTAGCATTTCGATGATTTCTTTCTTTTTGTCCTTGTCGTATTTTTCAAGCTTCTTGTAGATTTCCTTGACGGTAGCCATGGAATCGGTTGGTGTTTCCTTAATTGATTCGTCGGGTGTTTCTTCGACTGGTTCTTCATTCACTTCCTGGTAATCAGTATCTATCCAGTCAGTTTCATCTGGAACTTCTTCTACCATGTCTTCCTTTATTTCACGTTTTGTAGTTTCATCCGCGGTGATGGCTTTTTGTATCTCGATACTCATAGGGAGATACTTCACGAGCTGTTTTATCACGGTTTTCTTTGCCATTGCCACATAGTCTGTTACCCACGGGCCGTTGTTCGGGGACTTGGAACGTTTGCGGAACTTCTCCACATCTTCTTTTGACATGACGAGGAACGAATAGCCGCCGTCTTTGAAGTGAGCGACGGCGTAGAAGGCGTAAACTTCTCCTCTGTCTTTGAGCGCTGGTTTGTGCCTTAATTTTGGTTCAAGTCCGTACTCATACTCAAAGTCGTCGTTCTCGCATACCTCGTGAACGTCTATGTTTTGGATCTCTCCAGACCTCCTAACAAGATCCAAGAGTCCTTTGTATCCTATTTGAAACTGGACTTCAATTGAACGTGTTTTTGAGTTATAATAGGGAATGAGGTATGCGTGTCCAAGCACGCCTGGTTCCAATCCAAGCTGAGCGGCGGTCATAATCGCTCCCAACAAGGACGCTTGCGAAGCTTGTAGGAGCTTTGGGTTCTTTCTCATTTCAGTAAGAGCTATTCTTGCAATCCTGTCCGCATCCATGTGTTTGGGTAGAGCTTTCTGGATCTCAGGCTGCATTCTTTTTAGTAAGTCTTGGATGGTTTTGTACGGGCTGGCCTTCAGCCCGTTTTTTGCTTTCGTTGACAATTTGCTTTTAACTTCACTCGTTGTTGACATCTTACATTCCCTCCTTTATCGTGAGTCTCCTATATGAAGACTCCTTGGTGTATTTGTCGTATAGATCCTTGTAATCCTTTTTGAAGCTCTTGGAATCGAATCTCTTTGAGGTTATAGCCTTCCAAGAGATAAAATATTTATTCGTGCGAGCGGTTTCATGTTCTCCAAGCAGAGCCTTGATTTTGTTTTCCTTTTCAGTTTTCATTTCATCCAACTGCTTAATCTGATCAACCAATGCGTTCCTTTCCTCGATGAGCTTCTCAACGTCGCCACCGAGAGAAAGAATTTCATCTGTCGTAGGGGCTGGATAGAGAATGTTGAGGATTTCGCTTGAGGCTTTGGAACCGTCTATATCCGGAGGCGTTTTTGTCTCAACCAAGTGCCAAAAGTCTTTTTCTATCTGGATGAGGCTTTCTATCAACTCATCATCTCTTTCGATTTCCTTTATCTCAAAATGATTTCCACCTATAAGGGCCGCTATGTATGCTTTTTTCGCCCCTGTGACTGCCATATAGTGTTGAACCTGGATGATGTATTCTTGTGGGACTTCATCGTCTTTCCATTCCTTCGCGTTCCATGCACTTGTTGTTTTGCATTCGAGGATAGCGTCTTCTCCTACAACCTTTCGGTCGATGTTTGCAATCATGAAGGGATATTCTGGATGAACAAGAATCGCGTTGACTTTGTGGACTTTCTTTCCCGTTCTTTTTTCAAATTCCTTTGCGACGAGATCTTCGAGGACACTTCCCCAGTACACGTATTCGTTGTCAACGTTGTTGTCAACTTCGCCTATCTTTTCGAGATACACTGCAAGTGGGCTCTTGAAACGGTTCAATCCCGCAATTGCCGCGGCGTCAGAACCGCCTATTCCATTCTTTCTAGCTTTCTTCCACTCTTCATATGAAATTCTTTTGGTATCAAGAAGTTTTTGCATCATTCTTCCTCCTTTTTAGAGAGAAATTGATCGAGAATCTTGATTCTCCTAAGTGGATTCGCCTTTCCAAAAGCGACTGGATATTTTTCGTCTAACAAAATTTCTTCCGCTTCAACGGCCTCTTTGCCGTATCTGCGATATAGTGTGATATAATCGAGATGCTGGTTTGTGCCTCCCCGTGAGGCTCTTTTTTTTGTTCTTTTCATTTCTTGCCACCTATCTTTCTTTGAGCGTCGCTGAAAGCGTTTTTGAGGATTTCCTTAGCCAACTTTTTCAAGATGCTCTTTTTCCTTCTCATCTTTTCTCACTCCTCTCCATAAACCATTTGAAAGCCAGTTCTCCGTTTTGATGTTCCTAACTAAATGCTTAATCTGAATCTCGATCGCATCTTGCATGGCGTCTATTTCTTCAATCCTTTTGAGGATGAAATCCAATTCCGTCGCGTATCCAAACTCTCCGTCTTCTTTGTGTACTTTGATTCTGTGTCTCAAAAAGTTCTTCAAGCTGTCTTCCTCGTTCTCATATTTGTCAAAAGAATCGAGCAGTTCAAATATCATTCTTGAAGACGCAATCGAATCACAATTTTCAGCTATCTGCTTCCCCACTATTTCCTTTAATTCCATCTTTCATCCTCCTTATCTCATTTAGGACGTACCAGTCTTTGCCGTTGTGTCTCAGTGCGGGCAGTCCCCATCTGTCTTCCATAGCGTAATTTTCAACGGCTACGAGAAAGGCTAACGTGTCTACGATGGGAGCGTCTAATTCTTCTCGAAGTTTCTTGATTCTGCTCATCTAGGATCAACTCCCACCACAGTCTTCGCTCTCTCGCCGTGTGGGCGAACGCTCGGTGAAACTGTCTTTTGAATCCTTCCGTCCACATTTTCTTCACCCCTTTTCTCCAGATCTATCCTTGCGAAGATCTTTCCAAGAATGAATGAACGCTCTTTGTTGGTCAAAAAGAACACCTCCATTTCTTTCGCTTTGTTCAATTGTCAAAGACCTTCATCGTTACACGCCCGCTGGCTTCTTTTCGTTGGTGGTATCTTTGAATTGCAAATCAAAAAGATCTTCAATCCGAACTCCAAAATATTTTGAAATCTTGAAAGCCGTTTTAAGTGAAGGTTTGTTTATTCCGCTTTCAATCATTGAAATTGTTGTTCGTTTTACACCGATTGCATTGGCTAATTCGGCTTGAGTGATGTTTTTGAGTTCTCGATACTCTTTAAGTTTGTTCATTTATTATGACCTCCTTTCTATTCAGTCATTTTAATTGACATAAGTATAATATGACATTTATGATGACTTGTCAAATTAAATTTCTGTAAAATGTCAGTATTACAGATATATGTCATTTCAGAAGTAAGGAAGTGATACAATGTCATTGATGATGGCAATCGAAGATTTTAAAGAACGTCTGAAGAACCTAAGAAAATCTAAGAACCTGAAACAATCAGAGCTGGCTAAAATATTGAACATTGGTCGCTCAACTGTTTCTATGTGGGAGACAGGAATGAATATTCCATCCATTGATGTAGCCGACAAAATAGCTGATATCTTCGGTGTCTCCGTGGACTATCTTCTCGGAAGAACGAACAAACCTTCTTACGAAGACACCGCCTTCAACATCCAAGATTTCCTTCCGGAAGACGTAAAAGAAAAACTTTCTGCTCTTGAAAATTCTCCAACTCCAGAGTACCTTGAAAAAGTCGGAGAATTTCTCATAAACCTTGCGAGAACTTTGAAAAATATTGAGGAGGGGTAAAATGCCAGAAAGAACCTTTTCTTATGGGTTGATAGGGCCTTCCAAGGAAAATGCTGAAGAAAGGGACGGTGTTAATTCTCTATTTAATATATTAACTAGTTCTAATGATGAATGGCTTTCTTCTTCTGATGGAAAAAAATTGCTTCACTTATTGAATAAAAAAGAAAATTTTATTGATGCAATTCTCTATAGTTCATCAAGAAACATCAATATTTACACCATTAATGAAGTTAAAAAGAACAACAAAATAAGTTATAGTGATGAAGTAATAGAGGCCAAGCTCAAAAGAAATGAAAGAGTTGTTAGTGTAATGCGCTTTGTTATTTTTAAATCATCAAATTTTTTTCCTGATGCGGAGATAGTTTTAGAAGATGTAAAAAGCCCTAGAATAAACTATGTAAATGATGTAATTTATTCTTTGCCCAACGTTTCCACATTTCCCAATTTCATTTTCATCCCTTCTGTTAATAAGGCCAAGCTCAATCAATTAAGCGCTTTTAGAATTGAATGGAATTATTTTAAATCAGAACCTGATTCTAAATCTCTTATCAATGAAAGAGAGAAAGTTGTTGGATCCTTATCTTATAAAAAACGAAATAAACTTAACCCTTTCAAAATTTTCCTAGATGGGAAGAAAATTTTGATAAAAGACGAGGAAGAAAACGAGTTACGTAGTTTCGATTTCTCAGATTATAATGGGTTTAGCATTTCTGCATTTATTAAAGAAGATAACGGAACCAAAAAGAAAATAAATTTTGCAAGTTTGCTTATACGAGAAATAAAGAAATATAAAAAAGAGGACATTCAAAATCACAATCATGTTTTAGAAGATTTGCATGACTTTTATTATAGAAATTCTTCTTCGTTATCAGACAATTCATTTTATTAGAAGGTGCTATAATATATACATCCCATAGTGTAACTCAAGGAAGTGAATGTGGTGGAGAAAAGGAAAATATTAGTGTCATTTATCGTTGGAATAATAGTTCTCATCATTTTAGGCGTTTTTTATTCACACATTACCATAAATGAGAATGCTTTGTTTGCAGCTGCAACAATTGATTCTGCTTTGGCAAGTCTTATGTTCGTTGGCATTTCTATACTATTAGCATTAGGTGATGCGCCTTTTATTAAGTATCTTGTAAAAATTAATTTTGAGAGTCGCACACAAAATCCGAAAGAAGGAGAATTTTATAAACTATTTGTTGGAATGATTAGAAACGTATCTTTATTAGCATTTTCGGCCGTTATATTATTTGGAGTACTTGTCTTTAAAAACAAAATTTTTTATATCTCAAGTTTAAGTTTTTTCTCTTTTTCTTTCACAAATTTTATTTTTTATCTACTTCATTTTGCAAAGGTAATAAAAGCTACTTTGCATTATACGAGAAAAAAATTGCTAGATGAAGAAGATAAAAAAAGAGCACGAAGCTTATTTAATAAACAAGCCAGCTAAAAATTTTCTATAGAAAATATTCAATTGTCAAAGACCTCTACTTAATAGGTACAAATTAAAGTGACTTATTTGATCACTTGATACTCGAAACTGTGAGCTCCCTTATGATGGATGTGAATATTTCCTTCAGTTTTGGATCGCTTTCAATCACGTCCAAGTTGTTCAAAGAATTCACTCTTGAATTGGGGAGCCCATTTTTTCTTACTCTTTCTCTGAGATTAGCCAAACGCGTTTTAAGATCGCAGTGAGCTCTCTCTTCGAGCAGTTCATACAATCCCACCCATTTGTTGGCGTAAGTGTGATCTTCGAAGCTAACGCCTCTGACAGCCTTGTTCACCCACCTTCTCCACGACATATCCTTGTTAAGCGGTGAATACGCTTCTTGAATCTTGTTGACTTTCTCTTCTTGTCTTTGCGTTCTTTCTTGTAGCTCTAAGATTTTCTTTTCATGCGTGATCATCGTGTCAAGCATATTTCGCATAATTTCAAGGGGGCTAAGCTGTTTCAACGAATAGGAACCCGTTTTCCTTATGGATGGAAGAACTTCGGATGTGACCCATTTTCTGAAACGCTTGGCATTTTCTTTTCTTGAAATGAACGCTATTTGATAGATGCCAGCTTCGTTGACGATATTTGTTTGTTGAAATCTTCCTAATGGATCGATGATGTCGGCGTTCCCGACGGCATCCTCGTCTATCCTTCCGGCAATATCTCGATGATTCATGATCCCTAAAGCGTTACATACATCTTTGAGAACCCACCATGGTTCGCCATCCTTGACTAACATCCTTATTTGGTGACCTTCAAAATTGAGATTTACAGATTCCATTTCCTTCACTTATAATCGCTCCTTTCCTTACACCCCCGTGGGGGTTTCCTTCTTCGTGCTATCCTTGAACTGAGGGAAGAGTTCCTCAACCGAGACACCGAAGAAATTGGCGAGCTTGAAAGCAACTTTGAGGGAAGGAGTTTTTTGTTCCTTTTCTAGTTGTGAAATATAAGCTAGGGTTACTCCTATGTGTTCTGCTAGTTCTCTCAAGGTTAGTTTGTTTTTGATTCGTAGCTCTTTTAGCGCCATGTTTAATTCCTCCCTTCTCTAAACTACAAGTTTATTATACACCAAGTTTAGAGAAATTCAAGTTAAATTTCTGTAAAATTAAACATTAAGTTTATTTGACATCATGTGTAGAGGAAGGATATAATGTATACCGTGAGTATAATTGGAGACAGAATAAGAGAATTACGTGAAAAATTAGGGCTTAGACAATCTGATCTTGCTAAGAAAATAGGAGTTAGTGGAATGGCAATTTCCAGTTATGAAAATGGAAAAAGAATGCCATCTCGTATTACAGCCGAAAAAATGGCTGATGTTTTTGGTGTCTCTGTTGATTATCTCCTTGGAAGGACGAATAATCCCACGCCGCCAAAAAGAATTGAAATCAAAGACAAAATCAATATCCAAGAAGATATGGTTGCGTTTGTAGGACGCGTGCCCATTCTTGGAAGAGTTGCGGCGGGCAAACCAGTCCCTGCTATACAAGAAGCGTTAGGATGGATGGACGTCCCCGAACCTTATCGCAAGCTAGGCATTGATTTTGCACTGGTGATCAACGGAGATTCGATGTCCCCACGGCTAAATAGAGGTGACTTGGCGCTTGTGCATATGCAGAGCACCGCAGAGAACGGAGAAATTGCGATTGTTATTATTAACGGTAATGACGGCGTGTGCAAGCAGTTCTTCAAAAAAGAAACAAGCGTCGTCCTGCACTCCATAAATCCGGAGTACGACGATATTATCATCCCAGCCGAAGAATGGGACGAAGAATGTAAAATAGTAGGCGTGGTAGTCGCGCGCTT
>Ga0256840_1002070_pt1 | contig 18048 bp, 16 predicted proteins | sample 355202metaG_FD_185969 | JGI IMG/M metagenome (GOLD analysis project Ga0256840, IMG submission 185969) | Hydrothermal vent microbial communities from Mid Atlantic Ridge, Atlantic Ocean - 355-202 | ecosystem: Environmental > Aquatic > Marine > Hydrothermal vents | place: Atlantic Ocean: Mid...
TCGCTCAAAATTTGGTAAATTTTGAGGATAGTCTAATTTCAAGTCGAAAACAGGCATTTTGTCGTCAATAGTTTAATAAATTAACAAGTTACGCTGTCTACTATAAAAAACGTTGGGACAGCAGTGAATTTTGATATGAAAAATGTGATAAAAACAGTGGCCATGGTATCTGTCGCACTCTCTCTGTTGTGCCTGCTGCCGTGTACCGTTCTTGCTGCAGATCCTGCAAAGGCAAACGTGGCGGAGCCGGATACTTTGACCAAGGTACTTGAGGTAACTGAGCAGTGGGCAATCAGCAATGGTACCCATCTGCTGGCGGCTCTACTTATCTTTATCGTTGGTCGTTGGCTTGTACGCTGGATCACAGAACTGTCCCGAAAAGGTTTCAGGCGGGCAAATGTTGAGCCAACCCTGCGTCGTTTTTTATGTAAACTCATTTATTATGCGCTGCTTACGGGAGTGATTATTGCCGCAGCCGGAGAGCTCGGCATTGAGACGACATCATTCCTGGCCATCGTTGGTGCAGCGGGTCTTGCGATTGGACTTGCCTTGAAAGATTCACTTTCCAATTTTGCCTCCGGAGTTATGCTCATTCTTTTCAGGCCATTTAAGGTGGGTGATTTTGTAACGGCTGGAGGAGTTACTGGAAAAGTATATCAGGTTGATATCTTCAGTACGGTAATTCATACCCCGGATAATCAGCGACAGATTATCCCCAACAGTAAAATTACTGCTGACATTATTACGAATGTTAATGCTGAACCTACCCGCAGGATTGATATGATGGTGGGAATTGGTTATGACGATGATATTTTGCTTGCCAAAACGACTCTTGAAGGAATTATTGCAGCTGATGACAGGATACTAAAAGACCCGGCTCCGGTAATTGGAGTGTCTGAACTTGCGGATTCCAGTGTTAATCTTATTGTTCGGCCCTGGGTGAAGACGGAGGAATACTGGGATATACGGCTTGACCTCACTGAAAGTATAAAGCTGGTTTTTGATGAGAAGGGAATCTCATTTCCGTATCCGCAGCAGGATGTCCATATGTATTCTACTGATGCGGTATAACAGGGAACCCGTGTCGTTGCAGGCACTCGCAGTGTTTATGGTGATTCTCCTTCTTCTTGTCGGATGCGGCAACGTTGGGCTCAGCGTCAGAGTTCCTGCCACTGAGGATGCGCTTGGGGAGTGCGTTGTACTGGTCCATGGTATGGGGCGTACCTATCGTTCCATGGAGAGGATGCAGCAAAAGCTGGTTGGCGCTGGTTATCATACTGTAAATATGGGCTACCCTTCCACTGAACGCACAATTGAGGCCATTGCTGATGAATATGTTCCACAGGCTCTGGAGCAGTGCAGGAGGTTCTCACCCACCGCTGTCCATTTTGTAACCCACTCTTTAGGGGGGATTGTGGTGCGTCAGGCGATCAAAGAATCTCACCCCCCTGAGCTGGGACGGATTGTGATGTTGAGTCCGCCAAATCACGGGAGTGCCGTAGCGGATAGCCTTAAAGACTGGTGGTTTTACGAGTGGTTTAATGGGCCTGCAGGCCAGCAGTTGACGACGTCAGGGCCTGCATCGCTTCCCCGTCAGCTTGGACCTGTGGACTATGCTGTCGGGGTTATCACCGGGGATCGGTATTATTTCTTTGATTTCTGGCTCTCGGCAATTATTCCCGGTCTGGATGATGGGAAAGTCTCGGTTGCCAGTGCACGCCTGGAAGGAATGAGTGATTTTCTGGTGGTACATGAGACACATCCCTTTATAATGGATGCAGAGTATGTGCAGAATGAAACTGTTAATTTTTTAAAAACTGGTAGTTTTCGACACCAGAAACCGGTACCTCCTCCTGTATCAGGAAAGGACTGGTTTTCTTTCCCCAGTAGTTCAGATTGATCTGTCTATGACCGGCTCAACAATGCAATATATTTTCTGTTGCCTTCTGTTGTTGCAGCTCTTGGGATGTCAGCCCAAGGTATATCTTATGCCGGTACCAGTCGGGATAGAGAAAGAGAGTTCCTTCTTTTCATTAAGCGAAGAAAATACCGATGAGAATTATCTCTATACGCTCTATGGTACCAATCGTGTGCCAACCGGAAAAACTAAGAGTTCTGTTGGGTATTCTATTTTTCCTTCAGGAAAACTAGAGCTTGGATTTCTTGTTTTCAGTGTGGGATATGAGGGGATGAGCTGGGATGATCTGTACCGGGAATCAGTGAAAATGGATCGTGAAGATGATTTGCTTCTGAGCCTGGAGTACGTCAGACCCATGGTGGAATATGATAAGTATGGCAGGGTCAGCAGCAGTACGGAAAAAGCGGCAGGATTCTTTGATACCATAAATGCTACCCTGAAACAGAGTTTCGACAAAGATATTACAGTTTATGTGCATGGGGCAAATTCTAATTTTTACAGGGCAACGGCACAGGGAGCCCAGTTGTTTCATTTTACCGGGCATAAATCAATAATCCTCACATTTTCCTGGCCTTCTGCCGAGAATCTGCTGAAGTATAAAACAGATGTCCTTCATGCAAAAAAAACTATAACGGCTTTCACCAAAATGCTGGACATTCTAGCCCGTCGAACAGATGCCCGGAACATTAATATCATAGCATACAGCGCCGGTGCTCAGGTGGTGGCACCCGGCCTGGCTTCGCTTCATGAAATATATCCCGAACTGACCTCAGAAGAGATTCTACAAAAACTCCGGATTGGTGAAGTGTACTTTGCGGCACCGGATACTGCTTTCCAGCCCTTTGTTGAACGGTATCTGAATTTCAGAGATATTGTCGGGCGGACAACCATTGCTCTCAATAGAAATGATCGTATTCTCCTGCTTTCAGCCCTGCATAATGGCGCGTCACGTCTCGGGAGACCGGACGTTAAGGATCTTACCGAAAAAGAAGTGCTTATAATACTTGGGGCGCTGATGTCTGCGGATCTTGACGTGATTGATGTCGGGGCTTCCAAGGCCCTGCAAGTAGGGGGAGGGCATGATTACTGGTACAATAATCCATGGGTGAGCAGCGATTTGCTGATGCTGCTGTTGTTTAATGCCAGCCCTGAGGAAAGAGGTCTTGAACCAGCATATAATGATGCGGGGGCTGTACTGTTTCATTTTCCGGATAATTATGCGGAGATTATTCCCGGTCTCCTATGGCAGCAGAAAAAGATGATGCAGCAGATTTTCAGGCAGGAAGAAGAACAGTAATGAAACATTTTTTTATATATAGCTTTATCGTATTGTTCATTATCGCTTCAGCAGTAAGTTTCTTGCTGAAAACAGGGGTTCTACTGGATGAAATCAGTGTTGGGCCTGTCAGTCTCAGCACAATTTCACTGAAGTGGAAAAAGAAACTTGAACTGGAAATAAAGACTCTTTCTTTTGAAATCTCCGGAGAGAAAAAAGAGCAGAAGCTGTTTGATCTGGACTTGCTTGATAACATTGTTCCGATGGTACTGTGGATTGAACGGATCTTTTCGAGAATAGTGATTCAGGAAATCAGATCTCCTGCAGCAAATGTCAGCTTTTTTTACGAGGCAGGTCAATATCGTCTAAATGTTGATTCTTCACTGGGATCTCTTCAGGCGGATGTTGTTTTAAAGAATACCATTCTTACCGCAGACCTTGAATTGCTTACTAATAAAGATTATGCGACCAGGGCTACCGGTCAAATGCATTTTGACACAGAAGTACGACTGGGCAGTGGTACGTTGAATGTCAATTTTGCCGAGTCTCTTCCCATTATTCTGGATCTTCGCTTTAACACGGAAGAACTCTTCTTCTCAGGAAAAGAGAGTGAAGTTATTACTGGGATCAAACCCTTTGTGGATCTTTTCGGGTTAAGTCATAATATCCAGAGGTGGATTACTGACTACCTGACAGGAGACCGTTATACGCTGAAATCTTTTTCGGGATATTTTCCCTGGAATGACCCTCTGGTTCTTATGGACAGTTTTCTTGCAGAGGTTCGGGTGGATGGCTGTGAGTACACTTTTGCCCCGGGACTTGAACCGATTAAAACGGATTTCACTGAGGTTTTGTTTAAAAAAGGTGTTTTGATTATAACTCCGAATCAGGGGAGCTTTTACGGGCAGGATACTGAGAAATCATGGCTTGATATTGATTTCAATGATCCGGAAAATATCTTGCTCACCGCCAGGATTGTTTCCCATGCCCAGGCAAACCGTGATATTGTAAATCTTGTGGAATACTATGGTATCCCTTTCCCCTTTCTTCAGACTGAAGGAGAAACGGCTGCAGATTTGACCATTGCAGTGAACCTTAACAAGGAACTGGTTACGGCAAAGGGCGTCTTTGATATTGTAGGAGGACGTATTGCTTATGACGGCAAGGAGTTTGCCGTCAAAGAGGCAAAGATAGTTCTTGAAAACAGCAGAGTAAATTTTGAAAGAGTCCAGGTAAGCTTTCAGGATATGCTGCAGGTTGACATCCAGGGAGGGTTTGATGCAGCTGCAGGATCCGGGGACTATGATGTTGTTATTCAGGATTGCAGTATTTCATTTGGGGATAACAAACTGACTTTGGATGATTCGGCGCCCAAACCTCGTTTTCATTACGGTGTCACGCCGGCGGGGTCCATTGTTACCGCTGAGTCTTCTGCATGGAAGGTCGGTGTGCTTTCTGTAAGCCTTGGGGCATTCAGCACACCGTTATCTCTTGAAGCTCTTTCCGGCAGAATATCGGGTACCAGAGTTTCTGTCCCCCCGTATGCATCCGCCGAGGTGTCAGGGACATTTTCGTTAAAGGAAAAACTGCTCGATCTTGATGTAACTTTGCTTCAGTATAAAGTGAAAGACCTGGAACTGATGCAACCTTTTTTAAGGCTGGACTTTCAGTATGACAAAGAATTGACGATTTGCAGTGAAGAAGAATCAAGGTGGGAGCTGAGTACTGTTCCCATCATCCTTTATCCGGCAGAGTTTCAAGTTTCCAATACTCTTTTTGCCGTGACTGATGGAAAAATTCGTTATGGAAAATTTTTTGAGTCTAGTATTTCAGGAAGTTTTGATGTTGTTACAAAGATGGGGGAATTCTTTTTTAAAGAACTTGATGTTCAGGAGGAGAGCATTGGGCATTTTCTTCACCCCATTGAAGAGTTAAAAGTTGCTGTTGATGCTCGTGGCAGAAACCTGCTCCTCGAGGTGGCAGATCTGGGCCTGTCTATCACCGGTGGAGAGGACAACAGTTGGGTGATACTCTTTGACGATTTGTCTTTAGTCTCTGAACATTCCCCCATTCTGCAAAAATACCGACTGGACGACGGGCATCTTGAAGTTATGTCAAATGGGACCGGTGGGTACAGCTTTTCCGCCGAAATATCCTATGAGTATGCTCTGCTCATTCAGGGTGCGAAACCGGTGAACACTTTTATTGTCAATGGAGAGTATGGCAACGGTGGCTTGCGGGCTATAGTGAATCGGGACATCGAGATTGTCTATACGGACGAACTGAAGGTACGTTTCAACGCTATCTCATTTAATTTTCCAGCGATCAGAGAATTTTCAGAATATCTTTCAGGTTTGCCAGAAGAATCGAATCCTGTCCTGGATTTCAGCGGAGTTCTTGATGCCAGTAATGCAAGTATTGTATTTAATCCAGATCGAAAAATTCTTGCAGACACCATTCATCTGCAGTTTGTCGGCCGGAAGATCTCAATGCAGATAGGTCATGGTCAGGGGCGGCTGACTCTTTCTATAGATGGGAAGAATTTTGTATTAACCGGTCAGGGACTGAATGATGACTTTATGGATGGTATGTTTCCCGGGGCCAGGTTCCGCTCAGGTAATCTGAGCTTTGCTGCCAAAGGAAGGTTTGGTGATTTCACAGCAATGTTTAAGATTGAAGACACTCTATTACGTGACTTTAATGGGTTGAATAATATTCTAGCCCTTGTGAATACTATTCCTGCCCTTGTGACATTCAGTCTGCCCTCTTACAGTACCGCTGGCTTTCCGGTAGATACTATTGCAGCTGGCTTTGAAGTAAAAGATGGATTGGCAACATTCAGCTCTCTTGTTTTGGAGTCCCCGGAGATCAGTATGGCTGGGAAGGGGTGGGTCGATTTTATCGGGAAGAAAATAGGTATGGACCTGAATCTGATTACCCGGGCGAAACAGAATGTAAATAAGATCCCTCTGGTGGGTTATATTTTGGTAGGAAAGGAAAAGCGTCCTTCAATTACTGTAAAGGTTACTGGTGATCTGTTTGATCCCGAGGTTGAATACTCGGCTTTCAAGGAAGTGGTGACAGAACCATTTTACATGCTTTATCGAACCCTAGCGCTGCCTGCTCATCTGGTGGCACCAATGCTTGAGAAAGGGAGAAGTTTTGGTGAGGATGTTGAGTGGAAGGCTGAGGACGAACTGGCACGGTAGAAAATAAAAAAAGGCAGGGTTTTCCGGGAAGATCCTGCCTTTTACCGTTTGTTCTACAGCCCGTAGAAGATCAGCAGCTGCCGATTCCTCAGCCGCCAGCTATTTTGGCCGGTGCCTGTGTGCCTTCTTTGGTGAGCGGACCTGCAATGGAGGCACGGGAAACTTTGATCCGTACATTGTCGGCAATCTCCAGAGTGACGACACTGTCTGTCAGGCCTGTTATGGTGCCGTGGATTCCGCCCTTTGTCACAACCTTGTTGCCATTTTTTAATTCATTTAAAAATTGCTGCTGCTGTTTTGCCTGTTTTTGCTGGGGTCTGATAAGCATAAAATAAAAGACACCAAAGATAAGAATAAGAGGGATAAAAGAGGCAATTCCTCCTGCTCCACCTGCTGCTCCACCGCCTGCTGCGTATGCGACTCCTGTCATGATTAATCCTCCAATGATGATGGCTTTTTCGGGGAAGATATCTGCGTCACTGTGCATTTTTCCAGAACAGTTCCAGAGGGCGAATACATGTGAAAGAGATGCTTCCCGTACAACCATCAAGGTTTTATGTTTTTACGATATTGTCAGTACTGAATTTTTTAAATCTTTGTATTTCTAATCATTCTCTCTCAAGCCTGCCATAAAAATCGTTACGGAATGCTGAAAAGCTATCCTTTTCGATGGCCTGACGCATTTTTTCCATGAGTTTGAGGTAGTAATGCAGGTTATGGATGGTATTCAGGTGATAACTGAGAATCTCTCTGCATTGAAAGAGGTGGCGCAGGTAGGCCCGCGAATAATGCCGACAGGTGTAGCAGTCACAGTCAAGATCCAGGGGCCTTTTGTCGTCACGATATCTGGCATTTTTGATGACCACTTTTCCCTGTGAGGTAAACATGGTCCCATTGCGTGCATTCCGGGTTGGCATAACGCAGTCAAACATATCTACGCCTCGGTACACTCCCTCGACCAGGTCTTCAGGGGTGCCCACCCCCATGAGATAGCGGGAATAATCTTCGGGAAGGTGCGGGATGGTGGCTTCAGTCATATCCTGCATCATGGCCTTATCTTCGCCAACACTCAATCCTCCGATTGCATAACCGTCAAAGCCGATTTCAATGAGTGATTCAGCATGCAGTTTTCTTAAATCATGGTGCATTCCACCTTGGACAATGCCAAAGAGTAGTTGCCCTGTTTCAGACTGGGCGTCACGACAGCGTTTGGCCCAGCGTGTAGTAAGGTCTGTTGACTCGATGGTTTCTTCACGGCTTGCCGGGTAAGGAATGCAGGTATCAAGACACATCATGATGTCAGAACCAAGTGCCTCCTGTACGTGGACAGCATCTTCGGGGCTGAGAAAAAGTTTAGCACCGTCCAGGTGGGACCTGAAAGCAGCACCTTCTTCGGTGATTTTCGCGAGTTCCTTAAGGCTGAATATTTGAAAACCACCAGAGTCTGTGAGTATGGGGCGGTCCCAGTTCATGAACTTGTGGAGCCCTCCAAAACTTTTTATCAGCTCCGGGCCGGGCCTGACAAAGAGATGGTACGTATTGCCGAGAATAATCTGGGCATTCATCTCTTTAAGGTTCTCGGGGGTGACTGATTTAACTGTGGCCTGGGTTCCAACCGGCATGAAAATCGGGGTCTGAATGGTTCCATGCAGGGTCTTCAGTTCACCTCTGCGGGCCGCACAGTCCGTGGACTTACTGTGTAAGGTGAAAGGTGAATCACAAGTATTGTGTCTGTCTGTTTCTGTTGTTTCCATATTATCTCCTGAGCAGGGCGCTACTCTACTCCCTGTGACTGTTCTTTTCAAGCTTCCTGCTCGTTTGCAGTATCAGCTTTTTTATGGGTCCCTTTTTGGCGTTGATATCTTTGAGTAGGGAGAACTGGATCATTGCCTTGTGCAGGGTCTCCTCTGGGGAGTTGCATTTGAAATAGATGCAACCCTGGAGATAATCAGTGAAGAAACGCAATCCCAGTTCAAATGTGATGCTCTTCACAGCGTCATAAAGTAACTCTTTTTCTACGAGACTCAGCAGTTGCCCTGCTGCCTGAAAGTATCCATGTAGTGCTGCATTACAGCGGTCGAGATTAAATGATACTCGTTCCAGCTTTCCTGCCTCATCACAGTTGTTGCATACAGAGCGAAGACAGTCTCCGATGTCATGCAGCAGAAGGCCCGGCCCCACAGTATCAAGATCAATAATGCTGAGTGCAAGGTGGCTTTTGCTGTCAAAGAGTACATTAGCGATTTTGGGGTCACCATGGATAATGGACCTGTGTATTTTCCGGGATTCCAGAGCCTGTTCCAGGATAAGTGCCGCCCCCTGTTCCTCTGCAATGACTTTTTTGCACCACTGTATCGTTGCTGTGTCATGTACAGAGATTCGGGTGCTCAGCTGCTGATATTTCCTGAGGTAGCTCGACAGGACATGAAAGCCGGGGAGAGGAGGCAGCAGGGCGTCTGTAGCAAGGTTTGCCACTCGGCGATGGAAGTGGCCAAGGGCCCATCCTGTCTGCTCTGCTAGGCTGTTTGTTTCGGCATGGGGAAATGTGATACTGTTCTGGATGTAAGAGAGGGCACGCCATAGTTTGCCGGTGGTGTCAGTTACTGCAGTTGAACCATCAGTTGCCGGAATCAGTACCGCATCTACCCATCGTCTCTCACTGCTGTTGGATTGTAGCTCCAGGTGGCGACTGAGGTGGGCAAGATTATTGATAAGTATCCGAGGATCAGGAAAGACAGTTTTGTTTATTCCCTGCAGTACAAGGAATGTTTTGCAGCAACGGAGCAGGAAGGTGTCATTGATATTTCCCTGTCCCAGCGGGGTGATCTTCATCTTTTCGGAATTGTCGCAAAAGCGTTGGATAATATCCCTTGGAGGAAAAACTGTATTCATGGGGAGGGCCTGCTTTCTGCAGCTTGTCGGTAATGGGAGCTTTTGCGGAGAAAGGGACGCTCGATGAAATGGTAGGAACAGGCTGAGATGGTTAGTATTGTGAGGATCAGGAAGAAAAAGGTTGTCCAAGGGTGGCCGGTAAAGAGATTGAAGGCGGTAAATATCTGAATTATGGGGAAGTGATATACATAAACACCATATGATATATCACCGTATTTTCCCCAGTTGCCTAGGTATGGAAAGCAGAGGGCGAAGGATACCACTGCAATGGCCAGGGTTAATGGATAAAGGGCAGGGAAAAAGGAATAGCCTTTTATGGCTAGAAAGATAAATGCTGGCAGCGCAAGGAGCCAGTAAAATTTTTTAAAATAAGAGAAGTAGAGATATATAGCACCACCGCTCAGGAAAAATGCCAGTTGTCCCGGAAGTTGTTTCTCAAACTTAAGGTATATGGGAAGGCCGCTGCTTTGGTAAAGATGGGTACAGTATATGGAATAGGCAATGGATGCAACATAGAGAAATCCGAGAACAAGCCACTTTTTTCTCTCTTTCATAAGCAGGAAAATGAGGGGCACAGAAAGATAGAACATCACCTCAATCTTGATTGTCCAGAGGGGTGCATTGATTACCTGGAGCGGGTTACTGGAAAAAACAGCACTAAGTGTGGGTTGAAGAAAATTGAGAAAAAGCAGGTTGGAGAAGAGGTATCGAAACCATTCTGTAGAAAACAGCAGGTGTGAGTCGGAACTAAGGAGTGGGGGGAGAACAAAGGCTGCCAGCAGGACAACGGTAGCATAGGCTGGATAGATGCGCCGCACTCGCTTGTTGAAGTAGGATAAAAGGCTGGAAGAACGCTGGTAGCTTCTGAAAATAAGAAAACCGCTGACCACAAAAAAGCAGTCAACAGCCACGCCTGAGTAAAAATACCACTCCAGTGGATGAAAGGCAGGGGTGGCACTGACCTCCCCGAGATGGGCGAGACAGACACTGAATGCTAAAACCAGGCGCAGCAGGTCGAAGTTGTTTTTATGAGGAATATCAGCCACAGAGCTATCCGGGTATAACCTTGGTTACATGAGTGCTGATCCGGTTTGCCGGATACATTCTCGTTACCTGCAAAATGATACTCTATTTTGGCATGTTTTGCTCTTTGAACTGTACGGAGACAAATTCCTTTGCTGGTTTTGTCGTGAGTGGGGTTTTTCGATCAGTGGTTACCCTGCAGTTTGAATAAAAATCTGAGTGTTTTTTTTATGGTTGGCGAAAAAATTTTCGGCGAGATAACGGAGCCAGCCACTCGCTTGTTGATCTCTGTGAGAGTGGGATAGGGGTGGATGGTTCCGGCTAGGGATGAGAGTTTCATGCCGCTGTTAAGGATAGCGATCCATTCTCCGATGAGATCACCCGCCCGGGGGCCTAGTATCTGAACTCCAAGGGGACGCTCTTTTGCGTCCAGCAGTAATTTCAGTTTTCCACTCTCTTCTCCTTCGGCCAGGGCACGATCATTTTCCTGGAACGTTTCTGTCCAGATACTGTAGTCAACTCCTGCTATTCTGGCCTGTTTCTCATTCATGCCGATTGAGGAGAGTTCTGGTTCGGTGTATGTGCACCAGGGCATCCAACGGGTGTTGGTTTTTCTGGGGAGGTGAAAAATGGCATTTGAGATAACAATACCTGCTTCGTACCCAGCGGCATGGGTGAACTGAAAGCTGCCGTTAATATCGCCGGGTGCGTAGATGTGACTGTGTGAGGTACGCATTCGGTTGTCAACTACGATCCCACGTGGGGTGGAGTTGATGTTGATTGTGTCAAGACCGAGATTGTCTATGTTGGGACTTCTCCCTTGGGCAAGGAGCAGGGTTTCAGCCGTCAACTGAGTGGTCGTTCCATCTTGATCGAGGGTTATCCGTTTTCCGAAATTATTCTCTTCGGCTGTGGTCACCGTGGCATTAAGATAGAAATCCACACCCTCCCGTTTAAGGATCACCATTACTTCATCTGCCATATCCTTATCTTCTTTGCTGAGGATCTGGGGTGAGCGTTGTACGACGCTGATCTTTGTACCAAGTCTGGAAAATGCCTGGGCCATTTCGATGGCGATGGGCCCGGCTCCAAGTACGATCATGGATTGAGGAAGATGGTCCAGGGAAAATATTTCCTTGTTGGTGATGTAGCTGATATTTTTTAAGGCATCCACATGTGGTGAGGCGGAGGATGAGCCGGTGGCAATGACCCATGATTTTGCAGAAAATCGTTTACCATTCAGGTTTACAACATGCTCATCGGCAAAACAGGGGCTGCCAAATTTTACTTCAACACCCAGGTTGTTGAAGCGTTCTACTGAATCGTGTACCTGAATAATGTCAATAACAGACTGGATGCGCTGTGCAATCAGCTTGAAATCAACTTCGGGTGGTACAATTTCAGGGAGCCCAAAGCGTTTTCCCTGCTTCATATTGTGGTAGAGCCTGGCCGAGTGGATCAGGGTTTTTGATGGAACACAGCCAAAGTGAAGACAGTCGCCACCAAGCCTCAGTTCTTTCTCGATGAGCAGCGTTTTTGCCCCAAGCTGTGCTGCTCCAGAAGAAACAGTAAGTCCTGCAGCCCCGCCACCGATTACACCAATGTCATAGTCGAATTTACTCATGTGTATTTCTTTCCTGGCGCAATTTGGCAATGATTTTTTTGGCAACAATGGGGAAAATACCCAGCAGAACAAAGGAAAGAATGAGGCCGGGAGAGAGGATACCGGAGAGCGAGTCAATTTCCCCAATTTCCTTGCCAGCATTGACGTAGACGATGGTTGCTGGAAGCATTCCAAGTTGTGAAACCCAGTAAAAGGTCTTTAGGCGGATGGTGGTGAGTCCCATAACCAGATTAATGATGAAAAATGGAAAGACAGGAACCAGTCGCAGGGTGAAGAGGTAAAAGCCACCTTCTTTCTCCATGCCTGTGTTGATTTTCTGGAGCCTGTCCCCGAATTTGTTCTGTACCCAGTCCCGAAGAAGGTAGCGTGACACAGCGCAGGCAAGAGTGGCCCCGATGCTTGAGGAGAACGAGATAATGATACTTCCACTGACCAGACCGAACATTGCTCCTCCTGCCAGGGTCAGGATGACTGCCCCGGGTAGTGACAGAGCTGTGGCTGTGATGTAGATAAGCATATATGACACGATGGTAATTACCTTGTGATCATTATAAAATTCTCCGAATGCATCCTGAGAATCTTTGAGGTAGGTGAGGTTGAGATACTGGCCAAGGTTGAGGAGCTGAAAGGCAAGCACTGCCAGCAGGATGGCAATCAGGATGAATACTTTTTTTAGCATGTTTTTTGACATAAAGCCGTTGAACCTCTTTCTTATTGTCTTTCCTGCTGAATATTTTTGAGATTATATTCCAATGGGCAGAGAAGGGGACTGATTGCGGTGTTCTTTTTGGTGTTTTTGTGTGTTATTCCAGTAGATTGTTAAGAAAATAATCTCGAATCCATCGCAGATTCAAGTGGGGGTGTTACCTCGGTACTGTTGGCGACAAATGGAAAGAGGGGGAAGTGGTGAGCTGTGAGGGTTGAAGGTACCAGATCACTCACTTTCTGTTCCGCGTTCGTTTGACGCCAACAAGTATATCAGTCAAACTACTTTTCTACCACAGGATATTTTGATCTGAACCAATCTCTCCAACCACCTTTCAGGGCGTAGACATCGGAGTATCCGAGCTTGATTAACTGTTGTGCCAGACCGGCACTTGTCGCTTCGCTGGGTCAGGCGCAGTAGAGAACTATGGTCTTGTCTTTTGGGTACAGTTTTGACCAGGTGGCAAAATCACTGCCGGGTGACCTGATGGCTCCTGTGATTTTAAATTCACTGGAACTCCAGTCTCTTCCTGAACGAACATCAAGCAGGACCAGATTCTCTGATCCCAGCTGAGCTTTGAGCTCTTCTTTGCTGATGGTCGGCGCAGTACCGGCGATCACCGGTACCGCAGGGAAGAATAACAGAAATGAGAGAAATAAAAGTAGTTTTTTCATGGAGTGTTCTCCTTAGTTGAAGTTGTCTCTTTTGACTCTTTTGAAGTGTTTCTTTGATTTATATAAAACAGGCCTACGGCAGCAATATTGGCTGCTGCAAACATGGAAATGATGAAGATTAGTAACTCGGACCGGTGTGGATCCTTGAAAATAAGGAATGAGAGTGAGAAAAGCAGCACAATGCAGCAGACAGATCCAGCCATTGTCAGTTGTTGTTTCTCCTGCCTTATCTGCAGGAGAGCTGCAAGGCAGAGGCAGGTATATTGGAAAAGCCAAAGGATGAGTGCACCGCGTAAAAGTACTTCGAGCAGCTCATCCCCTGCAAGTCCTGTGGCCATGAGTGTACCGGATATAATGGCAAGGAGGGGTGGGAGAAGCCAGCGCTGCTTCCCTGGAGATAAAAGTGTCCGACTACTGTTATCAGAAGATGTCTGGTTGTTGAGGATCCGGCGGCAGATGAGGAGAAGGGTGGTGATAGCAGCACAGCTTCCAGTAATCACCGCAACTCCCATTATCTGTCGTCCCGGATCGCCCATTATTTTTCGTGCTACGGTCATATAGGGGATGGTGGAGGAGGCGAGTCGCTGTGGTGAAACATATTGCAATGAGGTCACTGTCCAAAGGGAAAAAAGCAGCAGTCCTGCAATGGGTATTAGAAGTGGAGACTGTTTTTTTTCGGTAAGACTGCTGCCTGCAAAGAGTAAAAACAGAAGGGCTGAAGTGAATGTTGTGACTTCCGGGGAATGTTGTACGGATTTCATGACGGGATGGGCGGAAGATATTCCGTAAAGCAGCAGGAAGAGCAGGGCCGTAACCGTTGTGAGAACAAAACCAAGTTGTACCCTTAGAAGAAGCCTTTCAGGTAGAAGCTGTATCAGAGTCAGTAGAGCGAGAAGCAGGAAAGAAAAACCAAAATTAGGAAACCAGTAAAGAAAGACTTCATTGAATGTGTAACCGCAACTTACCAGCAGGGCTGTGGCAGCAAGAATGGTTAGCGGGACGCAGGACGTGAGAAGTATAGCTGTTGCGGGGATGGATCCTGTGAGTTTGTCAAGAAGGAGGATGTCGCTACCTGTGTTGCCGACAAGTTTGGCCTGTTGAATACATTTTCCTGAAATACCAAGAAGGATTGCCACAATTGCCAGAACAGGAATGGTCAGCACCCCCATCTGTCCGGCTGCATTTCCTGCAATTACCAGCGATTCCGGAGAGATCAACCAGCCGGTACCAAGCGCCAGGGAGAGAAAAAAAGAGTTTTTCATCGATACTTTTCACCGAAGACCAGGATTGACAGAAGAGAGCAGGGAGCGTTCATTTGTCTTCGACGGTAATGGCATCCTCTTCGCAGAGTTCAGTACAGGTGAAACAGCCATGACACTCTTCACTGTTTACCGGAGTAGCTTTGTTTTCGATGAGTTTATAGACTTCACCAGGGCAGCCATCCACACACTCGCTGCATCCTTTGCATTTTTCTTCGTTTACGGTTATTTGCCACATAGACAGAACTCCGTGTAGGGATCATTCTTTAAGTAGTGCCTGTCCATAAATGGCCTTTCTCCCTAACTCTTCGTTGTTTTGAAAAAAATAATCCTTGGGATATCAGATATATGCCTGCGGTAAAATTTCCTCTGTGCTTCGATTTAGAAGAAAAAACTCATTTCTGGACGAACACACAGGTAACCTAGTTACCTGATTAGCAGTACTCATGTTTATTTGAAAGTATAGGGGGCGGTATACTTAAAATCAAGAAGAATTCCTGATAACGAAAAATAATCAGTTGAGAAAGGTTACTTGTTGGCTGAGGAAGATTTTAAAGGAGCCGTTTTGCAGGAGAAAAAATGATTTTTCCGGTTGGAGATGAAGAGGACCGAGAGCGGTGAAATCTTCCGAATCCTCTGAGTTTAATGATTTCGTTATCAAGAAGAGTGTTTGAGAGGACTCGGGCCAGGGTTTCGAGGAATTTCCTGGCCTGTACTGGGGTAAGTGCAGTTGTTGCTGTCAGATCTTCTGCCATGAGAATCTTTTCGGACGTAACTTCGAGAAAGCCGGTGCCATTACATTCAGGGCAGTCAGTGTAGGAGAACTGGAACCTGCTGGCCCCACCAAACCAGGTCATCTGACCAGTGCCATTACATCCGGAGCAGGGAGAGGTGGCTGTTTTTTTCATAGGAGAAGACATGGTGCGTACGAAATGTGTGTCAAAATCTTAGTCATCAGTAATCAGATAGAATATTTTTGTTTGCCCTGCAACGAATTTTTTCCTCTATATCTCAGAAATGTTTTCCAAAAACTATGCGTATCTGTTATATCGTTGTGTAAATCTATGTAATTAGGAGTTTTCATTAATCTTTTTTGGTGTTTTAGGAGGTCAGGATGAGTATAAAGAGAAGGTCACTTTGTTAGTTTGGAGCCGTTGTTTTTATGTTGTCAGCGTTGGCAGGATGTGTCGGAGGTCAGTCTGACCAGGGGAGTGCTGAAAATGCAAAACCTGATGGCGTGGTTACGATGACCGAATCTGGAATTGAAAAACAAGAACTTGCTTCCATTGAAGATATGGTCGCAGGACCCCCACTGACTGCAAAGTATGATAATATTGTCATTGGTAGCTTTACGAGTAGTAAACAGATTCATACTGACTACCCGGAAGCCGCATCGGATTGTGAAATGTATATGGTAAAACAGCTGAAATCAAAGAACAGTTATAAAAATGTTACAGATGAGGACGGTAAGACCTTTCCCGGAAAGACGGCTGTTGTTACTTTGAAGATTATTGATATGAGAATCACAAGTGGTGCCGCCAGAATGTGGGGCGGTGTTTTTGCCGGAAGTTCATCCATGGAAGTACTGCTGCAGATCAGAGATGCTGGTAGTGATATTGTGTTGCATGAAAAGATCCTGGCGACCTCCAACAGTTCCTGGGCTGCTTCTTATAGTGGTGGCTCCAGTGACCAGAGTCTACCCGCTGATTTTGGGGTGCTTATTGGGGAGTATCTCTCAAAAGTTATCCCGGCTAGATAAAGAGTCTGGCTTGCAGACAAAGGGATCACCGCTTCGGTAACTGCTGAAGTGGCGATCCCTTTATCTGCGTTTTCCAATGAGAGAGCCCAAGAGCCCCCTGACCAGTGAGCGTCCAATCTGAGAGCCGATACTTCGGCCAATGGACTTAAGGGTACTTTCCAGAATGGATTGACGTTGTCTTCCTGGTTTCCTGGTTTTGGCAGCAGCTTTTTCCCGCTCCATTTCAGCAGTCGCTTCCTGACGTTTTTTGAAAAGTTCCTCTTCCTTGATTTTCAACAGTTCATAGGCAGATTCTCGATCCACAACCTGCTCATAACGTCCCTTTAAGGGAGATCTTTCCATGATCCTATCCTTCTCTTCCGCTGTGAGAGGGCCTATCTGGGAATGAGGAGGAGCCATGAGGCACCAGTCAACAACAGTGGGCCGTCCTTTAGGGTCCAGAGTGGAAACCAGGGTTTCGCCCACTCCGAGTTCGGTGATAGTTTTTTCTGTGTCGATATCAGGATTCTGGCGAAAGGTTTGGGCAGCAACCCTCACTGCTTTCTGGTCTTTGGGAGTGAATGCCCGAAGGCCATGTTGAATACGGCAGCCAAGTTGGCCCAGAATCTCATCTGGAATATCATTGGGGTACTGGCTGACAAAAAATATTCCAACACCCTTGGAGCGAATGAGTCGGACAACCTGGGTTATCCGGTCAATAAGACCTTTTGGAGTATTGTTGAAGAGAAGATGGGCCTCATCAAAAAAGAAGACCAGTCTTGGAATCGCAGCATCACCGCGTTCCGGCAACTCTTCCATAAGTTCCGAGAGAAGCCACAGTAAGAAGGTGGTGTATATTCTTGGGTTTGAGTAGAGGGAGGAGGCGTCAAGGAGGCTGATCACTCCGCGTCCAGAAAAGTCGGAATGCATCAAATCTTGAATATTTAATGCCGGTTCACCGAAGAAAATATTCCCACCGGACTTTTTTAGAACCAGAAGCTTACGTTGAATGGCGGAAATGCTTTGTGAGGCGATATTACCGTACTCCCTGGCCAGCTCCTTGCGGTTGTCCGCGATCCAGTTGAGCATTGCTCTGAGGTCTTTCAAGTCAAGGAGCAGCATGCCCTGGTCGTCTGCCACTGAGAAGGCAACATGGAGGATACCAGCCTGGGTCTCGTTGAGTTCAAGGATGTTGGCAAGGAGTACCGGGCCCATCTCCGAGACAGTGGTACGGACAGGATGGCCTGTCTTACCTTCGATGTCCCAGAAAAGAGTTGCACATCCTTCAAATAAATGTTCGGTAATTCCCATGTGCTCAAGCCGTTCGCTTACCTTTTCGTGGGGCTTTCCGGGACTGCTTATTCCTGAAAGGTCGCCTTTGATATCAGCTGAGAATACGGGGACCCCGATCCTCGAAAATGCTTCTGCCAGGAGCTGTAGGCTCACAGTTTTGCCCGTACCTGTGGCTCCAGTGATCAGCCCATGACGATTGGCCATGGCAGGGTCGAGAAGAATATGCACTCCGTTCTTATTGCCGCCAATGAGGATCTGTTGTGTATCGGTCATGGTGAGGTTCCAGTGAGTATGAGTGAAATAAAATAGTTAGAGCTTCCTCAATAAGTCATCCAGCTACAAGCTGAATGGATTTTACTGACATGAGCCAGTCCGTAAATTTAGCCAATATTTTTACCAAAAGGGCCAATTGTACAAATCCAAGAGTCTTTTTGAG
>Ga0256840_1002071_pt1 | contig 18035 bp, 21 predicted proteins | sample 355202metaG_FD_185969 | JGI IMG/M metagenome (GOLD analysis project Ga0256840, IMG submission 185969) | Hydrothermal vent microbial communities from Mid Atlantic Ridge, Atlantic Ocean - 355-202 | ecosystem: Environmental > Aquatic > Marine > Hydrothermal vents | place: Atlantic Ocean: Mid...
TTGTAACTTGAGTCTGCGTTTGTGCAATATTTTGTGTTAAATTTTCAGTCTGTTTTGCTAATGCTACTTTAATGGCATCATTATTAGGATTATCAGCAAATGTTTGCCACATATTATAGTACTCAGCTAAATCAGATTTAATCCCCACCCCATCAATCTCAGGAAAATAAGTTGAAAGTTCTTCTAATGTCTGCTGCGTAAAATCGACATACTCTTTGTCTGCTGAGACTGCTGTATATTTATCAAAAACAAAGTTATCAAAAACTCTTTGAATATCTGTAATCTCTGTTCCGCTACCAACATTACCAGCAGTAGTATAAAGTGGAGTAGCAGACGACTGCACAACTCTCTGCCTTGTATAGCCCTCAACTTCTGCATTTGTGATATTATTTCCAGTAACATTTATTCCAACTTGGGCAGCACTTAAACCACTATATCCAATATTGAGGCTATTAAAAATTGAAGCCATCTTACACTCTCACTTCTAAAATTGATGAGTTCTTTGATGTCACTTTATCATATCCTTGCATCTCTGTTGGGATAACTCTTTCTAAAAATGTATTGTATAAATTACTCACAAGTAAAACAAATTTTGCATATTTTTTATTTATATCTCGTAAATTGTTTAGTTCTACCTTAAGTTCATCTAAAAGTATATGTTGTTCTTTATTGAGAAGGTCGGGGAGGTCTACATTTGGGTTAGCTGTTATCAACGAAGATATTTCATTATCTATTAATGCTTTTTTTACTTCAAAACTTTTTAGTTTCTCTTCTTTGAGTGGCAATCTATCAAACTGAGTAGTATGCTCAGCTTTTTTTATATCTTCAATATCAGCTTCTGTAATATTAATTATATCCCTTAAATCACTAAGGGCATTCTGTAAATAATGTGATAACATACCTAACTCCTGTTTTACTTTTTTAGTTTAAAGTAGAGCATCCGCCATCTTCTGAGATAAAGCATTTAAATCTACCTTGTACTCGCCTGAGTCTATTGACTTTTTGAGTTCATCGACTTTACTTGCCTCACTATTAGATGAGACATTTGCAGTCTGTTTTTGTTCTTTAGCTTCGTTTGTTTTACTTGGATAAGTAGCACGAGTTGCAGAAGCATTTGTTTGTGAAATCATAATTTATCCTTTATACTTCTATATCGGCAAATCATTCATTTACTTGAGTGTTTTTCTCACTTTTCTCTACTTAAATAGTCATATAACATTTGTGAGAAACCAAAGCCCCCTGCACTCGCTTTTGAGAGTTCATCGCGGTACATTGATTTGTATATTTTATCACCTGGATCTTTTTGAGACGAGAACATGTCTTTATCATTGACTGCAGCATTATCCATTAACATTTTAATGATAACTGCTTCAAATGCATCTGTCTGTTGGCGAAGTTCTTTATCGTCTACATTCTCATTTATCTTAGGAATATTCGTATTTTGGATTGTTTGTTGCACCATGCTTGTCATGCTATTTATACCGTATCCCATTACATTACCACCAAGTCAGCTACTATACTTCCAGCACTTTTCATAGCTTCAAGTATAGAGATTATGTCTTTTGGACTTGCCCCCATTTTTTGAAGTGAACGCACAAGATTTGCTACGGTTGTTGTTCCTTCTTTAGTATATACCTCATTTTCATTAAGTCCTATAACTAAATCTTTATCAACTATAACAGCACCATCTGGAGATAAGAGGTTTTTCTGCTCAACTATTTTTATAGTTATATCTCCATGGGTTAATATAATTGGTTTGAGTTGTATGTTTACACCTGCAACAATTGTTCCAGTTCTCTCATTAATAATAATTTTATTTTTAGGTCTATAGTTCATCTCTATATCTTGAACTTCTGCTAAAAACTCTATCATAGAACGGTTTTGAGGACGTTTTAGTTTTACACTTCTAGAGTCAGTTGCTACTGCCACTTGAGTGTTATAAAAACTATTTATCGCTTTTTGTACAGCAACTGCATTTTTAAAATCAGCCTCTTTAAGTGATAATGTTGCATACTCTTGGTTGAAAAGGTTGATATTTATCTCACGCTCAATAAAACCACCATTAAAAACTACTCCAGCAGTAGGATGTGTTAATGCTCCACCTCTGGTGTTTCTTCCACCTATACTTACTGCACCCTGACCCAATGCATATATCTTACCATCAACCCCTTTTAAAGGTGTCATTAGGAGTGTTCCACCTTCTAATGACTTTGCATCACCGATGGAAGAGACTGTAATGTCAAACTTATCACCTTGTCTAGCAAATGGCTTCATAGTTGCAGTTACAACAACCGCAGCTACATTTTTAGACTTTATATCAATTGGATTCATGTCAATGTTCATCGCTTTTAACATGTTTGAGATTGACTGGAGTGTAAATTTAGAAGTGGTACCATCACCAGTTTTTTCTAAACCGACTACTAAAGAATAACCAATAATCTGATTTTCTCGTACACCAACGATGCTTGAAACATCATTGATTTTAGTCGCATTTAGTGCTGATATAAAAAGAAGTAGTAGTAAAAAAAGTTTCATTATAATCCTTAAGTTACTCAAAGATTAGCAATATTTATTCCACTTTAGTCGGCAGTGAGGTATGTAAGACTTGTATTTCCAAATTTTTTAGTTTTTATAATGCTAAATGCACCCAATTGTTCATCTATCTCTAAACCTGTCATATGTTCAATAATAACCATACGAACAACTTCTTCAGGTAGCGACTTGATGAGATTCATAGTTTTATTATAAATCTCTTCCATTCCTTCGCGTATACTAAAAGGTGGATCTACATAAAAGTAAGCATCTTCACCTTGTTTTTTGAGTTTTGATACAACTGCGTTTATGTTCTCAAAACTATTGCCACCATAAACACTACAAGCAAGAGGGTCTGTCTGTGCAATGTTTTCTTTAAGTGTTTTAAGAGCATCTCTATCTTTTTCCATAAACTGTATGCTCTTAGCACCACGGCTCAGAGCTTCAAGACCAATAGACCCACTCCCTGAGAACACCTCAACAAAATTTGCATCTATTATCTCAAACTGCAAGGTGTTAAAAAAAGACTCTAAAACAATTGTTTTTGAACTTCTTGTTGTCGTTTTACTTGGAAGTTTAAGAACTTTTCCTTTAAACTTTCCACTTATTATTTTTTTTGTAAACTTTTTGTTGTTATTTTTCATAAAATGCTTTGACTGCTCGTATTATATTTGATTGATACTCTTGTGTTAAAGACTCTATGCGATTTTCTAAGATACTAAAGTCCATTGCAGGGTCTAACTTTTCTCTATTATGAGTTTGTACACTCTCTTCTTGTGGATTTAATTCTAAGTGGCGTTTTTCTAGTGCTAAAATAAGTTGTGCTTTTGAAAAAGGTTTTTTCAGGTTAGCTGATGCATCACTCCCTATGTAAAAGCATCTCTCATCTTCTAAACAAGGCTCATCCCGCACTACGATATCACATTTACTATAAGTACTCAGATGTTTATCTAAAAAAAGTTCTAAAGATTTTTGTAAAAGTGGTGAACTACACTGTACTGCTATTTTCATACATTCCCTTATAAATAATAATTTATACTATACCTTAAATCGTCATCACACTCACTACTAAGTAACCACTGCACATAGGAAATGTCATTTAAACAGACTTCTTCTATGTACTTTCCCTTATGCTTTCCAAAAGAGAATTTTTCTAAAAGTACTTCTTTAAAAGTTAGTTCTTGCATCTGCTCTACACTTACCATCTCTTGAAGATAGACAAACAAAAGCTTAGTTACTAAAGTATCACTCAGTGCATTATGAGCAACTAAAGCATCTTTGATTCCATACTCAGATTTTATTTTTTCTTCTTCTTTATAAAGCTTTAACTCATAACGGAGAAATTGCAAAGAAAAACCATCACACTCTTTGATGAGATGTTTACTTACACGAAGAGTATCAATGATAGAACCCTTCCACTTAAAACCACTCTTTTGTAGCATCTCTATGTCAAATGAGATGTTATGTCCGACTAATGTATTTGCATTACTATTGTTTTTTTCTAACTGCTCATAAATACTACTCTCTTTAAAGCACTTCTTATTTTTAAGCATCTCATTAGTTATGTGGTGTACACTTGAGGCTTCAGCAGATATCTTTTTACCTTCATGTACAAGTTCGTATGCATAACTATCATCATCTATAAACGCCACTGAGCAGATAAGGTCTTTACTCTCTAACCCTGTCGTCTCCGTATCTAAAAATATCAGCATTTTACTAACTTTACTCGCTTACATCGAGCAGTTAAAATCATAAAAGAAAAATATCCCGCGACTAAAATAAAAGCATATAAAACATAGATATTAAACCAATCAAAAACTGCAGTAGTTTCACTAAGGGCATATGAAAAAATGAGTGCCACTATCATTTGAGCACCAACAAGCCATATAATCAACATAAACCATTTTCTCCATACTTTGACTAAGTCACCATAACCCACCTCTTCTATTACTTGTGTTTCCCCTTCTTTTGGGCAAGTGAAAAGCTGGAGTTTGTAGTTGTTATAACAACGGTTAAAGACTGGTTTGAGTGTTCTAAATAAAAAAAGTAAAAGTGTAAAATTCCAAAGGATGAGAAACCAAAACTTTGTGATATCAAAAAGAGCTTCTTGTAACTTCAATATAATTGGTACCATACCTTGTGAGATATACAAGTAAGCACTAATGCAAATCGCTAAAACAAGAGCAGAAAAGACACTGCTAAAAGTTAAACGCAGTGCCCATGCCAACCAAGTATAAAGATAAAACTTACTCACTCTTTTTTCCAAAATCACCGAGCATACTATTATAATGTTCTAGTGTCATAAAACTCTTCTCAAATCTATAACGAATGATAAACTCAACGACACTGTCCTTAAACTCACAATCTACATTCTCAACTCGACCAAAATAAGCTAGTGAGATATTTTTACTTTTTACTTTGGCAGTTTTATCATAACTAATTGCTAAAATTTGTAGATATTTTCCCTCTTTTATTTCTCCTAGATTTTCTTCTAAAAGTGAAGCTCCAGAGAGGTTGATAGCCTTAAATAAAAATAATTCTTCAAAAGTGTCTATTTTTTTATCTATACCTACACTTACAAAGAGCTCTTTTAACTGCAACATATTATTTTTGCGTGTAAGTTCATAACTCGATATCTTATTTGTAAGGTTTTTTAATCTATCTAAAGCTGAACTCATCACTATTTCCTCAATATATTTGTACTCTATTTCTTATATTAAAATTATATCAAAATTACTTAGATATAATAACACAAATAAATTTTAATTAAAGAGACTTATGGACTACTTAAAAGCACAGAGTGTTGATTCACTCAAGGGTACTATCAACATCTCGGGTGCAAAAAATGCATCTCTTCCTCTTATAGCGATGACTATTCTCGCAAAAAACAGTGTAAACATCAAAAACTTACCTCATGTAGCTGACATAAGAACACTTCTTAAACTCCTCACAAACTTAGGTGCAAAAGTTGACTTTTTGGATGAAAAAGTAGTAGTTGACACAAAGCCATTACATGAAACGAAAGCAACATATGACATTGTCAAAACTATGCGTGCTTCTATTTTAGTTTTGGGGCCAATTCTCGCCCGTTTTGGTCACTGTGAAGTTTCTTTACCTGGTGGTTGTGCCATTGGACAACGTCCTATTGACTTACATCTCAAAGCTCTAGAACAGATGGGTGCACAGATAGAGATAAAAGCGGGATATATTGAAGCAAGAGCGCCAAAAGGTCTTCAAGGATGCAACATCATCTTCGATAAAATCACTGTAACAGGTACAGCAAATATCGTCATGGCAGCAGCCCTTGCTAATGGCAAGACTACCATTACAAACGCAGCCCGTGAACCTGAAGTAGTACAACTGTGTGAAGTGCTAAATGAGAGTGGTGTTACTATTGATGGGATTGGGACAGCTGTACTTACAGTACATGGAACAGCAGGAGAGCTTATAAACATTCCTGAATTTAGTATCATACCAGACCGCATAGAAGCTGGAACTTACCTCTGTGCAGGTGCAATCACAAAGTCAAAAATCACTCTTACAAATGTAGAGCCTAAACATTTAGGAGCAGTTCTTGCAAAACTCGAAGAAATGGGAAGTAGTTTTACACTTACAGAGGACAGTATCACTATTCACCCTGCAAAAAAGATAAAACCAGTAAAAATCATTACTCAAGAGTATCCTGCATTTCCAACAGATATGCAAGCACAGTTTATGGCTCTTGCTACTCAAGCAGATGGTGTCTCCATCATAGAAGAACGACTTTTTGAAAATCGTTTTATGCATGTGAGTGAGCTCCAACGTATGGGTGCAGACATAACACTAAATGCTCATACAGCAACAGTAAATGGAAAAACAAAACTGAGTGGTACTGATGTAATGGCTACAGACCTGAGAGCTTCATCAGCCCTTGTTTTAGCAGCACTTGTTGCAAATGGGGAAACTAACATTCACCGTATCTATCATCTAGACCGTGGTTATGATGCTTTAGAGAAAAAGCTAGGTGGAGTTGGAGCAGATATACAAAGACTCTCAGAGTAATTATATCTTACTCTCTAAAGCCTCTTTTAGTCTTCAAAGATTATCATCTCATAAACACTTCTAGTTGTAACAAGAGCTTTATCAGGTGCAACTGAGTGTGCATTTGTCGCACGATTTACCTCGTGTCTAAGTTCAGCTATCTCTTTTTCCATAGAGTCAACATTTCCCTTTAAACGTAAGATAATATCAACACCTGCAAGGTTTACACCAAGCTCACGAGTTAAACGTAAAATAAGCTTTATCTTATCTATATCGCGTTGTGAGTAAAGGCGTATGCGACCATTTGAACGCGAGGGACAAATAAGATTTTCACGCTCATACTGACGCAGTGTTTGTGGGTGAATCTCTAATATCTTAGATACTATACTTATCAGATAAACGGGCTCATCATAATTATGAATCATCTCTTACTCCTTAGGAAGTTTCTCTTTCATCATTTCTACTAAGTCTTCATCTAAATCGTCAATATTTGGTAAAACTATATTTGCTTTTAAGTAAAGGTTTCCACGAGTTTTTGTTTTTCTATTCATTGCACCCATCTCTTTTACACGAAAACGCTGACCATTTTTTGTGTTTTGTGGTACTTTGAGTTTTATCTCTTTTTCTAGTGTTTGTATAGCTATTTTTTCACCAAAGAGTGCTGCTGAGAGTGGCACATCAAAAGTTTTAACTAAGTCATCACCCTCTCTTTCATACTCTGGACTAGCCGCAACTGTAATTTTTAAGAATAAGTCACCTACTCTACCACCCTGAGCATGACCTTTTCCTTTAACACGCATCTTTTCACCAGTGTTCACACCAGCAGGAATTTTGATGTCAAATCTATCACCATTTACAGCAACAGAGTGACTCCCACCAAGGATAGAAACAACAAAAGGAATAGTAACATTAGTTTCCATGTCAAGGTTTACCTCTTGTTGGAATCCTCCGCCACCAAAACCACCACCGCCAAATGGATTTCCGCCACCGCCACCTTGAGAGAACATCTCACGAAGTATATCTTCCATACTTCCAGAACCTGCACCACCGTGATTACGAGAAAAATCATGATAGTTTTGACCACCAAACATAGCATCACCCTGCATATCGTACTGCTGTTTTTTCTCTTTGTCACTTAGTATCTCATACGCAGAGTTTATCTCTTTAAACTTCTCTTCTGCAGAGGGGTCTTTATTTACATCGGGGTGGTATTGACGTGCTAATTTTCTATATGCTTTTTTTATCTCTGATTCACTAGCACTCTCGTTAATTTCTAATGTTGTATACAATGATTTTGCCATAACTATTTCCTTCTTTTTACATAATTGTTAAAATATTTTTTCATTAGTGGAATTATATCACAAGAGTTGAGTCTATGTCAATCAACTCTTAATTTTTTTAAAGCTTTAACTTTACTATTCTCCTACATGCCTACTATCTCTAGGTGGATAAGCCTTGTAAAAGAAAAACATTGCTTTTCGTTTATTCTTTGCTCTCCCTCTTCCTTGATCATAACAAATCCCTAATTCATAACACTGTTTTAGATTATTTTCTTCACAGCCTTTTGAGTATATATCTGCTGCCATTGAGAAGTATTTTTTTGACTTATAATCACTAGGCGTTACCTTAAATCCTCTATCGTCCTGTCCAAATAAATATGCACGTCCAAGTCCATTACATCCTCTAACATCCCCTTTAAGACATTGCTCTTTCATATACTCTAAGCCAACACTCTTTGCAAGCTTATTTGAGGCCTTGTAAAGCTTTCCATCTTTTCCTTTAGCAATCACTATAATCTCGCTATGCTCTTTGAGTCTTACTTTAAAACTATAATTAGTAATAGATTGAGGGGTAGTACTAATTATTGCCACTACTACATGAGGATTCTTAGTAGCAAAAACTATAAATGACTCAATTGGAAGATTACCTTTAATCTCAAAAGGTACAGCAGACCCATTTGGAGGAAAGTTAGGTGTAAAAATTTGTAAAGACCCTATGGTAGAATACTCATGAGATTCATATAGAGCATCAAGTACTTCATGTACACTATGCATTTTCCATATTTTAGGATGATTTTCTCTGTAGTTATGTACTTTATAAGCAGTCAGATTCACTGCTTTTTTAGTATTTATCCCTTTGCTACTTTTTATTTTACACATTGATTTTTCAACAATACCATTACTATATTTTACCCTTAGAGAAAGGGTATCACTCATACCCATATACTTATATTTTAATCTAAATACTGGGTTAAAGCTAAAATTAGTACTACTACTAAGATCGTAAACAATATTATTAGCTTCTGTAACTAAAATATGTGTTAGAAAATTTTCATCTATTTGACGTCTATTACCTGGACTTTTTATAATCATTTTAACATTTACGACATCAGCCTTTTGTTTAACTTTTATTTTTGTCTTTTCTAGTGCAAGGAGTGCTGTTATAAGTAGGTATATTATTAGTATATATTTCATAAAATATTATATCTTAATGTGAGTGATTATTGAGGGCGAATATAGAGAGTTACAAATATCTTGTAATCTCTATAAATATTTTGTTATTATTAATGTAAAAAGTGGCGAATTTCTGAAAAGTACAGTGACATTCCAAATTCGTTAGCTGCATCAATAATCTCTTGATCACGGATACTTCCACCAGGCTCGATTATATTTTTCACTCCAGCCTCAGCTGCTGCATCGATACTATCACGGAATGGGAAAAATGCTTCAGATGCAAGTGCTGCACCTTTGACATCAAGACCCATATCTTTTGCTTTTTTCAAAGCACACTGAGCAGCGTCAACGCGAGATGTCATACCCATACCAACAGCTACCATGGCAGAGTTTTTAACATATACAACACAGTTAGATTTTGTAAGTGATGCAATTTTGTATGCTATTTCCATATCTTTCATATCTTGTGCTTTTGCTGCTATTTTACTTACTAACTTAGCATTTTTTACTTCATCTTTACCAACCATGTCAGCATCTTGAAATACAAATCCACCATCAACATGTTTGAAGTCTTTTTTGTCGTTTGCTAGTAGAAGATTATCTGCACCCATCTCAAAAAGTTTGATGCGTTTTTTCTTAGCAAAAATCTCTTGAGCTTCAGGAGTGATACGACCAGCGATAACTACCTCTAAAAAAATCTCATTCATTTTCTCAGCAAGCTCGGCATTTACAGTACCGTTAACAGCTACTACACCACCAAACGCGGATACAGGGTCACATTTAAGAGCTTCTGTGTAAGCTTCTAAAAGTGTGTCTTTAATAGCAACACCACAAGGGTTTCCATGTTTAGAGATACAAACAACATTTTCTTCACCAAAACCAGCGGCAATTTTAACAGCACCGTTAAGATCATTTAAGTTGTTAAAACTCGCTTCACCTTTAAGTGTTGTGAAGTTGTTTGTAAAGTGATTGTCAAACTCGTAAAGAGCCCCTTTTTGGTGTGGGTTTTCACCATAACGAGTATCCATTACTTTATTTCCAACAACAAACTGTTTTTCACCAAAACCTTCGTTAAAACGCTCGTTCATATAGTTTGCTATCATAGAGTCATAAGCTGCTGTATGCTCATATGCTTTTATCATATAACCACGACGGAAATCTTTAGTGTTTTTTTCATTCTCTATCGCGTCTATTACTTCAGCATAATCTTCTACATTTGTAACAATGATAACTGCATCAAAGTTTTTTGCCGCAGAGCGAACCATAGCCGGTCCACCGATGTCAATGTTCTCGATAATCTCATCAAAATCATCGGTTTTTTCAATAGTCTCTTTAAATGGATAAAGGTTTACACATACAAGGTCAATAGACTCAACACCTAACTCTTTTGCTTGGTCTAAGTGACTTTGCTTATCACGACGATGTAAGATACCACCATGAACATAAGGGTTAAGAGTCTTAACACGCCCTTCAAAACACTCAGGAAACTTTGTAACTTCATCAATTTCAATAGCAGCGATGCCCGATTCAACTAACTTCTTAAAAGTTCCACCAGTTGAGATAATCTCATAACCGTTTTTTACTAAAGAGTTACAAAACTCAACTATCCCTACTTTATCACTTACACTTACTAATGCTCTTTTTGCCAAAACATTTCCTTTAGAAAATTAATTGTGCAATTTTATCTAAAAAGAGATTATATTTTGATGAAAACAGCTTCTTTTTAAGAAGCTCTTTTTTCTAAAAACTTTAGTATTTCTTCTTCACTTCCTTTAAATAAAAGAGGTATTGTTGTTTTTTCTATTTGAAACTGATACATAGGGTCATAATACTTCTCTAATAACTCGTGTATAAACTTCTTATAAAGTTGCTCTTTTAAAGTCTTGTCTGATGTATTGCTAGCCTCTGTAAAAATCACCTCTATATTAGTATAGTTTTCACTCCCTAAACGTTTTTTTATCTTAGATAAACTTTTAGAAATATCTTCAACCCACTTTTTTACACCCTCATCCGAATATGTCAAGACATAATCCTCTTGTGCTTTGACTACATACTCATCATAACTCACATCAATTCTCTCAGAGATTGGTCTCTCTAAAATAATCATCTCACCATCCATAAGATTTTCATATACCTCTTTAGGCATAAAAGCTCGACCGATATTATGACTCTCATGTTCGATAAGAATTTCTTTATACTTTTTATCTTCAGCTTGAATCAGTGCATAGGCTAAATTATTTTCAAAGTTGATTTGTGTGGGCTGGATTGAAACATTATTCCCAAAAGAAGAGCCTTTATGGTTTGCAATTCCTTCTAAGTCTATAGAATTTTGTATCTTGTTTAAAAGAATTGTTTTACCTGAACCTGTATACCCACCGATGATGATTGTTTTAGTCTCTTTAGATATACGAAGGGATTCATCCATCAAAAAAGTACGAAAAGCTTTATAGCCACCTTTTAGACGTACTATATCTCGACCTGCTTCTTTGAGCCAAGACTGAGCAATATCTGAACGCTGTCCTCCACGAAAACAGTAAAGCAGTGCATTTGGGTGCTCTGCTAGATAAGCTAACCACTGTTTTACTCTCTCCTCTTTTCCCTCTTCTTTTATAAGCTCTTCTGCTAAGGCAATAGCAGCTGTGTTCCCATTTTTTTTATACTCAGTTCCTACTAAATGGCGTTCTTCGTCGTTAAGTATAGGAAAGTTACTCGCGTTTTCAAATGCCCCTTTAGTAAACTCCACTTCAGCTCGTACATCAAGTAAATCTGTGCTATTTAAAACAATAGAGCGAAAATCCTCTGTAAGTAAGTCTGACACTAGATAACTTCTACTAGTTTGTCGCCACTTACAACAGTTTTCCCAATAGGTTTTAGGTCAAGTCCTGCTTCTTTTGTAATTGATAAAAACTCTTCTAAACTCTCATCACTCACAACACAAAGAAGTCCACCCGAAGTTTGTGCATCACAGAGTATGTCTTGTTGTTCTGGCGTTAGAGTGCCTATCTTATGTCCGTAACTCTCAAAGTTTCTCTTCGTTCCTCCAGGAACACAACCCATCTCCCAGTATTTTTTGACATTTTTAAGAGTTGGTACTTTGTCATATTCTATAACAGCACTAATACTACTCCCCTCACATATCTCACTCAAATGCCCAAGCAGACCAAAACCTGTCACATCAGTCACGGCTTCTACACCTGAGAGTTTTGATATCTCTTGACCAACCTTGTTTAACTCACACATAGCTTCTACAGCTACATCGATGTCACCATCAGCTATCACTTTATTTTTTTGTGCCGTTGTGAGTATGCCGATACCGAGTGCTTTGGTCAAAAAGAGAGAACATCCAGCTTTTGCTGTGTCGTTGCGTTTGAGGTTTTTATTATCTACCATACCTGTTACTGCAAGCCCAAAGATAGGCTCAGGAGAGTCTATACTATGACCACCAGCAAGAGGTATCCCCGCTTCTTCACATACAGAGCGACCACCATCTATCACTTCTCTTGCAACATCTGCATCTAGCTTATTTATCGGCCAACCAAAAATAGCAATGGCCATAAGAGGTTTTCCACCCATGGCATAGATGTCACTGATGGCGTTTGTAGCGGCGATGCGACCAAAAGTAAAAGGATCATCCACTATAGGCATAAAAAAGTCAGTAGTACTCAGAACTGAAGTACCATTACCAAGGTCAAATGCAGCTGCATCATCTTTTGAGCTATTTCCTACAAGAAGGTCAGGAAAAGGGGAACTTATTTGCTTAGTTTTTAAGATGGAGTCGAGTAGTTTTGGTGATATTTTACAACCACATCCAGCGCCATGTGAGTATTGTGTTAGTTTTATATCTTTCATAATGTATAATATCCTCAAATAATTTGTATAATGATATCCAAATATAAGGAAAACCATGAAGAACATAGCTATTTTATGCTCAGGGGGTGATGTTTCAGGAATGAATCCTGCCCTAAAGAGATTTGTTGAGTACACCAAAGAGAAAGGGCTAACACCATTTTTTATTTATGATGGTTATGAAGGTTTAATTGATAATAATATAAAAGAAGCATCGTACTCTGATGTATCAGGAATTATAAACCGTGGAGGAACTAAGATAGGGAGTGCCCGCAGTAAACGCTTTATGCAAAAGAAATATAGAAAAATTGCCAAAGAAAATCTTAATACTTTAGCAATTGATCTGCTCATGGTTTTGGGTGGTGATGGTTCATTTCGTGGACTGGACACTTTTTATAAAGAGCATAAGGTTAAGTTTTGTGGAATTCCTTCTACTATAGATAATGACATCAATGGTACTGATTATTGCCTTGGTATTGATACTTCTCTTAACATCATCAAAACTTCCATTGATGCTATTCGCGACACGGCATCTTCTTTCTCTCGTGCATTTGTTATTGAAACCATGGGAAGAGATTGTGGCTATTTGGCACTCATAACACATCTAACTTCTGGCTCTGAACTCTGCTTAATACCTGAAAAAGAGTATAACCTTAAGAGTTATGAAAATAAATTTAAAACAGAGGTAGCAAATGGTCGTAGGTACTTTATAGCTATAGTTTCAGAAGGCATACGACAGGATTCGCAAGAGATAGCCGACTGGTTTGAAGAAAAAGTTGGGATAGAATCTAGAGTAAGTGTTCTTGGACATATCCAACGCGGTGGTAATCCAACTGTAAAAGATAGACTCATGGCCTATAAGTTTGTTACACATGCTGTAGATGCACTACTTGATGGAAAAGAAGAGTCTGTTATATGCTATGACAGGTTTGGGTTTAATTTTAAAGGGATTGAGGAAGTTACATCAAAGACAAAAGAACTCGACAGAGAACTTTTGTCCTACTTATAAAAAAAAACTATTTATATATCTCTCTCAATTACTCTTTTGAATGTATTGAAGTAATTATCATCGAGCTCAGTAAGTGACATAGTTATGTCATTTACTTTGATAGCATCACCACCAACAGTTCCTATCTTCTCACAAGCTAAACCATTAAGAGTTGCTTCAAACGCAGCACAATTTTCAGGTTTTACTTCGATGATAGCACGAGATTGAGACTCTGCAAAGATATCTCTTTCATCGGATACTGTCATAGTTACATCACAGCCTAAGCCAGAAGTAGCAACCATTTTAGCAAGTGCAATAGCCACACCACCAGAACTTGCATCTTTAGCACACTCTAAAAGATGTTTTTTATTATCTTCGATAACTAAGTCCCAAAGTGCAAGCTCATTTTTGTAGTTTATCACAGGCATTGTCCCAGCAACAGTTCCACAAATCTCTTTCATATATAAAGAGCCACCAAATTCTGACTTGCTCTCACCTACTAGATAAAGAACATTGCCTGCATTTTGAAATGAAGACATTAAAACATTGTTTTGGTCATCATTGACACCAACTGTTGCGATTGACGGTGTTGGAAAAACTGAAACACCATTTGTTTCATTGTAAAGAGAAACATTTCCACCTATAACAGGAGTAGTAAGTTCAGCACATGCCTCTTTAATACCCTCACAAGCTTGTCCAAACTGCCACATAACTTCAGGGTTTTCAGGGTTACCGAAGTTAAGACAATCGGTAATAGCTAAAGGTCTAGCCCCACTCATAGCAACATTACGCCCTGCTTCAACAGTTGCCGCTGCTCCACCACCACGAGGGTCGATGTAGCAAAAACGAACATTACAATCAGCGCTCATTGCTAATGCTTTTCCGTTCTCTTTTACACGGATGACAGAAGCATCAAGCATCCCACCTTTTTTGATAGTGTTTGTCTGAACCATAGAGTCGTACTGTGTATAAATCCATGATTTATCTACAACTTCCATACTTTTTGTAAGTGTTTCAAAAGCTTCTTGATTTGATACTGTAGGAAAGTCATTTATACTCTCTGTATGAATTAAGTCTAGATATTTTGGTTTACGCATAGGACGATTAAGCTCAGGTGCTTCTTCACTCACAGGATCCACAGGAACCTCAGCACACTTTTCACCGTGCCAGAAAAGTTCCATATTTCCAGTAGCAGTTACTTCACCAACAACAGCAGCATCTAAATCCCACTTCTCAAAGATATCGATAATCGCTTGTTCTGAACCTTTTTTAGCACATAAAAGCATACGTTCTTGAGATTCACTAAGCATAAAGTCATACGGAGTCATATTCTCTTCACGAGCAGGAATTTTATCTAGGTGCATAATCATTCCACTTCCAGAACGTCCTGCCATCTCAAATGAAGAAGAAGTAAGTCCAGCTGCACCCATATCTTGAATACCTACAACATGGTCAGTTTTGAAAAGTTCCATACAGGCTTCAAGTAGAAGTTTTTCAGTAAAGGGGTCACCCACTTGAACAGTAGGACGGAGAGATTTTGACTCTTCTGTAAAACTATCAGAGCTCATAACCGCACCACCAAGACCATCACGTCCAGTTTTTGCACCAACATACATTACAGGATTTCCAACACCTTCAGCAACACCCAGGAAGATCTCATCACTCTTTGCGATACCAAGATTAAAAGCATTTACTAAGATGTTACCATTGTAACACTCATCAAAACTTACTTCACCACCTATTGTAGGCACACCCATACAGTTACCATAACCACCGATACCCTCAGTTACACCACGAACTAAATAGCGTTGGTGTTTAGAAATATCATCATCACCAAGCACATTACCAAAACGCAGAGCATTAAGTGATGCTACAGGACGGGCACCCATAGTAAATACATCACGCATTATCCCACCAACACCAGTAGCAGCACCTTGATACGGCTCTATAAATGAAGGGTGATTGTGTGACTCCATCTTAAAGACAGCCGCATACCCATCACCGATGTCAATAACACCAGCATTTTCACCAGGACCTTGAATAACCCAAGGAGCCTTAGTAGGAAAACCTTTTAAGTGTACTTTACTTGATTTATAAGAACAGTGCTCAGACCACATTGCAGAGAAAATACCAAGCTCGACTAAGTTAGGCTCGCGTTTAAGTATCTCTTTTATATGTGTATAGTCATCTGCTGAAAGTTTATGGTTTGACAGTTGTTCTTCAATGTTTTCTAGTTGTTGGCTCACTATGGAATCCTAAAAATTGGTTTTTAAAAATGGATTATATCTAAAAGGTGGTAAAAGTTATTTTAAGTCATTTCCTAATGAAAAGCAAACTCTTTTTTCGTGCGGATTATTTGCTTGAGTGAAAAGATATTTTTATACTCTATGGACTCTATCTCGTACTCTTTACTCTCTTTAGGCAGTTTAACTTTAAACTCATCATTTTGCTCTTTGCCGATCATAGCTTTTGCAAGAGGAGAGTGGATAGAGATAAGTCCATTTTCAGGTTCACTTTCTAAAACACCACAGAGTGTATAAACTTCTTCTTCGTCTGTGTCTATGTTTACGACATGCACAGTACTTCCAAAACTCACTTTCATATGAGCATGAAGAGAGGGATCGATGATTTTAGAGTTTTGTATCATTTTGTTGAGATAAAAGAGTCTTTTATCTATGAAACGCAGCTTCTCTTTTGCAGCATGATAGTCCGCATTTTCACTTCTGTCACCTTGAGCAGCAGCTACTAATTTTTCATGGGCGACTTTAGGCTTCTCAACTTCAAGTAGGTACTTAAACTCTTCAACTAAGATATCATACCCCTCTATACTCATAGGCTCAATCATACTATTGTCCTTAATGCTCAAAGCCTATAATATAGTAAGTCTCTTTTTTAGGTAATTTTTCTACTCTTATTTTAAACTTATCACTAAAGTGTTGCACCTTTTCATGTGCTTCTTCCCCTAGCTCTGGAGTTGGAGATTCAACCTTGATTTTAAAATACTCTTTTGAATTAGAGAGTGCTATGTAAGAGCTATTTACCTTTAGATGGTCATGTAGATCCATGATGTGCTTTTGAATCTTTTCATATCCACTTGTATTTTTTTCAATAGCTTCTAATTGTTTAAGTAAAGCATCATTTGGTGCATAACCGAGTTGTCTTAACATCGCATCTCTTAGCATTTGTATTCCTCATGTTTGATATTTTAAAAAATAATATCAGTTTTTGGTAAATATTCAGTATTTTTGGTAAATATTCAGTATGAATTTATATCTAATCACTATAATTGTACAATACGTTAATAAAAAGAGAGAGATTATGACTGAAGAAATACTTAAAAAAATCAAACAACTCCCACCACTTCCAGAGTCTACTATGCAGATAGAAGCAGTTTATCAAGATCCAGATAGTAGTTTTAACGATATGGTTAAGATACTTGAAAAAGATCCTCTACTTACTGCTGACATCTTAAAAGCAGCAAATTCACCACTTTATGGTTTTTCTCGTGAGATAAATGCGATAAGTCAAGCAGTTGGTTTATTCGGTATGGGAACTGTTCGTGGTTTTGCTCTCGCAAGTATTGTGAAAAAAAGTTTTAATCTTGACTTAGCACCTTATGGTATCTCTAATGATATGTTCTCCATGCTTTCAAAAAAGCAACATGGTCTTATGACTTCATGGTGTATCCGTAAAGAGAACAAACTTTTAGGTGTTTTATCTCCAGCTGCATTTCTTGTAGAAATTGGAAAGGTTTTAATTGCTCAACAAATTATGACTGATAACAAGCAAGAAGAATTTACTGAAGCCTTAAAAGAATTAGGTGATGTAGAAGCTGCTGAGAGACAAGTTGTTGGTGTTGATACTCCTGAAGTATCAGCTACTATCTTTTCTCAGTGGAAGTTTGAAGAGGGTTTAGTGGATGTTATCAGAAACTGTCAAAACCCTGAAAAAGCAGATGAAAATGATGTGCGTCCTGCTCAAATCCTTCATGTAGTCCGTGTTGCTGTTCCTATTAATGGTGTGATCACAGATGAAAGCACTAAACTTGCTAAAGAGCTTATATCTAAGTATTCATTAGACTTAGAAAGCTTTGAAGTAGCGATAGAAAACGCAGCACTTTAGTAAATAGTTGAAATCTCTACTTATACGACTCACACTTGGTGTGAGTGAGTTAGACATCACCCCTGATGAAGCTA
>Ga0256840_1002072_pt1 | contig 18032 bp, 17 predicted proteins | sample 355202metaG_FD_185969 | JGI IMG/M metagenome (GOLD analysis project Ga0256840, IMG submission 185969) | Hydrothermal vent microbial communities from Mid Atlantic Ridge, Atlantic Ocean - 355-202 | ecosystem: Environmental > Aquatic > Marine > Hydrothermal vents | place: Atlantic Ocean: Mid...
TTACACAGTAAAGCTTATTATTTGATAAAGATAACAAGCTCGGGATAAAAATGTCTAATTGTTAAAAATAGCGTTTTTCGTCTTAAAAACAATCAAATTTGGTTAAATATAGCTCACAAATTTGTTGGAATTAGAAAGAAAAAAGTTGAAATTTATTAAATGGTAAATTTTTGTGGTTTTTTAACCTTGAAATTTAACTGTATGAATAATGCAGGTTAAAAACATACCAACTACCATAAAAAGCATTAAAGGAATACCAATTCCTTTAGAAATCCAGTTAGAAATATTGTCGTTACCTATAAGATAATGACCAACAAGAGAAATAGCAGCCATTACAAACATAAAAGCAATTATGTAAAAAATAAGTAAAAAGGAAATTGCAAAAATAACACTGCAATAATTCTCTAACTTGCCAATATAACTATCAAAAGAGCCAACCTTTCTTTTTAAGTATTTGGTAAATTTTTTACTATAATTTAAAACCTCATAATCAATATCTCCAGAAACATATCGCAAACCTAAAGCACCAATCCATAAACCACGTAAAATAACATGAAGGATTAAATTAAATATCATAATATACACAAAGACTCTTATGGTAGAATATAATGTACTAAAAATAATTTCGCCAGATTTCACAGAACTGTAAAATACTTTATTGATAGGATCAATAGCATAAAACAAACCAAAAATAGCAAAACCAGAAATTAGTAATTCCAATTGCCAAGAATCTTCCTGTAATTTTTCTAATAATTTTTTAAAAGATGGTTTTTCGTAATTTTGAGGCATTTTGATTTAGTTAGGTCATAAAGGTAATATTTTATATGTAATTAAAGAATCATATAGAGTTTGCTTCTTTTTTATTACTTTAGCATCCTATTTTCTAGGAATAGTAAATAGAATAAAATTGTTAAGTTTAAGCAGATGAAATTTTATGGACTAGATATGATAAAAGCACTTCGTAAAAACGAAGAAGTTATCTTGTTTGCAAATATTTTAGAAATAAATAAAAAAGAAGTATCTAAACTCAAAGATTTTTTAACAAACGAATATGAACAAGAAAAGTTAGACTACCCATTTAATCCACCAAATTTTGATGTAGAAGCAGCACTCTGGTCTGCAAAAATAATCTATATGAGCGCACAATTAATATTGTATCGTAAACATGATAATGCAGAATTAGAGCAATTACTACCAACAGAAAATTTGGAAATAAATGCATCTACCATGATTAGTGTAGATTTGTGTTTGCGATTTATGCCAATAATGTTACAAGAATTAAACATAATAGATAGCGAAGATCCCTTAATAGAAATTTTAGAAAAAACCTTAAAAAGATGGCATTATTCAGGAATTAATTATGGACTAGAAAATAGAGAGATAAATAAAACAAATTTTGCAAATAAAAGTTTTAGACAATTATATATCAATAGAATAGTAGCAAGTAAAAATATAAAAATGGCAAAAACAGAACCATTTTACACATGGATTAAAGCAGATTTGGGCATTTATGGAAAAGAATTGTGGAATGATTTTAAAGAAATAATAAAAGATGAAGAACATTAATAAATTAAATGATGTATTAACATACATTAAAAATGCATTTGTAGGAAAAGATGAAATAATAGATTTATTAGGAATAGGTCTAATAGCTAGAGAAAATGCCTTTTTGTTGGGACCACCAGGAACAGCAAAAAGTGCCATAATTAGAACGCTATCCGAATGTATCGAAAATGGTAAAAATTTCGAATATTTATTGACAAGATTTACAGAACCAAACGAAATATTTGGACCTTTTGATATCCGAAAATTAAAAGAAGGAGAGCTAAAAACCAACACAGAAGGAATGTTGCCAGAAGCATCTATGGTATTTTTAGACGAAATATTTAATGCAAATAGTGCCATATTAAATAGTTTATTGATGGCATTAAACGAAAAACTATTCCGTAGAGGAAGAGAGACTAGAAAAATACCAGCTTTAATGTTTGTAGGAGCAAGTAATGTAATGCCAGAAGACGAATCATTAAATGCATTATTAGATCGTTTTTTAATTAGAGTAAGAAGCGATTATGTGAATCCAGATTTACTAGAAGAAGTATTATTAGCAGGAAGAAAATTAGAAAAACAAACTACAACCGAAAAACCGTTAATACAACCAGAAACAATAATAAACCTACAAAACCAAGCAAAAGAAATAGACTTGTCGCCAATACGAAAACAATTTGTAGACTTGGTACACAATCTTAGAAATACAGGAATAAAAGTATCAGATAGACGAGCGGTGAAAATTCAAAACTTAATAGCAGCAAGTGCCATAATGTGTAACCGAACCGAAGCAATATTATCCGATTTATGGGTATTAAAATATATTTGGGATACCGAAGAACAAATCGAAATATTAGCAGGAATCATTGATACGATTATAGAAAAGGATGAAAAAGAAAATGCACATCCTCAAGCCATGTTTAATAAAATTCCGAATGCAGAAGAGTTGATGAAAGAGGTAAATCTATTAACAAAAAAATGGAACGATGCAAAATTGTCATTCGAAGAACAAAATGTAATAAAAGACAAATTGAGGTACCTGCAAACAAGAACTTCATGGATTAAAAACGACGAACATAAAAAACATTTATCGACAGAAATAGAATCTTTATGGCACAAAATATTACAAAGCGTATAAATTATTTTTTACGGATAGATATAGATAATAAAGAAGATCTAGCAAGTATTAGAAAGTGGAATAATCTAAAAGTAGCATTCGATAAAAATAGTATATGGATTAACAATTTCGAATCCTATCAAATAGATTCCATAGAAGTAAAAGCAATTCCTAAAAAAAACCTTTTTTATAGTAAAAACGGAAAATTATTCTTGTTACATAGTTTATTGCCAGATTGTAAAGAACCAAATTTGTTATGGACACCAATCGAAAGAGCATTGCCAATACAAATAACAAAATTTAATCATAATTATTTTGGTCTAACCGAAAAAATTGAAATAAAACTAGTAAAAGACACCTCTGAAAAAGAAGTACAAGTACTTTATACAAGTCTAGAAAAATTATTAATCTATGTAGAAACAGCGCCAAAAATAAGATTGGAAAAAATAAAATGGATTTTGATAAATAACGAAGATGTATTGCTTTTTGGAAAACCAATATTACCAATAAATGCAGCAGCCTTTTGGATGTATGGCAATACCGTAATACCAGTAGGTTATAAGATAGAATTAGAAATATTACAAGAAGTAATTAATAAAAAAATAAATCCAGAAAATGATTCATGGATAATTTGGAATAAAGAAGCAAGTTATTACAAAGTAGATAAAAGCCTATTGAAGAAATTAAGTTTAAGTTCCGTAAGAAAAACGAAAATAGAAATAGAACGAGAAATAAAAGCAATGCAAATAAATGTTTAGTTATTTTCAGTCATATAAAAATTATTTTTGGCAATGGGAAGACGATAATCAATTTGTAGCAATACCAAATGGAAGTACAATTGCTTATCGAAAACAATTGGTAGATATCATTGAAAAATTATATACACAAGGGTTACCACCTTTTGGTTCATTATTACTTGTAATGATTGTTTTAAACCCAAATAACAATTTAGAAATTACGATTCGAAAATTAGATGATTTTATAGATAAAGATTCCGATTTACTAAAAGCAATTCCTTTTTTAAAAAGATTAGCAACCATAGATGAAATCTATAAAACAGGAACAAAAAAAATAATATTATTAAGAACGTTATTTAATGATTGTCACAATATTATAGGAATAAAAAAATCTAAATTAATAAAAAAAGAAGCAAATTGGATCTTAGATAAAAAGTATTCTAGGAAACAACAAGTAGATGACAAAATAGAATTAACACCAAAAATAATAAATGTAGATTTTAGAACATTAGATTTATTAGGTAAAAAATTTCCAACGATGGAAGTCCTAATGCAAAAAATGGCAAATCTTCCAAAGATAGAAGAAGAATTTCATCTAGAATCACAAGAAATAAAACCAGAAAATTTAATAGAAGAATTAATATTAAATTCAAAAACATTTAAAATAGGAGCATTAGTAAAAACAATTTATGCAGGAATTAATTTACCATTTTCGAGTACAATACCAAGCCAACAACCAATAGGAGGAGTTTCTGATTTGACAAATAAAGGAAATTTAGATCAGTTGTTAATTTCAGAGTATGCCAACGAAGATATTGTTTTTTTATCCAGATTAGCAAATAACGAAGCCTTGTATTTAAGTAGAGAAAGTCCGCCAGCGTCAAACGATTTAAAACGAGTTATTTTAATAGATGTATCACTAAAAAATTGGGGAACACCAAAAACTATTGCTTTTGCAACCATGTTAGCAATTGCAAAACACCCAAAAACAGACATAGCATATCAGATTTTTGTGGTAGGAAATAATTTTCATGAGATACATTTAGATTCTATAAACACATTAATATCTGGAATACAGTTAATAGATGCAAGTTTAGATGCAAGCAAAGGATTAACTGCTTATTTTGAAGCATTTCCAGAAGATAAAAATAGAGAGTTGTTTGTGCTTACCGAAAAATCTACCAAAGAAAGTATGCATAAAGTCTATAATGATTATGCAAATAAAATTAATTATTGGATTTATAACGATGTAGATGGAAATGTAGATATTTATAAAAAGTTAAAAAATAGTAAAAAACACATTCAACATTTAGAAATACCAATAGACCGACTTTGGCAGAAAAAAACAATACCAAAAGACAATAAAGAAATACCAAATATACAAAGAGAATATTACCCAATATTAACACGAAATGAGGCAAATAGCAAGAAATATCATCAAACAGAAAATGGAGAGAAATTTCAAATAACTAAAAATAAATCCATACTAAGATTGTCGGATAAGTTGGCTAATAATCATCAAAAAGGATGGGAATTATTTTATAAAAACCTACCAATAACCGATCATGAAGTAGAAATAGGTGTTTTAAATAATGGAGAATATATCTTGTTGTTATTTGATAGAAAAGCAAAAGGAATAACCCTTTTAAATCTAAATACAAAACAAGAAGTTAAAACCAAATTTAAAGAATGGACTGCACCGGGAAATTTTATTTATATAAGACAAAAATTTTATTATTGGAGTAACTATGGAGGAACTTACGAAATAGATTTAGACGCTAAGGTTAAAAAAGTTAAGGAGCAATTAGAAAATAATTGTAAGTCCAAATTAAAATTAGAAAAAGAGTTGTTAACTCAATTTAGCAATACTACAGGAACATTTAAAAATATTAATGAAATTGCAATAAATGAAAATGGAAACCTGATGTTTAACAAAAAGCATGAGCTGGTTTTAAATAGTGGAAATCATATAAAAATAGATAGAACACGAACAGATATTACCTTAATAGAAGCAGATAGTTACCAAGATAATTTTAAGTTTGATGATGGAAGTATTGTTGAATTAAATAGATCTGGATTTATTATTTTGAAGAGTAGTGATGAAAAAAATCCAATAATTTTTATACCATCTGTTGTAGATGTATCTTTAGGTGTTGCAACATATACCGAGTTTGCAGGAAATCAATTTTATTATAAGGAACCTTTATTTACAATTAATTTATTAGAAGCAGGAACTAAGAAATTAGCAATTGTTAAATTAATTAAAGAATTAACTAATTTAGGCTTACAGCAAAGCAAAGAGATTGCAGATGAAGTACCATGTAATTTAAAAAGTTTTTTTACGCATAAAGAGGTAATAGATGCAGAAAGGCGTTTAGAAATATGTGGAGCGAAAGTAGAGATAAAATCAGTAAATCAAGACGCTACATCGATTAAAGTAATACAAAGAGAAGATTTTTTTGAGCAATATATAAAAGAATTTATTAACACAATAATTAATTATGGAACTTAAATTAAAGCCATCTAAAGAGAATCATTTTCCTTTAAGAGGATTTTTAATTAAAAATCCATCTGTAAAAGAATGGATGCTAGAAATCCAATCTTTAGGATTTGCATTAATAGATGTTGAAATCTATCCGATACCAAGTAATAAAGCAAATGAAATTTGGGGAAGTTTGGTTATAACAAATAAGAATATAACCAAGCAAGAAGTTGGTAGCAACGAATTATGTCAAGCAGTTTTTTCAAACTTTTATATTTTAGAAAAATCTATAATTTTACCATTATTATCACAAAATGATGCAAAATTAATACTATCAGAAGCCATACACATATTCCATCCAGAATTTGGTTTAGTAGCGTTAGAATCCTTTAATATCGGAACGTTGTTAAATGCGCCAAAAGAAAAAATGCAATATGTTTTTTCGCCAGAAGCATCCGTTTTTATACCAACAGAGATACATACTTTTCAAATAATACCAGTATCAGAAGAAGAAGTGTTAAAAAAAATAGAAGAGAATATTCTTTCGCAAAAGAAAAAACCAAAAGATAAACCTTTAACTATTTTTGAAAAAGGAAGGTTGTCATTCTATAAACGTTTGTTTAAAAAAACAGACGAAAAAGATATACATAGCGAAACTGAAAAATCAGGATTGTTAAAGCGATTTTTACAACTAAAAAATAATTTAGTAGGAGAATCTAAAGACAATAGAGGAATAGAGAAAATGCAAGACGATTTCGAAGATTTATCAGATCGAAATCAAAAAGAGATAGATAAATTATTGAATTTACTAAAAAACAATCCAGAAGAAGCTTTAAAATACGCAATACCATTAGATAGTAATTCATCGTCTAGAGGAACAAATAATGGAGAATTTAGAATGTCAAAAATGAGAGATAGATTTTCTTTATTTGGAGGTTTGTTAGGAGAATCTTTATTTGGAGAAATGGGCTCGAGTAGTTATGGAGGTTCTATAGATTTAGGAGACCATTACCATACCTTAGAAGCACAGTATAGAAAAACGGCAGAAGACCTAATTCGACAAGGGAAATATGAAAAAGCAGCGTTTGTATATATGAAATTATTAAAAGATTACGATGCAGCAGCAAATGCTTTAGAAGAAGGAAAGTTATATCACGAAGCAGCAATTATATATGTAAAACATGCAAAAAACAAAGCAAAAGCAGCAGTATGTTATGAAAAAGGAAAAATGATAAAAGAAGCAATAGCTTTATACGAAGAACTAAATGACTATGAAAAGGTAGGAGATTTATATGTAACGATTAACAAAAAAGAACTTGCATATAAATTCTATCATAAAAAGATATCCTTTTTAATAGATAAAAATAACTACATAAACGCATCAGATTTATATACGAATAAGTTAAATGATGTAAAACAATCACAGCAAATTTTATTAGAAGGTTGGAAAAAAAATATAGAGGCAACTAAATGTTTAATAAAGTATTTTGACACCATCAATAAGAATAAACTTAAACAACAATATCAATATATTTATACCAAAAAAGTAGCACCATCTAAACGAGCTGCCTTTTTATCGGTTGTATTACACGAATATAAAAAGAAATCAAAACATGCTAAATATTTAAAAAAAATAGCCTACGAATTAATTGCTGTTGAGGCTGTTTATAATAAAAGTATTGTAAACGAGTTAAGACGTTTTAATATAAATGATAAAGAAATAAAGAATGATATATTTCGATTTAAAACTCAAAAAAAAATAATAAAAGACGGTTTAAAATAAATTAAACCGTCTTTTAAATTTTAAATAAACTTACAAATGTTATTTAAAAATCATATTTAACATAAAAACTAAAGTTTCTACCAACTTCATAGATTCGTCTTCCATTATTCTCATCTGCATTTTTAAAACTAAAGTTTAAGTGACTATAATATGCAGTATCAAAAATATTTAAAATAGAAGCACCTAAATGTAAATTTTTAAGGAGTTTGTATCCCAAACGTAAATCAAAAGTATGGTAAGCAGGAGTTTCCGTTTCGTTAAAACTTGGCGAAAAATCTGCTTGTTTAGAAACAAATTGAGAACGTAGATCCATCCAATACTTTTCTTTTTCGTATTTTAAACCTAAATGAATTTGCATTGGTGCAATTTGCGCTAAAGGCTCATCAAACGTTTCGTTTTCTGCTTTGGTTAATGAAATATCGGATTTGAATTCTAAATTTTTAATAATTTTATAATTAAAAAAAGCATCAAATCCATATTGATTAGCATCTACATTTACAAATTGTTTAGGAGCTACAGTTCCAGAACCAATAAAAGTAGGGTTCAATTTAGCAGTAATATAATTATCCATTTTAGAGTAGAAAATACTTGCGCCTAATCTCATTTTATTTATTTTTTTAGAAATAGAAAATTCCATCTGATTATTTATTTCTGGTTGTAAATACGGATTACCAATATATTGACGAGAATCGGCTCCAATTGTAAAACGATAAATATAACGTTCGACCATCGAAGGTGTTCGCGTCCCTCTACCAAAAGCTAATTGTAATTGCAAACCATTATTTCTATATTTTGCAGAAATATTACCACCAATAACAACATCGTCTATATCTTCTATTTCTCCTCCGTATAATGCTTCAAAATTTGCAGAAGGAGCATCCATTTTAGCATTTACAAAATCGGTTCTTAAACCAATAGTTGTTGTAATTTTACTGGTTAACTTGTAATTTGTTTCTGCAAAAATACCATAATCTGCAATGGTAGCATCTTGCCAAACAGGAGCTTTTTTAATAATAGGAGTTGGTAAAGAATTTCCATTCATGGCATTAATAATTACCGTTTTTGTACCATCTCGTTTAATAATATCTGCATCAAAACCAGTATAAATTAATAATTTGTTAGAAGGAGTAAGACCTATTTCAAATTTCCATCCAAGTGTACTCGATTGTATTGGTGTACGTGCATCCATAGCTGGATAATTAGGACGAGTATTATCGTCATTACCAAAACCATTTGTCATTAAATGATCTACAAACGAATAATATCCTTTAGCAGAAATACTGTTTATTTTATCATTTATTTTTTTGATTTTGTAGTCCAAACCAAGCATGTAACTATCGTCTTTTGGAGAGTCCATTGGTAGACCAGCATGCATTATATTTTTACCGAATTTTTGACGCCAATCTAGTTGCAAACGTGCATTGTCTTTTGGATTATATCCAGCTTTTATGGAGTAACTTATTGTTTCAAAACCAGCAGAGGTTACAATACCATCGCCATCTGTATAATTACCAAAATCTCTGCGCTCGCCATTCATAGTTAAATCATATTTTTCTTTAGCATACATCAACTCCGCTCTTGCTACAAAATTAGAACCATTTGTTTCATAAGCACTTTGAACACTTCCATTAAAACCATAATTTTCTGGAGTAGGAGTTTTGGTTATCATATTTACAATACCACCAAAGCTTTGTCCAAAACGAACCGTAAAAGGTCCTTTTACAACTTCAATTTTTCTAACTTCTTCTGGAATTACATGTGCTGTGATTGGATCCATTCTGTTTGGACATGCATGTACCATTTTCATTCCGCCATCGTATTTAATATTCATTTGCTCATATTTAAAAGCTCTTAAGGAAGGTTCTATTGCCGTAGCACTTCTTTTTTGAATACTAAAACCAGTAATGTCTTTAAACAAATCGGTAACATTTCGCGCCTGACTTCCTTTTTTTATATCATCCACAACAATTACAGAGTGCGATATGTCTTGCAATGGATTGGATTTAACAATAATTTCATCTAATGAGATTTTACGTTGTATCATACGTATTATTGAACAATTATTGGCATTTTCTTTTTTCGTAATATAGTTTAAAATAGATATTTCTAGAATCGCTTTTTCATCGGCTACAAGTTCAAAATTTCCATTGATATCTGTTATCGTATAATGGTTTGAATTTTGCACTTTTATTACAGCATTAGAAATAGGTTCTTTGGTTTTATCGTCAATAACAAGACCTTTTAAGGTTTTATTTTGAGAAAAAGAAGTCGTTGTTAATAGCGTAAATAATACACTTATAATAATATATTTTTTCATTTTATTGAATTGTTTTTTGTTAAAAAATAGATGGCTATTTAGCATTATACTTTTATAATTAGAATAAACTATGCTAAAATAATAACCTCTTTAGAATTTAGATTTTCTTAGAATTCTGCCTTAATTTATTTCTTTAGTGTTTCTAAATAATTTTTATATTTATACCAATTTGATTATTAAGATACGCCAAAAAAATCAACATATTTTTTTAGTATACCATCTTAAAATTGTAAGTATAACCTCTGCTATGGTTATACTTTTAAGTAAAATAGCATGAGAAAAAATAAAGAGTTTATGACTTATTTTGATGTCAACTTGGTATAATGTTATATTTAGATAACAAATACAAAAAATAGATACAATAACATTGCACTCTTATTGTGAAATAAAAAAACGACATTAAGCATAAAAAAAGACAGTAGTTACGACACTTTTGGTGGTGGAATTAAGATGTCATACTCCATATTAATAATATTTAAAATATTATTATTAAAATCCGATGCAGATAATAACTCATAAAATAAGTTTCTATAAAAAGGACTTTCTGGCTGTAAGTAATTGTATATATTATGAATATTTTCGGTATTTTCAATTGGCATTTCTTTGCTTGATTCTATATCGGATTTTAGAGCTTTTACCAATTGACACTTACCATTACAGCCTTGCTGATTATCTTTTTGAACACATAATGTTTCTGCTATTTTACGTTGGTTTATTTTAAAATCAACAATAATAGAAGCAGTCTTTATATTATATGCTAATAATATAACTACTAAAAAAAATGCAATTATTCTCTGTAAAAATTCGTTACTCATTGGAACGCAAATTTACAACGTATTAAAAATGTATTATATGATTTTTATCATAAAAATTCCTTAAATCCGAATTGGTATGAATTGTGTTTTTGTCAAAAAGAACAATTGCATATTAATGCCATACGTTTAGTAATTAGATATATTAATTTGTCTAAAAATTAGAAAGGAAAGTATCTATTTAATTAAATTAAAACTCGGATAATAAAATAAAATTCGATTTAATGTTCGTATCTATTTTAGAATCAATCTAAAGAATATTTTGCACTATTCAATAATAAAATTAATTAGTTTTTTGTACCTTTGATTAGCAACAAAAAGAATTATTTTTATGGAAGAAAGAATGAAATTCACAGCAGAAGATTTCCAAAAATCAAAAGATAAAGAAGAACTAATACATCTAGCAAAAGAAAAAAAAATACCAATCAATAAAGTTTTAAAAATTTTACAATACGAAAGAGAATTAAAATTTTTACAGGTAGAATTGGTAAAATTACAACGATGGGTACAAAATAATAACAAACGAGTAGCAATTATTTTTGAAGGAAGAGATGCCGCAGGAAAAGGAGGGGCAATACGTAGATTTATCGAGCATCTAAATCCAAGATCCATGCGATTAGTAGCTTTATCAAAACCAACAGAGACAGAGCAAGGACAATGGTACTTTAGACGATATATAAAACAATTGCCAAATCCAGGAGAAATTGTCTTTTTTGATAGAAGCTGGTATAATAGAGCCGTTGTAGAACCTGTAATGGGTTTTTGCACCGATGCGCAATACAAACAATATATGGTGCAAGTACCAGAGTTTGAGCACATGTTATACGAATCAGGAGTCGAAATTATTAAATTTTGGTTTTCTATATCTAAAGAAGAACAACAAGCAAGATTTGATGGTCGATTAAAAAGTCCATTAAAACGATGGAAATTTAGTCCAGTAGATCAAAAAGGACAAGCGTTATGGAAAGAGTATTCCTTTTATAAAGAACAAATGTTTAGTAGAACACATACATCGTATTGTCCATGGATAGTGATAAAGACAAATAATAAATTAGAAGCAAGATTAGAAAGTATGCGTTATGTATTGTCTAAATTTAATTATGATGGAAAAGACGAGGCAGAAATAAGTATAATACCAGATCCAAATGTAGTAATGCGTTATTATAGATCTGTAAAGCAGTTTTAAGAAATGGAAGAGACAATATTTACAACAGAAAATTTAAAAAAGTTAAATTCCAAAAAAGGACTTTTAGCATTATTTAGAAAAGAACCTTTAAACTACGAAAAAGCAATACGTTACGTAGATTATGAAAAAAAATTAACGAAATACCAAGTAGAATTAATAAAACTACAAACTTGGGTAATAAAAAATAACAAACGTGTAATTATCATTTTTGAAGGACGAGATGCCGCAGGAAAAGGAGGGGCAATACGACGTGTAACAGAAAAAATGAATCCGAGACATTTGCGAATAATTGCGTTACCAAAACCTACAGAAGTAGAAAAAACACAATGGTATTTTCAACGTTATGTAAACGAATTGCCACAAGCTGGAGAAATTGTGTTTTTTGATAGGTCGTGGTATAATCGAGCAGTAGTAGAACCCGTAAATGGATTTTGTACTCAAGAAGAATACGAAATATTTATGAAACAGGTCACTAATTTTGAAAGCATGATTATCGAATCTGGTATACTATTAGTCAAAATTTACATGTCCATATCAAAAACAGAACAAGAAAAACGTTTTGAGGAAATAAAATCGGATCCGTTAAAGCAATGGAAAATGACAAAAGTAGACGAACAAGCACAAAAACTTTGGGATGTATATACAAAATATAAAAAGAAAATGTTTCTAAACACAAAAGAAAAAGGAGCTATTCGTTTTAAAGTAATAAGAGCAAATAGAAAGACAACGGCAAGAGTTGGTGTTATAGAACATATTTTAAAAAAAATACCATACGATAAAAGCATTAAAGTATAATCCTATTTTTAGATTAGCTAATATTTATAACCTAAGTACGACCTGAAATCTGCTTACGGTTTAAATGATTTTTTTTATAAAAGAATACAAATTTTACAAGACTAGCTAGAACTTTTGAGGGAATTTGCTCTAGTTTATTGATTTTGTTGTGCTTCTTCCATAACTCTTTTCATCTCTTCCATAAATTCAGGTTGAGAAACAGCATATAACATTATTCCTAAAACAATAAGACTTAGAACAAGACCAATAATAGAGATGATTTTTCCAGCATTGGCATTTCCAAGACCATCAAAAACATCTGGATCTTCGTTGTGAATTTTAATCGCTTTTTTTCCTTGAACAAAGCCAATAATACCAAGAATAATTCCAGGAAGTCCATAACACCAACAGGTTATAATGGAGAAAATGCCTAAAATAAGTGATGCTTGAGAATGTGGTAATTTTTCTTTCATAATTTTAAATTTGATTCGTGATTTTTAAAAAGTAGTTGACAAAAGTAATCATAATATTTAGGATAAATAAACCCAATAAAATTTTATGTCCAATTTTAAAACGAAATTTTAGATGTAAAAATAAAAAACCAAACATAATAATTAAAGAATAAATAGGAGGATACATATAAAAAGCTGCAATAAATTCGCCTTTTAATAGATAAATTATAGAGCGTTGCATACCACAACCCATACATTCTAAACCAAATCTTTTCCAAGGACAAGAAAATAGATGCTCTTCTAAAAAAGAAATTAATCCCATAAATTTTATTTCTATAAAGGTACAAAAATAAAATATTACATTTGCCATATTAATGGACAAGAATAAATTTAATATAGGTAGTAAAGTAGCAGTAATAGACGATACTATAAAAGGAATTATTATTGCTATGAAACTCAATGCAATAACGATAAAAGATGAGAATGGATTTTTATTAAAATACAAATCTTCAGAATTAGTACAGATAAATATGGATATTTTACTAGAAAGCAAGAATATAATAAAGAAAATAGATAAAGAGAAATATACTAAGAAGTCTAAAGAAATAAAGAAAAATAATGCTATTTCTAGTTTAGAGGTCGATTTACATATACATCAAATAACAAATTCAAATAAAGGGATGCGCAATTACGACATGTTAACAAAACAAGTATCAATTGCAAAACAAAAAATAGAATTTGCAATAAGAACAAATATCAAACAAGTGGTATTTATTCATGGTGTTGGAAAAGGTGTTTTGAAAAACGAATTATATCAATTATTAAAAAATTATCCAGTAAAAATAAACGATGCATCCTATAAAAAATATGGTTATGGAGCAACCGAAGTAACTATTTATAAGAATAAAATTATTCCTTAATAATCTGTTCGCCAGTTATGGCTCCATATTCGTAATTATCGTAATTAATAACATTACCATTATTATTAGATAAACTTAAGTTATTAATAGTAAACGTAGTCGTGTAATATGTAGTGTATTGATTTGGTTCTACTAAAAAAGCAGCTTGTGTAACTGCAAAAGAAGGATCCAGATAATCTACAATATCATTGGCATTACTATCTGTGCGTTTCTCGTAAATAGTTAAAATACCATCACCATCATCATCCGAATCTAAATGGTTAGGAATACCATCACCATCCGTATCTAAAAAGTCAAGAAAATTATCGCCGTCGTTATCCAAATCTAATTCATTGGTAGTTAAAATACCATCGTTATCATCATCTTTATCAATATAATCAGGAATGCCATCTAAATCAGAATCTAATTCTAAATCTAATTCTTGTACGCCATCATTATCATCGCTATTAATAGTATTATTTACAATTAAAGTACCACTACCATTCCACTCTTCAATAATAGATGGAGAAACTGGAGGTATATCCTGACAAAAATAAGAGCTACTTACATTAGTATTAAAAACGCGATAAGAAATTTTATTAGTTAATGGAAAAGAGGCATTAACTTGAGGTGTAATAAAAAAAATAGTATCATTCTCCGCCAAATTTAAAATAAGGACCTCTTTGGAATCATCGCTAATATTGTATAGAATTAAATCGCCACATTTCTGTACATTAGAACTAAAAACAAAACTAGGAACATCAAAATCACCATCGTCACAAGACATTGCAAACAATACTATAAAGAATAAAAGGATACATTTTTTCATACAGATTAATAAGTCCCACAAAAATATAAATTTTAGGTTTAGAAATGTGTAAAAAAATCATAAAGTTTATTGCTATCTTTGCAGTATGCAAAAAGTATATTTAGATAATGCTGCGACAACACCAATGAGTTTGGAGGTAATCACAACAATTACCAAAGTGATGGAAACTACATACGGAAACCCATCTTCTACACACCAATACGGAAGATCCGCAAAAGTATTGGTAGAAAAAGCACGTAAAAATATAGCCAGATATTTTAATGTAACAGCAAACGAAATTGTATTTACTGCAGGAGGATCCGAAGCAGATAATTTAATCTTAACAAATGCAGTATTCAATTTAGGTGTACAACGAATTATTACTACAAAAATTGAGCATCATGCAGTGTTACATACCATTTTAGCATTAGAAAAAGAACAGGACATACAGGTAGAATATGTAAAATTAACTCCAAAAGGAGAGGTTGATTATTCGCATCTAAATGAATTATTAGGAAACGAAAAAAGCAAAACATTAGTAAGTTTAATGTATATAAATAACGAATTAGGGAACATACTAGATATAAAATTTGTAACGAAAATATGTCAGAGATACAATGCATTATTTCATTCGGATACCGTACAAGGAATAGCACATTTTAATATAGATTTACAAGAAACACCAATAGATTTTATCGCAGCAAGTGCCCATAAATTTCATGGTCCAAAAGGAGTAGGATTTGCAATAATAAAAAAAGGAATAGGAATTAAACCATTATTATTAGGAGGCGAACAAGAACGAGGTGCAAGAGCTGGAACAGAAAATGTACCAAGTATTGTAGGGATGGAATTCGCATTGAGACAAGCACTAGAAAATATTTCCGAAGAACAAAAACACATAGCAAACTTAAAAAAATATTTTGTAGAAAGACTTAAAAATACTTTTAAAAACATACAATTTAATGGAAATTCTGAGGATAAAGAAAAGAGTTCTTACCTCATTTTAAATGTGCGATTTCCGTCAGAAATGGCAATGTTACTATTTCGTTTAGATTTAAAAGGAATTGCTGTTTCAGGAGGTTCTGCCTGTCAAAGCGGAAGTAATAAAGGATCTCATGTATTACATGAAATTTTAAGCGAAAAAGAAGCTTTAAAGACGTCCGTACGCTTTTCATTTAGTAAATACAATACAAAAAAAGAATTAGATTATGTTATAGAGGCATTAAAGGAATTGGTCTTATAATAGCAATAATAGTAACAAAAATAGGATGAAAAAAATTATAGGAATAATACCAGCAAGATACGGTTCAACACGATTAGAAGGAAAACCATTGGTCGATATTTGTGGAAAAACGATGATTCAACGTGTGTACGAACAAGTTAAAAAAGCAATAAAATATGCCGTAGTTGCAACAGATGATAAACGTATTTTTGATGCCGTAATACAATTTGGAGGCAAAGTAGTAATGACATCAACAAACCATACAACAGGAACAAATAGATGTTTAGAAGCCTTAGAAAAATACCAAAAAGAAATAGGAATAATATTTGATGTTGTGCTAAATATACAAGGAGACGAACCTCTTTTAGAGCCAAAGCAAATAACAAGTTTAATATCCTGTTTTGAAAATACCAAAACACAAATGGCAACTTTAGTAATGCCAACAAATAAAGCATCCGAATTAAAATCTGGTGTATTTGTAGTTTTTGATAAAAATAAGAATGCCTTATATTTTAGTAGAGCAGTAATACCAGTAGTAAGAGACGAAAAAAAAGAAGAATGGCATATAAAAAACACTTTCTATAAACACGTGGGTATGTATGGGTTTACACCAAATTCGTTAATCAAATTTGCAAATATGGAGCAAACAAATCTAGAAAATCAAGAAAAATTAGAACAGCTTCGATGGTTAGAAAACGGAAATAAAATTAGTGTCGCAATAACCTTGCACAATTCTGTACCAGTAGACACAAAAGAAGATGTAGAGAAAGTAATACGAATACTTAAAAATAAACGTTAATTGTATATCTAAAATTACCTTTAATAAAGTAAAATAGTTTTTTTACTTTTGCCAAAATAAGAATGTACCATGAAAAAAACAGCAATCCTTTTGTCCTTAATAATATTAACTCTAATTTCTTGTGAAGATAATATTGCCATTAATGTAGGCGAAGAAATACTAAGTGAAACAAATTTTCAGGTAGAGTTTGATGGAGAAACCTATTATACCGAAATAGCAACAGCATACATATATAATAATGTAACCACAATAATAGCGAAGAAAATAGATGCTCAAGAATTTTTTGTAATAACCTTAAATGAAACCGAAGAAGGCGCATATACTTTATCGCCAAGTCAAAGTGAAGGATTGATTTCGTATAAAAAAGAAGCAGATAGAGCTTATCTTACCGACGCTACTGCAGTATCAGGTAGAATAGATTTAGATAAAATTGACTATAATCGAATGAAGCTATCTGGAACGTTCTCGTTTATAGGAAAAAGGTTAACACAACAATTTGATGCCCTCGGAAACCCAATGTTAGATACAACAGGAAATTTAATATACGATGTAGAAACAAAAACATTTACAAATGGTATTTTTAATAATTTGGTGCTATCTTTATTAGAACCCGAAAATATAAACGGAGGAGCAACAACAAATAATAATGAATTTTTTGTAAATATAGACGAAACAAATAATGCAACAGACGACGGAACAGAATATGTAGAACAAACAGTAACAGCACAAAAAACGACAGAAGGAGGAAATACCTACATTATTATTACTGCAAAACGAATAGGATTAGAAGCAATAGTTCTTAAAATTCCATTAGGAATGAATACAGGAAACGAAAATATAAAAGATTTAATCGTTTTAGGAGATGAGGTCGTAGGAAATTATACAGTAAACGCTACAAATTATTATACGGCAGTTAATCAAAATACCGATTTATTAAACCTAATAACTCACGATATAACCGCAAAAAAGATGGAAGGTAAATTTAATTTTGATGTAATGCATTCTGTAACAGGAGAAATAATTCATTTTTATGATGGCACATTTAAAGTAACATATACCGAATAATTAAGTTTCTTTAAAAACATTAGAACCTAATTTT
>Ga0256840_1002073_pt1 | contig 18017 bp, 18 predicted proteins | sample 355202metaG_FD_185969 | JGI IMG/M metagenome (GOLD analysis project Ga0256840, IMG submission 185969) | Hydrothermal vent microbial communities from Mid Atlantic Ridge, Atlantic Ocean - 355-202 | ecosystem: Environmental > Aquatic > Marine > Hydrothermal vents | place: Atlantic Ocean: Mid...
AAAGCACATGCTAGAAGTTATGAATGGCTTGATAATAGACTTGCTTGGTTTTTTGTTAATAAGAATATTGGTAGATGAGGGCTATTTAGTCAGTGCCATAATTCTAGCTAATTAAGCCTTTATAAAAAATAAGATAGAATGCTACCCATGAGAAAGAAGATAGAGTACTATGCACTTGTAGTTTTTTTATGGTTGTTTAAATTTTTACCAAGCAATTATGTTTATGCCATAACACGATTTTTAGGTAGAGCTTTTTTTAAGATAGAGAAGAGGAGGAGCTTGCTTACTAAAAAAAACCTAAAACTTGCTTTTGGTGATAAACTTAGCAGTGAAGAGATTGAAGAATTAGCAAAAAAATCTTATGATAGTTTAGCAATAACTTTAGCTGAGATTATAATGATGCTAAATGGTAAGATAGAGCCAAATGATCTGATAAAAAACAAAGAAGAGGCACTTAAAAAGTTTAAAAATTACATTAATAGTGCTAAAAATGGAGTTGTGATTATAACAGCTCATTTTTCAAATTGGGAGGTAGCTGCACAGTTTTTTCCAATGAATGGATACAAAATGATGGGTATAGGAAGAGAGGGAAACAATAAGTTAATAGAAAAAAAGATAACAACTCCATTTAGACAGAGGTATGGTAATGTAAATATATACAAACATAGAGCTATGATTGGCGTAATAAAGCATCTAAAAAAGAGTGGAATTGTTGGGATGTTGATAGACCAAAAGAGTAGTGGTAAAAGCAGCATAAAGGTTAAGTTTTTTGACAGTTGGGCTGATACAACATCTACCATAGCAACTTTGAAACTAAAGTATGATCCTCTAATACTTCCTGTGTTTATGCCAAGAGATAGTGATGGGAAGTATATGCCTCTTGTGTTAGAGCCTGTAGAGTATAGGGCTGATGAGGTTGAAGATGAAAAAGAGAAGATTAGACTTATGACCCAAAAATACAATAACATCATAGAGGGTGTAGTAAGAGAGTACCCCGAACAGTGGTTTTGGATGCACAATCGCTGGAGAATTGGATGAGGGCTTTGATTTTGAGTGATGGCAAAGCTGGTCATTTAAATCAATCTGTAGCTTTTTGCAAGCTCAAAGGCTTGGGCTATGACATAGTAGAGATTAAGATAAATTTTTATAAAAAGGCTCTTTGTTATCTTTTTGGATTTTTGGATTTTTATATGGATTTGTTTGGATTGGATCTCAAAAGAGATAGTTTTGATGTGGTTGTGAGTTGTGGCTCTAGTACTTACTATGAGGGAATTTTTTTGGCTAAAAAATTTAACAAAAAATGCGTAGCAATTATGCTACCTAGCGGATTTAAATTTGACAGGTTTGATTATATAGTTGCAAATCTGCATGATAGGCCTCCTAAGATGAAAAATATTGTTCAAATTCCCATAAGCTTAAGCGTAAGTGAGCCTAAAAACATAATCGATATAAAAAGTGGTGCTGTTGGGATTATAATAGGCGGAGAAAATGGTGTGTTTAAAATGGATAAAAAGAGTTTCAAGAAGAGACTTGATGATATAGTTAAAAAACATAAAAACTCCCCTATCTATGTTACAACTTCAAGGCGAACTCCCAAGGAGATAGAGGAGCTTGTCGAGGAGTATGGGTTTGAGTATAGTTTGATTTGGTCTAAAAACAAAGAGATAAATCCCATGCCAGATTTTTTAAATGGTTGTGAGTATCTCTACATAACAATAGACTCTACAAGCATGCTCAGTGAAGCTAGAGCCAACTCAAGAGCAAATATAGAGGTGATTGAGTTAGAATCTAATCAACAAGACACAAAGTACCATAGATTAGCAAAGATAGTAAAAGAACTAGATAGAAACTTTAGCTATAAAGAGTACTTAGATAGGATTGAGCTTTGAAGGTGGTACAAATCTTGCCTGAGCTTAATGAGGGTGGAGTTGAGAGAGGCTGTGTTGAGCTAGCTAGAGAGTTGGTAAAAAAAGGGGTAGAGTCTGTAGTCATAAGCAAAGGTGGCAAACTCGTAGAGCAATTAGAGAAAGAGGGATCAAAGCATATAGAGGTGGATGTTTGTAGCAAAAATCCACTGAGTGCTCCTCTTAGAATCTATAGGCTTAGAGAGGTTTTAAAGGAGCTAAGAGCAGATGTAGTACATGTAAGAAGTAGAGTGCCTGCTTGGATGCTCTTTTTTGCAAAGAGAGGTTTGGATTTTAAAGTGATTTCAACTGTGCATGGTTTTAATAGTGTAAATTTTTATAGTCGCATTATGACCAAAGCCGATAGAGTTATCTGTGTAAGTGGAGCGATAAGGGAGTATATACAAAAACACTACAACACTCCTAGTGGTAAAATCTCAGTCATACCTAGAGGGATAGATTTGGTTAGGTTTAATCCTGATAATTTAGATAGTAGTTTCATGGTGGAGTTTAAAAGGAGATTTGATTTAGAGGGTAAGTTTATTGTAAGTAGCGTTGGAAGAATTACGGGACTTAAAGATTTTGAAACATTTATAAAATCTATTGCGAAGATTCAAAAGATACAAGATGATGTGGTGGGGTTGGTTGTAGGTGGAGCTAGAGAGGATAAGTTGGAGTATTTTGATGGGTTGAAAAAATTGGCCGAAGAGTTAAATGCAAATGTCAAGTTTGTTGGTAGCCAAACAAAGATTGCTGAGATATACTACTTGAGCGATGTTGTTGTTAGTAGCTCAAAAAAGCCGGAGAGTTTTGGAAGAAGCGTGGCTGAAGCTTTGGCTCTTGGAACTCCTGTTGTAGCTAGTGAGCATGGTGGAGTTTTAGACATAATTAGAGATGAAGAAAATGGACTATTTTTTAAAATGGGAGATGCTGAGGATTTGGCAAAAAAGATACTAAAGGCAAGTGGGATGAGGTTTGATGGATATGGCTATGTAAAAGATAACTTTTCTCTTGAGCAGATGGTCAATAAGACTTTGATGGTTTATGAGGAGTTAGCTTGATCTTGGGTTTGGGTGACTGCAATATGCTAGGAGCAGATAAATTTGACTCAAAAAGCTACATTGGCTTAGTTGAGAAAACTTCTAATAAAAAAGTAATAAATTGTGCTCATACTATGACTACCTCAAGGGAGGGCCTTTTATACTTTAGAGATAATTATGAAAAAAATTTTGAGCTTGTTGTGGTGGCCTATGGGTTGGTTGATGCTTGGAAAACATTTAAATACGCCCCTTATGTGCTGTACTATCCAGATAATTTCTTTAGAAAATTTGGACGAAAAATTGTAAAAAAATACAAAAAAATCTCAAAGAGATTTGGGTTGAATGAGTTGCTTGGAACTAAAAATGTCGTTAGCTTAGATGAGTACAAAAAAAATATAGAGTTTATTGTGAAAAACTCTAGAAGAGTATTACTTATTGAGACTGCTCCTAGATTGGATTTTTTAGAATTGAACAGAGATATAAAAAAATATAACTCTATTTTGAGTGATATTGCTTTGGAGTATAAGCATGTTGAGATTGTAGAGATTTATAAGGATTTTGAAGCCAATAAAGCTCTTTATTTTGACAGTGTTCATTTCAATGAAAGTGGGCATTTGTTAGTTGCTAAAAAAATAGCAGATAAGTTGTAAAATGAAAATTTGCTTTTTTATTGCTTCAAAAGGGTTCGGAGGAGCTGAAAAGGTTGTTGTTGATTTGGCAAATGAGCTATCTAGTAGAATAAAGGTCTTTGCTTTGATTCCAAAGGGGTGTTTGTACGAGGATAGATTATGCGAAAATGTAAAAATTTTACACTACACTCAAAGAAGTAGATACAACCCTTTGATGCTGATTGAGATTTATAACATCTTAAAGAGATTAAAGCCTGATCTAGTTCATACTCACAGCTCAAAGGCTACTGAGATTTACTCATATATAAAGAGATTTTTAAATATACCATATGTCGCTACAAAGCACAACAACAGAAAAGGTAAAATTTTTAATAAAGCAAATAGTGTGATAGCAGTTTCTAGGGAGGTTGAAAAATCAATAAATAATGACAATACCTTTTTGATTTATAATGGCATAAAGCCAAAAGATATACAAAGTAAGACTAAAAAAGAGGGGGTTTTTAAAATAGTTGCAATCGGAAGATTAGATAAAATCAAGGGGTTTGATAGGCTTATAAGAGAGGTTGCAAAGTTGAAATTTGAGTATATTTTAGAAATAGTCGGTAGTGGAGAGGAGTTAGATAATCTTAAAATTCTTTCAGAGAGCTTGAAACTTGAAAATCGTGTATGGTTTGTTGGATTTAAAGACGAGATAGATGAGCTAATGAGTAGTGCTGATTTGGTGGTAGTAAGTTCACAAAGTGAGGGATTTAGCCTAGTTTTACTTGAGTCATTATTTTATGCAAATGTTGCTATAAGTACGCCTGTTGGAATTGCTAATGAGATTTTTAGTGAAAAACTCCTAGTTAGAGATGAAAATTTTTCTAAAAAGATCACAGAAGTTTATGAAGATTATGAAGTCTTTTTAGAGGAATTTTTAAAGATAAAATCAAAAAAAGGGAGTTTTTTGCTAGATAGGTGTGCAGATATGCATTTAAAAGTTTATGAAAAAGTTTTAAAACCAAAAAAGAGAGTTGGCATAATGAGATTTAGCGCATTGGGAGATATTGCTCTTAGCGTGCCTGTTGTAAAAACTCTAAAAAACTATGATATATATTATATAACATCTGCAATCGGAAATGAGTTGTTAGAGGGTGAGTTTAACAATATAATTGTGCTAAAAGATAAGAGTTTAGTCTCAATGGTTAAACTGATAGCAAAGATCAGAGAATTGAAGCTTGATATGCTCTTTGATTTACAGTGCAATGATAGAAGCAAGTTTATAACATCTTTTTTGGACTGTAAAATTTATAACAATAAAAAAATAGAGACTAAAAAAAATGTTTTTTTTGAAATTGTAAAACAAGCCAATCTTGAAAATAGGGTTTTTATGGATTTTAAGCCCAAAGAGAGAAGCTATATAGTTCTAAATTGTGGCTCAAGCCAAAAGTGGATATCAAAAAGATTGCCTAAGCATAAATGGAGGGAGTTTAGTGAAGTACTTTATGAGAGATTTGGCTTACCATTTGTACTGACAGGTGAAAAAAGAGAGAGGGATTATATAGAGGAAATTGCTTCAGAATTGGCTGGTGAAGTTAAAGTTTTAGCCGGAGAAACATCTATAGGTGAATTAAAAAAAGTTTTAAAGGGTGCATTTTTGACAGTTTCTACTGACTCTGCTGCAATGCATATATCTGCCTCTTTTGGAACTCCAACCATAGGTATATTTGGACCTACCAACTGGATACAATCTGCCCCTTATGGGGAGTGGTCATCTGTGTTGTATGATGAAGTATATTTTAGTGAGCACAGACCCCTTAAAAAAAATAGTACCATAGTAGATAACTACTTTGAAAATATAGATATAGAGAAAGGATTGGAAAAAATTGAAAAATTTATTGGATAGAGATTTAAAAATAGAACAAACTATTGCACTTTTAACTCCTCTACTTATACTTCTAAATTACTTAGGAAGAGGACTTTTTAATACAGCTTTAGCAATAATAGCACTAATGTTAATATATACTTTTTATAAAAATAAAGAGCAGTTTCATATTATACTGAGAGATAAACTGGTTTTGTATTGGAGTGTATTTGCTATTTTTGTAGCTATTAGCGTACCATTTGCAATAAATTTTAAATTTTCTATATCTAAATTTGATACATTTTTATTTTCATCCTATGTTCCACTATTAGCAAGTCTGTTTTTATATGTTTACTCTATAAATAAGCAAAAAAATTTTTTGTTAGCTATAAAAATCTTTTTCTTTACAGCCATAGTTATGGAGTCTATTACTATATTTAATATAACAAATGGTATGGATTTACTTCACTATATAAAAACTAGTGAAATTAGACCACAGTTGAACAGTTATCATCTAAGAGAGGTTTTTACATCTGCAATTATGCCTTTAATCATAATGTATTACTACTACAAGCCAAGTAGGATAAAACTTCTTTTGATTATAGTCTCTTTTGTCGGAATTTTGGCTTCTACTTCAAGAACGGCTATGATAGCAACTTTAATCTCTCTTTTTGTTTATATATTGATAAAAAATAGATTTAAAATTTTTAATAGAGATTTTATAGTCATGCCAATTATTGTAATACTTGCAATGGGTATAAGTTTCTATATTTCACCTGAAATAAAACAGAGGGTTGAGAGTTTTAAGACCACATTTACATCCAAAGGCGATAGGATGAGTGGAAGATTTACAGTCTATAAGGAGTCATTTGAGTATTTTTTAAAGAGTCCAATAGTGGGCAATGGAATAAAAAGTGCAAACTATCTGCATAAAAAAAATTTATTTACCAAAATAGGAAAACACCCTCACAACATTTGGCTTGAAATTTTAATGGACTCGGGGATAGTTGGTATGATTGGCTTTCTCTCTTTTGTAGGTTATCTGCTACTATCGGTTATAAAAGCAAAAACGGACTCTAGCTTGATAAAAGCTACTATGTGGGCTACTCTCATATCTGTAGCACTCTCCTCTTTGGCTAGTTGGTCTATATGGTCTGGAAATCACATAGGCTCTTTTATGGTTTTAGTCGTGATTATTTACTCTTTGAGGAATTTACAAGAAGATGAAGTTTTTTTAGCACTTCATCACAAGTGATTTTATTTATATTTGAATTTTGTATGAACTCTTTAGCATCTATAAGCGCTCCAACATTTTCATCACACCCTGTAGAAAAAAGAGTTAGAGTTGGAATATTTAAAGCTGCTGCTATATGAACCGGACCTGTATCGTTTGATATAAAGTAATTACAAACACTAATTGCCCCACATAACTGATTTAGATTAACATCACTAACCACTTTAAAATCTTTAAAAGTATTTGTAAATTTTTTTTCAGAAGGTCCCAAAAAGATCACTACATTATATGCTACTTCTAGTTTTTTTGCTAAATTCAAAAAATTTTCTTCGCTCCATCTCCTATTTTCTTGAGTTGATCCTATGTTTAACCCTATGGTGGGTTTAGTTCTATCTAACTTTTTTTCTAAAAGAGATTTATACTCCAAAGAGGTCTCATTTAAACATAATTTGGGATAATCTAAAGAATCATTAACTTCAGCGATTCTGCTGAAAAATTGACTCCTATGACCTCTTTCATCTCTTTTTATGATCTTACTATAACCATAGTTATATTTGCTCTTCTTTGGTGCTCCAATTTTTACTTTAGCTTTAGCAATATAGCTTAAGGTCGCAGTTTCTCCAAAATTTTGAAAATCTATAAGCAGGTCGTACTCTTTTTTTCTTAAATTTATTAACAATTTTTTTAACTCTGATAGTAATTTAAAAACTTTTTTCTCTTTAAAAACCTTTCTATCTATTGTTATGATTTCATCTATAAGCGAGCATGAATTATAGACTATGTTTTGATTTGTACTGTCGGTTAAAAGTGTGATGGTTGGGCTATTGTATTTTTGCTTTAGTTTTCTTATAGTGGGTAGAAGCATAATTATATCACCCAATCCACTATATCTGATCAATAATATACTATTTACATTCATTATCTATAGCTTGACAAATGATATGCCCTATCATGATATGCATCTCTTGAATCCTAGGAGTATCATAACTTGGAACTATTAAATTTATATCGCAAAACTCATCCATAGCACCACCATCACATCCCGACAGTCCTATGGTTTTACATCCTAGATTGCGCCCTAAACTCAGGGCTCTTAAAACATTTTTGCTATTGCCACTTGTGCTTATGCCTATAAGCAGGTCTCCTTTTTGAGCCAAGGCCTCAACTTGCCTCTCAAAGACTCTATCGTAGCCATAATCATTACCAACGGCTGTTAAAACTGAAGTGTCTGTAGTTAAGGCAATTCCTGCTAAACCTCTTCTTTCCACTTTATAGCGTCCACTTAGCTCTGCTGCAATGTGCTGCGCATCGGCTGCACTTCCGCCATTTCCAAAGAGCAAAATCTTTCCACCACTATTTATGGTTTCAGTTGCAATTATGCAAGCTGTATAAATTTGGTGCTGTAGTTGCTCTATGGTTTTGTCTATCGTCTCTTTGTGAGCATTCATCTCACTTTGTATCATTTCTATCATTTTCTTGCCTTTTCTATTATGTTTGTTGTGCTTTTACCATCTACAAAATCTACCAATCTTACCTCTTTTACCAAATCACTTCCAATAACTTCTTTACCTTTATAATCTCCACCCTTGACTAATATATCTGGCTTAATTGCCTTTATAAGTTCATAAGGAGTATCCTCTTCAAACTCTACTACAAAGTTTACCGACTCTAGCCCACCTAGTACATAGGCTCTATCGCTTAAGGTGTTTATAGGTCTTGTTTTCCCCTTTAATCTTTTAACTGATTCATCCGAATTTAGCCCAACTATGAGTATATCTCCAAAGCTTTTTGCAACCTCTAAGTACTTTACATGTCCTCTGTGAAGCAGATCAAAACAGCCATTTGTAAAGACAATTTTTTTATCTTTATAGCTCTTTAAAATTTGAACTATCTCCTCTTTTGTCTTTATTTTGATTTCGCTTTTTCCTGCTCTTAGTGAGTGATTGTAGATATCTATCTCTTTAAGTGTTACCGTAGCACTTCCTAGTTTTCCTACTACTACAGCAGCCGCACTTGTTGCAAAAAAGCCAGCTTCTTCTATGCTTAAGCCGGAACTCAAAGCATATCCAAAAGATGCCAAGACTGTATCTCCCGCTCCTGTTACATCGTAAACCTCTCTAGCAACTGTTGGAATCTTTAAAACCTCATCCCCAAAAATAGCCATCCCATCTTCACTTAGAGTTATAATGGCATAATCAAGCTCTAGCGACTCTCTTAAAAGTTTTCCTGCTCTATTTAGACTATCTTCATCTTTGATCTCAATCTTTGTAGCTATTGATGCCTCTTTTTTATTTGGTGTTATGAGAGTTGCGTCTTTGTATTTGCTATAATCTTCCCCTTTTGGATCAACTAGTACCAACTTGCTTCTACTTTTGGCCTCTTCTATAAGCTTAACTGTTAGTGAATCTGTCAATACTCCTTTGCCATAATCACTTAACAAAACGGCTTCAAAGCTATCTAAAATCTCTTTATAATTTTTTAGTAATAACTCTTGAGATTTTAATGAAATATCATCTTTGGACTCTTTATCATACCTCAAAATCTGCTGGTGAGTTGCTATAACTCTACTCTTTTTACTGGTTTTTCTTTCACTTTGGGCTATTATAAATGATGTATCTATTCCTTTGCTGTTTAACATTCCTAAAAGCTCTTTTGCATTTTCATCCTCACCAACGACGCTTAAAACGCCAACACTAGCTCCAAGACTCAAAAGATTGTTTACAACATTGCCTGCGCCACCTAGGTGAGTTGTCTCTTTTTTTATATCTACTACCTGAACTGGTGCTTCGGGACTTATGCGATTACACTCCCCCCAAAGGTAGTGATCTAGCATTAAATCACCTACAACTAGTATATTTGGTTTGCTGTTTTTTAATCTATCCATGGATTCTCTTTATCTCATCTATGTAGGCTTTTATCCCCTCTTCTAGGGAAAACTTTGGCTCATAGCCCAAAAACTCTCTTGAGCTTTCAATGTTTGCCTCAGTAAAGAACTGATACTGTCCAACATAAGGATTTGGGATGTACTCATCCTCTCTTTGGATGTTAAGCTCCTTCTTTAAAATATCAACTATATCTTGGAAGCTTCTAGCAACTCCGGTTCCTACATTGTAAACTCCACTCTTTTTAGGATTGCAAGCTTTTATATTTGCTTGGATAACATCATCTATATAGATAAAATCTCTTTTAATTTTATCGCTCTTTTTAAATAGTTTTGCTTTTTGTCCACTTAGAAGTTGAAGTCCAAATTGTAAAACCATAGATGAGGTTTTATTTTTAAAAAACTCTCTTTTGCCATAGACATTGAAATACCTTAGCCCAACTATGCTTATATCAGAGTTTTGTATATATTTTCTTGCTAAATTGTCCATCATAAGCTTTGAAAAACCATAGACATTGTTTGGACTCTCAAATCCTACTTCAAACCTGTCGCTATCACCATAAGTAGCAGCCGAAGAGGCGTAGATCATATTTGCCTTCTTTTTTACTGCAAAATCTAATAAATCTTTAAAGGCATTTACATTTGTTTGAACCATCAAGCCTTGATCACTCACCGTTGTATCACTTATAGCAGCTTGGTGAAATATGTAGTCGAACTCTCTATCTTTAATCAAATCTAGATCGCTGTTTATATCTCCACTTATAACTTCACCACAAAAACCCAAAAGATTTTTAAAATGACCAAAACTTTTTAAGTTGCCATTACCAAAAGTCTCTTCACTTCTAAATTTATCAAAAACAACCACTTCACAGTCTGGATAATTCTCTTGAAAATAAAAGGCTAAATTACTACCTATAAATCCAGCGCCACCTGTTATGAGAATTCTTTTTTTATCAAAATCTATGGATTGCATGCTATTTCCTTATGATTTGCACTATATCTAAAACTTTTTGAATATTAAATAGAGCATCTTTATATGTAGTAGAGCTATTTAGAAAAATTGTACTGAGCCCCGCTTTTTTTCCTGCTTTTATATCGCTTGGCTTATCTCCAATCATCCATGAATTTTTTTTATCTATACTATACTCACTAAAAGCTTTTTCAAACATTCCAATTTTTGGCTTTCTACAGAGACAATTGGACTCTGGAGAGTGTGGACAGTAATAGACTCTTTGTATATCTATACCTTGAAATTTAAATTCATCTAGCATCCAATTTGTAAGCTTTAAAAAATCAGACTCACTATAATAACCTCTACCTATACCAGATTGGTTTGTGACAATAAATAGAAGATAACCTAGCCTTTTAAGATACCTTAAAACCTCAAATACACCCTCATTAAACTCAAAATCCTCTATCTTATACACATAAGATTTATCTATATTAATAATTCCATCTCTATCTAAAAATACCGCTTTTTTCATAACTACTATTTTACCATAAGATATTTTAAAGATTAGTCCGATATAATTTTCTCAAACAAATTTAGGAGAAATATATGAAAAAACTTACACTAGTTTTAGCACTTACAGCGGCTTCTGCACTTTTTGCAGCAGATGGAGCAGCACTTTATAAAACCAAGGGATGTATGGGTTGCCATGGTAAAGATGGTACTATGAAAACTTTTAAAGCTATTAATGGTTTGGATAAGGCTACTATAGTTCAAAAGATCAAAGATTACCAAGCTGGCAAAGGTGGTCCTAAAAAAGCACTTATGCTTCCAAATGCTAAAAAACTTAAAACTGACGCTGAGATTGAGGCAGTTGCAGAGTATATAGCAACATTTAAGTAATCAATCCGGAGGAGAGTAACTCTTCTCCTTCTTCTTTTTTAACTCTTTTTTTCTATTTTCCATCTCTATGGCATCTTGCAGAGCCTCTTCACTATCCAAGAGTGCCCCATCTAAGAACTTTTTAGGATCGTCAAACTGTCCCGTTTTTAAACCCCAAAGTAGAGCCCAAAGTCCTAATGCTCCAAGAAGTGTAGAAGCGCTTAACATCATAACTACTAACCAATTATCCATTATTTTATCCTCATAGAATTTCCAACCACCAAAAGCGAACTTAGTGACATACTAAGAGCTGCTATAAGAGGTATGACATAGCCAGCCATTGCTAGTGGAATTGTTATAACATTATAGAGTAATGATATGGCTAAATTCTGTTTTATATTACCATAAGTCCTGTATGATACCAAAAAAGCATCTTTTAGTCCATCAAAACTCTCTTCTAACAATACAACATCACTAACACTAAGTGCTACATCAGTCCCACTTCCAAGAGTAATTGCAACTTCTGAATTAGATAGTGCTAAGGTATCATTGATTCCATCTCCAACCATTACAACTCTTCTTGAATTTGATCTCAATTTTTTAATAAACTTTGCCTTTTGCTCTGGCAACATTGAGTCATGGTACTCTTCAATCTCCAATCTTTTTGCAATCTTTTGAACTACGGCTCTGTTATCTCCACTAAGCATAATAACTCTAAGCCCCTTTAATTTAAGCCATTTTACAGTTTGATCCGCTCCCTCTCTAAGTGAATCTTCTAAATAAAAAGCTCCACAATAACTACCATCAATTGCTATATGTAGCACACTCATCTGATCTAAATCTTCACTAAAAGATACTCCCTCATCGCTTAAAAATGCTCTATTTCCCAAAACAATTTTTTTGCCAGCATAGTATGCTTTTATACCTTTTGCCTCTATCACCTTGATACCTTTTAATTCATACAAAGTTGGCTTTTGTTTACTTAGGTACTCTTTAACGCCTCTACTGATAGGGTGAGTAGAGAGAGATACCAAAGAGTAGATCAAAGATAGATCAATCTCTTTTTTTAGAAAAACTTTTACAACACTAGGTTTTCCATAAGTCAGTGTTCCGGTTTTATCTAAAACAACTGTATTGCATTTGGCTATACTCTCCAAAAGTGAGGCCTCTTTAAAAAGAACTCCCCTCTTGATAGCCCTTGATAACCCTACTAATGTCGCAACTGGAGTTGCTAGACCTAATGCACAAGGACACGCTATGACTATAACTGAAATTGCAACAACCAAAGCTTGTTCAAAAGAGTTTGTATAGTAGTACCATCCAAAAAATGTCAAAACACTAAAAAGAAGTATTATACTTGAGAAGTGTCCTGAAATTTCATCAGCAACTTTTTGGATATGTGGTTTTTTATCCATAGCATCTTCTAAAAGTGATACAATTTTGTGCAGAGTTGAGTCCTTGTAAGCACAAGTTGCTTCATACCTTACTACACTATCTAACAAAATTCCTCCACTTAAAACCTTGTCGCCCGCTTTTAGGTAAACTGGCTCACTCTCTCCACTTAAACTTGAATTATCGAATGAGCCCTCACCGCTTACAATGATCCCATCTATTGCAACTCTCTCTCCTGCTTTAATCTCAATAATATCTCCTGCTTCAACGCTCTCAATACTTTTAAAAATTTTCTCTTGTTCATTCACCACCAAAACTTCGTTTGGTATTGAGGATGAAAAACTATCTAGCGTATCTACTACCCTCTTTTTTGTTAGTACCTCTAAGTATTTTCCAGCAAAAACAAATGTGATTATCATAGCAACTGATTCAAAATAGGTTTCTCCATGACCACTAAACATTGAGTAAATTGAAAATATATAAGCACTCAAAGCTCCACTTATGACAAGTAAATCCATATTGACAAATCTATTTTTCAATCCGTAGTATGCACCTTTAAAAAAAACTCCCCCTGTATAAAAAAGAGCAGGTGAGCTCAAAATAAAAGCTGCAAAATTTAGTATGTCTTTTATATCATCCCTCATACCTGTAAAATAGCCACCATACTGGGCAATGGCTATCCACATTATATTCATGGTGCAAAATATGCCAACTAAAAGCCTAGAGTAATAGTCTCTTCTTTTTGCATTTGCTTGAACCTCTTGCATAGATGCGTCATAAGGGTAAGCGTTATAGCCTATATTTCTAATAACTTCTATGATTGAGGAGAGTTTTATAGTGTCATTGTCCCAAACTATTTTTGCTTTATTGTTTGTATGGTTTATACTAACTTCTACAATGCCATCAGTTTTATGCAAAACTTTTTCATTGAGCCATATGCAAGCACTACAATATATACCATCTATAACCAAAGAGATGGAGCAAAAACCCTCTTTTGTAATAGAGACATACTTTTTGAAAAATGCCTCTTTATCAAACTTTTCCAAACTCTCTTTAATCTCTTTTGGAGGTGCTATGGTATTTGAACCCAATTTCTCATAGAAATCATCCAACCCTTCACTTTTTAGTAGATGATATATACCTTGACAGCCTTTGCAACAAAAATATAGACCATCATCCTCTATCAAAATCGACTCATCATACTCCAAATGGCAATGGCTACATCTAATTTTTGACAATTTTTTTACCTCTTTTTACCATACTTAATGTTAATCATTAAACCCGAATTATGCAGTAAGATTCACCAAATTAGCACTTATCCCCTAGCCTATGACATTTATAAAATCATCGCCTAATCTTTTGGTTAATCTTATGTTTTTTACAAATACCCTAAACTAGGCTATAAAGCACTACTTTGGCAAATCATATTGTAAATTTGGGTTAAATTGTTATTATACTGTTACTTATTTTACATATAGATAATTTATGCTAAAATTCTAAAATTTATATAAGGGCACCTCTAAAAATTAGAGGTGCTCAAAAGTGAGTAGATATGGTAATCTTTGAAGCGGTGGTAAAAAATGATAAAGATGGCGGATGGTTTATAGAGTTAAAAGATACTCTAGATGGAAGGGTTGAGATTTGTCAAGACCTGAAAATTTTTGAAGAAAAGATTCAACAAATGGGTGAAGAGTATGGTGGAAGAATAGATGAGGTCAAGTGGATAAGCCATGAGAGTTTAACTCCTCAAAATGAACAAAAAGTAAGAGTTGCTATGATGGAGTATTATGAAAAGTACAAGGACCAAATAGAGGATAGTGAGTGAAGTTTGATCTCTACTTACTCCTTTTAATCTGCTTGGAGCTTTTTGAGGTCTTTTGGCAAAGAGGAGATACATTTAGAGAGTATGTCAAAAATCTTTATAGCTACTATGAAAGAGGAGTACTTCTTTTTATATTGCTACATCCTTCATTTTTCTTCATGCTGTTTATCTGCATAAAGTATGAAAATTACTCCTTTTTAGCAACAGTCATGATCGTTTTGAAAGCTTTAGATATCTCTGTTAAAATCTCTCTTTTAGATAAACTATACAATAAAAAAGACTTAGGAATTTTTGAAGTAATGATAAAAGAGAACTACCCTCTACCATTTTCATACAAACTAATAGGAGTTTTTTTATACCCTGTGCTTTTTTATTTTTCATTTTATCAGTATGCTTATTGAGCAACCAAGAGTTATAAATGCCATAGGCTAGGTGATAAGTGCTAATTTGGTGAATCTTATTGCATAATTTGGGTTTATATTATAGCAAGAAATCACTCAAAAAGCCCTTAAATAAGGGAGTTATAGGTTTTCAGTTATTTTCTATTTTACTAATATATGCATCCATTTTATTTCTTATCCTTATAGTAGCAAATTTTTGGGACACAACATTTATTTTTAGTTCCTTACAAGTTACACTATGATATACTCTTAAAATATTTAAGGAGATTAGAATGAAACGATTAGGAAGCTTAGTTGCGATAAGTGTTGTTAGTACTAGTATTTTGTATGCAGGTAGTGCACCAAAAGAGTACCCTAAAGGCCCTGTTGGAGAGATGGTAAAACTAGGAGAGCAGATAATGCTTCATACAGACACGCATCCACTTACAAAAGACTTGGTTGGAAACAAGCTCAATTGTGCTAGTTGCCACTTAAAAGGCGCAGATGGAAAGCCTGGAACTGGTGATGGAATTGGTAGTTTTATAGGAACTGCTACATCATTTCCTGCTTATTCAAAAAGAGAGAAAACAGTTCAGACTTTACAAGATAGAACAAACAACTGTTTTATGAGAAGTATGAATGGAAAGCGCCCTATTATAGATACTAAAGCTAGTATAGCAATGTATGCGTATATCACTTGGCTTTCAACTGGTATGCCAATAAAGATGAATGAAAAAGCACCTCTAAGCCCTCATAATATGAAAATATGGCCAAAAAACTTCAAAAAATTTGCTAAAATCCAAAAAAAAGCAACGCATGACAATTATCTGAATGGTAAAAAACTTTATGCTACAAAGTGTGCTATGTGTCACGGACAGAAAGGACAAGGTATGGGAAGCTTTCCTCCACTTTGGGGCAAAAATGCAAAAGGTGAATGGCTAGCTTACAACACAGGTGCTGGTATGAGCAAGCTAAATAAAGGTGCTGCATGGGTGCAATCAAATATGCCTTTAGGACAAGGTGGAAGCCTGAGCGACAAAGAAGCAGCTGATATTATGCTTTTTGTAAATGCACAAGATAGAGCTGATTTTGATCTAGCAAAAGGGCTTCTTCCAAAAGAGCAAATGGGTTACTATAATTCAAAAGTCTTGAAGGAGACTCACTCTGTAAGAAGCAACTTTAAGGACATGGGACTAGATGTAGATGTCATTAGAGGTGACAAAAAAATTAAGTAAATTTCAAATACCAAAGAGGATTTTATCCCTCTATATATACATCTAATCTTTTAGACTCTATATTTAATATAAACCAAGGGTCAGTTATGCTGAGTGCTGATTGAAATAGTTCTTGTGTGATAGGATATCCTTTTGTAATTATATTTTATAATTTAATTATAGCTTAAAGTAGATTTACCCATACTTTTTTGGAAGGAACCAAAAAATAAAACAAATTCAATACATTGAAGCAAAAAATATGTAAAGTGTAATTCTATAGCTTCTAGATTCAAAAAAAGATGTTATTTGATGAATTTGGGGGGGTGTGGGAAATTTTATGGAATGATTTGGGTACAACATCTTGACAAAAATCAGGCATTATTATAAAATGTCACCAAAAATATCGAAACTACTTACTTCGACATAGACTACAGCGATTTTTGATTTCATGTCAAGAATAGATAAAATTTTACAAAAGGTACTTCATGGGCGCTAACCCGTCAAATAACAATAAAACAGGAAAATATAACAATAAAACAAGAACTCACATTCCAGTTCAAGGCTATAAGATAGAAGACTTAAGAAGTATGCCACTTGATAAGCTTCTTGAGATTGCAACGGAGCTTGAGGTTGAAAATCCGCAAGAGCTTAAGAGACAAGACTTGATGTTTGAAATCCTAAAAGCTCAAACAAGTCAGGGCGGATTCATACTATTTACAGGAATTTTAGAAATCACAAATGAAGGTTATGGTTTTTTAAGAGCTTTGGATGCAAATTTTAGTGATACAGCAAATGACTCCTATGTGAGTGCTACTCAAGTTAGAAAGTTTGCACTAAGAACTGGAGATATAGTTACAGGTCAAGTAAGACCACCAAAAGATCAAGAGAGATATAATGCTCTTTTGAAGATTGAAGCAATCAACTATATGCCTCTAAAAGATAGTAAAAAAAGACCTCTTTTTGAAAACTTAACTCCACTTTACCCTACTGAGGCATTTAAGCTTGAGTATGATCCAATGAAAGTTACAGGTAGAGTGCTTGATCTTTTTACACCAATAGGAAAGGGTCAAAGAGCCCTTATAGTTGCACCTCCAAGAAGCGGAAAAACTGAGCTTATGAAAGAGTTGGCTCACGGGATTGCACATAACCATCCAGAGGTTGAGCTAATAGTTCTTTTGGTAGATGAGAGACCAGAAGAGGTAACAGATATGGAGAGATGTGTCAAGGGTGAAGTCTTTAGCTCAACCTTTGATCAGCCTGCTGTTAATCATGTAAGAGTCGCAAATCTAGTCATAGAAAAAGCAAAAAGAAGTGTTGAACTTGGCAAAGATGTGGTAATTTTGCTAGATAGCATAACAAGACTTGCAAGAGCCTACAATACTGTAACCCCAAGTAGTGGTAAAATTTTAACAGGTGGAGTTGATGCAAATGCACTTCATAAGCCAAAAAGATTTTTTGGAGCTGCTAGAAACATAGAGTTTGGTGGAAGCTTAACAATCATCTCAACTGCTCTAATAGACACAGGAAGCAGGATGGATGAGGTAATTTTTGAAGAGTTTAAAGGTACAGGAAATAGCGAAATTGTACTAGATAGAAACATCTCAGACAGAAGAATTTACCCAGCAATCAATATAATGAAATCCGCTACTAGGAAAGAGGAACTCCTTCAGACTCCAGAAAAACTTCAAAGAGTCTGGGCTCTAAGAAGCGCAATTTCTCAAATGGATGATGTAGAAGCACTCAAATTTTTGTATGCAAAAATGCTAAAAACAAAATCTAATGATGAGTTTTTAGCATCCATGAATGAGTAATCTCTTACTTTGAGCGATGTAGTGGGTGCTGATAAT
>Ga0256840_1002074_pt1 | contig 18012 bp, 18 predicted proteins | sample 355202metaG_FD_185969 | JGI IMG/M metagenome (GOLD analysis project Ga0256840, IMG submission 185969) | Hydrothermal vent microbial communities from Mid Atlantic Ridge, Atlantic Ocean - 355-202 | ecosystem: Environmental > Aquatic > Marine > Hydrothermal vents | place: Atlantic Ocean: Mid...
CCCAACTTTGCGTTTTCCGCTCCATCAATGGAGCTGAACAGAGTTAGGAAAGATGAAAGTAAAAATAATATAATAGCAAACACAAATGGTTACCATTTAATGGAGCTGATTTTAGGCTTTGTAGTGCCATAATAACAAGTCAGGCAGTTGACAGGCGGGTAATTGTATGCCAAGTTTACCCCTATGTTTATCAGAAGAACAACAATCAAAAGCAGAAAAGACGGTGGGCAGTATTATACCTATCGTCTTGTTGAATCCCGGCGCACCAGAAAAGGTGTTCGGCAATATACCTTACTCAATCTGGGTGTTGATTTTTCTCTATCGAGAGAGCAATGGCCCGATCTGACAAAGCGGATTGAGGAGATACTGGGTGGCCAGCAGTCTCTGTTTGAAATCGACAGTAACATCGAGAAGTTAGCTCAAGGATATGCCTCAAGAATTGTACTGTCACATCAGAATGTTGACACCTCTGATGATGTTGACTATCGCGAAGTGAATATCAACAGTGTTGAGATGAGCAGGCAACGCAGTATTGGCTGCGAACATATCACCCTTGAGGCGCTTCGATTTCTTGGACTTGACGGAAAGCTGGAAGAGCTCGGGTTCAACGGGGTTCAGAAGGCAGCTGCCATCGGGACGATTATTGGTCGTGCCTGTGAACCTGGCAGTGAGTTGGCAACACATAAGTGGCTCCAGGAGAGATCGGGTCTGGGCGAGTTGATTGATTATGATTTCAACGGTTTGAATTTGTCTGGTATGTACCAGGTTTCTGACCAGATCCTTGCTAAAAAAGAAGCCATTGAAAAGCATTTATATAACCGAGAGTGCAGTCTTTTTGGACTGCAGGAAACTATTACTCTCTATGATCTGACTAACACCTATTTCGAAGGTCAGTGTAAAGCAAATAAACTTGCGACCCGTGGCCACTCCAAAGAAAAACGTTCAGACTGTCCCCTGGTCACTGTTGGTCTGGTTCTTGACTCCAGCGGATTTCCGCGACGCAGCCATGTGTACGAAGGAAATGTAAGCGAACCGGCAACCTTGTCCGAGATGCTGCAAGAGCTGGAAAGCAGTGAGTTATCTGCAGATAAAAAACCCACCGTTGTTATGGACGCGGGTATCGCCACCGAAGACAATATCAATTGGCTTATTGAACATCATTATCCATATCTTGTGGTCAGCAGGAAAAAACATCGGGAATTTGCTGAATCATCATCTGTTGTAGTCAAAGAAGATAACGAATGCACGGTTAAAGCACAGAAAGTTTTTGACGAAAAAACGCAGGAGACACTTTTATATTGCCATTCCACCATGCGGGAAAAGAAAGATCAGGCCATTGCCAATCGTTTTGTCAAACGATTTGAAGAAGATCTCCAAAAACTTGATGACGGATTACATAAAAAAAGATGTCTGAAAAAATATGACAAAGTCATGGTCAAGATCGGCCGTCTGAGAGAAAAATACTCCAGAGTTTCCAGACAGTATACTGTCTCCGTTAAAAAAGATGAACAAACCAACAATGCAACTAAAATCACCTGGCAGCAACAACCGGTACCAGACACAACAGACACCTACCCCGGGGTATACTGTTTGCGAACCAGTCAGCTGGAATGGGATGAGTCTACACTGTGGAAAACCTATACCATGTTGACTGACCTCGAAGCGGTATTTCGTTCATTGAAATCTGAACTTGGCCTGCGTCCTGTTCACCACCAGATCGCGAAACGGGTATCGGGCCATTTGTTTATCACTGTCCTGGCGTATCATCTGGTTCATGCTATTCGTTGCAGATTGAAGCAAGCGGAAAACTACAGCAGTTGGTCAACCATACGAAAAATTATGTCAACTCAAAGCCGGGTGACAGTGTCCATGCAGAGCAGGAATGGCGGGACGGTTCATGTCAGAAAAAGTATACGCCCTGAACCAGACCAACAGGTGATATATTCGGCACTGGGAGTAAAAAATAATCCAGGTCGCACGATTAAAACAACGATATGAAACAAAATCAAAGATGTAGTGCCATAACAAAGACAAACAACAGGACAACTAGTTGTAATAACACTATTATTTATCTTAACCGTGCAAAGTTGGGCTAGGTTCGTTTTCTTTTCTAAGCTTGGGAGAACTCACATTCCATGGCCAATAGGCATAAACAATAAGACGCTCCATAAAACATTTATCAATAGCAGTAACCGAACCAAAGTTGGTAGGTGAGGCGAGAATATAGCCATCTGCCCGTTCTATTTTGTTAATCAATTCCCCCATCCCGTCATGCTGTACACACTTACCTGGTGAATCACCCATTTTCTGTGTGCACTCCCGACAATTAAGACAAAACTCAATTGGGTATTCACGTAGCAGGAGAATCTCGACTTCTGCACCAGCCGCCACTAAGTCCTGGACTATTTTATGGACAGCTTGATCAGTAATACCACCATCTCTATATGAACCATTAATTGCGAGAATTTTACTCAAGACTCTGCCTCAACCTCTCTTCTACTCTTTCTCTGCTCAATATGTGGTACCATGTTTTATTTTGCAGCCTAAGAACATCTTATCAATTATCCTGCCCAGAGACTCCCTCAACACCATTCTACAACTTCGCTCTCCGGTCACCACAAGCATTGAATTCAAGCTACAGTATTATTAGGAAAATATTATTGTACAAAGCCACAGGGGTAACAAAAGGTGTTTGTTAGCGCTCTCTGTGATTTTCTTGTAATCCATTGAAACACTGAATTTTATTTTTTGCAAATCCTTTCCGGCTTGCCAATGAAGCAAGGAAATGGATATTCGGCTGAGGAATATGAAACAGCAAGGGATTAAGTTTTTGCTGTTTTCTTATCAAATCATGTCTTATGGTCAATAACGATCAAATACTGCCGATACATTGCGCACCTCACCATCACCCCTGGCTGGTATTATTGACAGTGATACTGCTGAGCGTGCTTCAATCCAGTGTTCCGTGAGCATGTCAAGACCTCAACTTCTGTCTGAATTGATGATCCGATTGACCACTTTTTCAGAAGTTTTTTATAGCAGACAGGGTCAGGACTGAAGTGTATCCTGAGAAATCAGGGTGGTTGTTTTTTATCCGCTGCAATGGCTCAGTTTAACTTGGATATAAAAACTACTCCAGACTACTCCTGAATCCGTTACAGAGTCAGAACTCTTGTTATGAGAACCCTATTTTCCTTGAACCATGATATGATAGACCAGCACCAGTTCTTCGGAATACCCGGCAGGAGTAATGATACTGAATTCCAGACGGTAAGATCCCAGTTGTTCTGTGGGCAAATCTGGAACCCTTGGAGTTACAACAGTAACGGAGCGACTGCCATCCAACTGTTTCTGCACTCGTGACATAAGTCGTCCATTCACCTTCCACTGTGCCTCAAAAAAACCAGCACCGCGATATTTTACAACCGCATAAGCCTGGACAGTACCGCCTGGCTCCACGGTATATACAGATTTGCCATTGTTAAAAAGCAGACGCACATGGGTAATACTCACCTTCCGACCATTTTGTTCTGCTGCTGCAGCCCCAGACCAGATAAGGCCTGCCAGAAACAGACAACACAAGGCATATATCCCGCCACTGCTCGCCTTCTTAAAAGACACTGACACAGGAACTCCTGCTGGAAAATGTGAATATGGCTTTTCTACCAACCAGGGCTAACCCAACAGCCACTGAGTTATACAGACAGCTGTCTGAATTGGTAACGGATTCGTGATTGTCTTCTTGATAACGCTTTCAAATGCAGGTGTAAAATTCGTGATCAGGTATATTTGAAGAAATCACTTAGCCTCCCTCTTCGGATCGTTCGCTCATCAATTCAGTACAGTTTCACAGAACGCTCTTTATTCTATCATAAGTTCTCTTTACTTACCAAGAGTTTTCACAAAAAACCAGGGGAACAAGGCCGGCATTACAGCAAGTTACGCATCAAATTGGCATGTCGTACTGTACACAACCCATCAAACCGGCGCTCATTCAGGATTTATTAAAGGGAACGATCAACCTGCCGCGAACGAGATAACTCCTCGGGAGTGTTTATATTACTCCAGGCCTCACAGAGCACTTCGGGAATAACGGGGGTGGTAATTCGGGGCTGCCTGGCTACCATGGAAATTCGGAAAATCCCTGAAACACAAAGCTCTTCAAAATATTTTCTGGCCTGCGGTTCATAGAGAGCAAGAAGGGGCTCCACAAAACCATCCTCCCGGAGGCGGGGTACCGTCCCCCACGAAGCGGGACTTCTTGCGGCAACAAGCCACTGCAACGCTTCAGGAGTGATATTTGGCATATCACAGGCCAGCAGCAACCAGCAAGCATCAGGTTTCCAGCGCATGGCGGCGAGTATTCCAGTAAGTGGCCCCTGCACCCCTGGAACATCAGGGAGACGTGTCAGGGAACCTAGGCTGCCAGGTACATCTCCACCACCTGACAGGACAATATCCCGGGTCAGAGGTTGCAGAAGACTCACCGTATTCTCAACCCATGTTCTGCCATTCACACCTCTTATCAGATGTTTGGGACGCCCCATTCTGGAACTGCGGCCGCCAATCAGCAGACAGGCCCGCAACGGGGCCGGAGACTCACCAGGAATCTTTGGAATCATATCTGCAAGCTCATGCTATCGGACAATACTGGCAGGATTCCGGCCTCACGCCCAAGCCGGAGAAAGCTCTCTATGGCGGCAAGTCCTTCTTCTCCCAACGATCTGGAGAATTCATTTACATACAGCTGAATATGACTCTGCATCACCTGCTGCTCCATCTCCTGCGCGTACTGCTGAATGTAGGAAAGACACTCCCGGGGATGCTCAGAGGCCCAGATAATAGAGTCATGGATCGCCCTGTCTATTTTCATAATAACATCCTTGCCAAGGGTGCGTCTCGCGGCAATGCAACCAAGTGGTATGGGATGCCCTGAAGTCTCTTCCCACCAGGCTCCCAGATCACAAAGACAATTCAAGCCCTGTTCAACATAGGTAAATCTGCTCTCATGGATAATAACCCCGGCATCCACCATTCCCGAAGAAACAGCTGCCATGATCTCATCAAATCGTATTTCAATGAGGTTTTGTGCCCCTGGTGCATACATCCGAAACAACAGATTTGCAGTGGTCAGCTTTCCCGGAATTGCTATTCGTGCCTCTTCCAGACCGGCAGCGTCAAACCCTGCTCCCGACACAAGCAAAGGACCACATCCGCGCCCAAGAGCAGATCCCGCTGAAAGAACACAGTATTCATCCAGGACATGCCCCAGAGCATGAAAGGAGAGTTTGGTGATATCAAGCCTGTGTTCAAGTGCCCCTGAATTCAAAGTTTCCACATCAGCCATCTCCGGCACGCCAATATCCACTCCAGAAAGAGGAATCTTGCCATGGGTCAGGCCATAGAAAATATACGTATCATTTGGACAGGGCGAATACCCAAGGCTGACAGGTGTTTTCATTGTTGAGTCATACCCCGCAGAAGAACAGCCACAGCATTTCCTGCGACTGCACAAGCCTCAGGAAGTTTCCAGCGTCCGACATCTCTCTGTTCCACATAATTCGATATGGCTCGCAGCTCAAGGAGGGGAAGATGATATTCCCGGCAGACTCTTGCCACAGCCGCTCCTTCCATATTCTCACAAAGAGCTGAATATTGCTGTCCAAGCATTGAGCCACGAGCTTCTGTGGCTGTTAATCCGCAGACTGTTACAAAGGTACCACTCTTCTCGGGAATATTATTTTCCCTAAGCAAAAATCTGGCCCTGTTTAGAAGATCGGTATCAAGCTCATAGTTCTGCCGGGACAGCAGTTTTTTATCAAGCGCTTCAATGCGGTCAGGATATGATATCCCCAAATCACCGAGAACTTCTTCTTCTGCCAGGCAAATATCTAAAAGCCCCACCCTTGCTACACCATCACATACATAAGCGCCGGCCACACCAAAATTCAGCACGGCATGGATCCGCTCACAATCTTTCAAGGATCGACTTTCGAAAAATTGCGTCATCCTGAGGACTGTTTCTATTGGTCCCACGCCGGTAACAAGCGATATCCAACCTTCCTGTACCGGATCCAGTTGATCAAACAGCGCCTGAAGCTCTAATTCTGTTGCACAAATGACAAGAAACATGGTAGGTAGACGATTTTCAGAGACAGAAGAAACAGCTTCTTCTAGGTTTACATACCTCAAGGTATACATTTCAGTCATCAGGGACACATCACAAACTGTTCAGTCAGAATGTCAGTTTAACTGAACCTTTCACGAGATCTCTTATTCAACAACATTTTACACACAGCGAAATACCCATGCAACAGGAATTCGACCTTTCATCCTATGACTATTTTCTCCCCCCTGAGAATATTGCCCAGCATCCGGCTGATGCCAGAGAAAATTCGAAACTGCTTATTCTCAATCGTAAAACCGGAAAACGAAGTCACAGCAAATTTAAAAATATTGTAGAACTCCTCAACCCGGGTGATCTACTGGTGGTCAACAACACCAGGGTTTTTCCGGCTCGCCTGCATGGACAAAAGGAAAGTGGTGGCAAAGTTGAGGTATTCCTGCTGAGCTATCCTGTTGAAACAACAACTGACACAGCTGATATCCGGGCTGAGGTCACAAGTCTTATTAAAAGTTCCAAGCGCCCGAAACCCGGTACCACTCTCTTTCTTGGACCAGACATATCGGCAAAGGTGCTCCAGCTGCTCGATGGAGGAAAGGTCAAAATCGAGCTACATTACGCCAGAGACAAATCTCTGGCTGAGCTTTTAGAAACACATGGTCAAGTCCCTCTCCCACCCTATATCAGTCGAAAAGAGGGTAGCACCAGTGACGACAAAGAACGTTATCAGACGGTATATGCCAGGACTCCGGGAGCAGTAGCTGCGCCAACCGCAGGACTGCATTTCTCAGAGGACCTTCTGCTTGAGATTCGAAACAAAGAGGTCAATTTCACCGCAATAACACTTCATGTAGGGCACGGTACCTTTGCCCCAGTCCGCTGTGAAGATATACGAAACCACAAAATCCACCGGGAACACGTCTCTGTCTCACAGGAAACTGCGGAACTCATAAATGAGACGAAAAAGAGAGGTGGCAAGATCTGGGCTGTAGGAACAACCACCGTACGAACCCTCGAATTCATGGCCGAAAAAGAGGGTGAGGTACTGGCAGGAGACGACTGGTGCGGACTTTACATTATGCCCGGCTACAATTTTAAAGTTATAGACAACCTCATCACCAATTTCCACCTGCCGGAATCATCACTGCTCTTTCTGGTCTCTGCTCTTTGTGGTCGTAAGACTCTGATGGAGGCTTACCAGGACGCCATTACACAGGGATATCGTTTCTATTCTTACGGAGACGCCATGGCCGTATGTGACGCCCCCTGAAAAATCGGACTGAAAATTCAGGAGCTTGCAGCTGCACAGGGACAGCTTCCAGACGTTTTACAGGGAGGTGCTGACTTGGTCGGGGCTGCAGGCTCTTTTTTGGCCGCAGGTTTAGCAGAAGCATAGCCATCTGCATACCAGCCGCCCCCTTTCAGTTGAAAGGAACTCCTGGACATTATTTTTGTCACAGCCCCCCCACAATCAGGACACTGAGACAGAGGATCATCACTCATACGTTGCTGAACTTCAAGTATCTTTTCACACGCTTTACATTCATACTCATAAACTGGCATTTCCTGTCTCCATAATACATATCTGTTTTGTTTGTTGTTATTATTTTCACTGCTAGGGCATAGGATAACTCAACATCCCCCCAAGTGCTGATTAATGTAATGCTCCCATTTGATCATGTCAACTCCCCATAGAAAACCCGTTTCCACTAGGCAGCACAAGGTATCGTTATTCATTGAAACGTTTCTCTTTACTTGACTTTTGCACTTCCGGATATAGTATCAATGCAACTATAAATTGCTTTTCTGTGAAAAAATATTCTCAAATTTGACCTTTTTACGACGCCATCAAAGAAGAAGAACTAAACAAATTACCGGAAGATAATCCGTTCCCCATATCATGATTGGTATTTTTGATTCAGGTGTTGGCGGGATGACAGTAGCTCATGCCATCGAACAGCTCCTCCCCGACCATTCCCTCATCTATTATGGTGATATTGCCAGAACTCCCTATGGCCCCAAAAGTCCGGCAACCATCATTGACTACTCCATCCGTAACACTGAATTCCTCCTCAATAGAGGAGCTGATCTCATCGTTATTGCCTGTAACTCTGCATCGTCAGTGGCCACAGAGACCCTTCGAGAAAAATTCCAAGTCCCGATAATTGAGGTTATCTCTCCTGCGGCACATCAGGCTGCTGCCACAAGTAAAAGTGGGCGGGTGGGAATAATCGGTACCAGAGCCACAGTAAAGAGTGGTATCTACCCAAAAACTATTCTGGCTGAACAGCCGCAAACCTTGGTTTTCCAAGAAGCATGTCCCTTACTGGTTCCCCTTGTAGAAGAGGGCTGGCTGAACAGACGGGAAACCAAGATGATCCTGCGCCGCTACCTCCATCCCTTGAAGGAGAAACAGGTCGACACCCTGGTACTTGGCTGTACCCACTATCCTCTGTTAAAAGATCTTATTCAGCCACGTATGGGAAAACAGGTAAAACTCATTGACTCTTCCATTGAAACCGCCCACTATGTGAAAGACTATCTCAAGCATAACCCTGATATTGTAACCAGAGAGGAACATATCAGTCATAACTACTATGTCTCTGACAGTACCGAAACAGCCCGAAAAGTGGCTGAACGTATTTTTTCACGGCCCATGGAGCTGATATGTGCATGACCACCCGACGACTTGTCTCTCCCCCATTCCTCCTCAGCCTGTTTCAGGTGCTGCTGCTTCTCCTCTTTGCGCCCTCCCTTCATGCCGAGACACCGGAAGAAACCGTAAGCAGGTTGCAGAAACGATATGATGAAATTCAGTCTTTAACATTTGATTTCAACCAGGACACCAGAGGTCAGCTCAGCGGACGCCCTAAAAAGGGCAGTGGTCAGGCATTTTTCATAAAGAGTGGTGGTGAAAAGAAAACCGGGAAAATGCGCTGGAACTATTCAGCCCCTGACAAGCAGATCCTGGTAAGCGACGGAATCAATTTTTCCATGTATTTCGCCTCCCTTTCCCAGATGATCGTCACCCCGTCAAAGGCGCTGGAACAGGACCTCACCTACTCTTTTTTCACAGGATCCGGCAATCTGCTTGAAGACTTTACCATTCTGCCCCCGGATCAACCCGGAAAGCCCGGAGAATCCACTAATGTGATTAAGCTGATCCCTAAGTCAAAGGCAAGTCAGGTTGCCTCTATTCAACTCTGGGTTACGTCCGATTCACTCATCAGACGTATAGCAATTCTTGACCACTTCGATACCCTGACGGTTCTTAACTTTAGCAAATTAGAAGTCAACACTCTTGATCCGAACGATGAAAATCTCATGAATCGTCTCTTTTCCTTCACCCCACCGGCAGGAACAGAGATCATTTACCAGTGATGCAGCAGACAGCCCCCTCTTCTATTGCACTGGGTTTGGTTTCCATGCCTTGGGCCATCTTCAACAGACCATCAATACAACTTGCATCCCTCAAGGCATATCTGGACCATCAAAATCCCCGTACTGTCACCACGACCCTGTTTCATCCCTATCTTACAGTGGCAGCTGAGCTGAAAACAGAAACATACCACTACCTCGCCAAAGACAGCTGGGCAGGTGAAGCGCTCTACAGCCCGTTACTCTTTCCTGAACAGACATCCAGTGCCGAAAAACTTTTCCACGACTGTTGTAAAAAAGAAAAAGGCCTGCGACATCTTAACTTTCAATCCTGCAGTAGACACCTCGACCGAAGCCTTGACAAATGGCTGGCCAGCATTGACTTTTCCGCTTTTGATCTCATCGGTTTTTCCATCTGCTTCAGCCAGCTCATCTCATCACTTACTGCAGCAGAGAGAATCAAAAAACGCTGTCCAAACCTACCCATCGTCATTGGCGGTTCCAGCTGTGTCGGGGATATCGGACGTTCTCTCCTCAATACCTTTCCACAGATCGACTACGTGATCAGTGGCGAGGGTGAAAATGCCCTGTTACAACTCTGCGAGTCACTGCGCTCTTCAGCAACATCTGAAATACTCCTCCCTGACGGGCTTATCAGTCGGCAATCAAAGCATGGCTCCACAGAGTGCTGTGACGGGGTATCAGACATTAACTCCTTGCCCACCCCCGATTACCATCCGTACTTTAAAGAGATGAAGCAAAATTTCCCCGGACAGCCCTTTGTCCCCGTTCTCCCCCTTGAATTTTCCAGGGGCTGCTGGTGGAACAAATGCAGCTTCTGCAACTTGAACCTGCAGTGGCATGGATACAGGTGGAAGAGAGCCGCGACAATGCTCCAGGAACTGACGGAGCAAAGCAGAACGCATCGGTGTCTTGATTTCTGCTTCACAGACAATGCTCTGCCCCCAAAAGAGGCTGACATTTTTTTCAGCACTCTTGCCGACATGGAGATTGATTATGATTTTTTTGCAGAAGTCAGAGTCATCACCGCCCCTGACACTCCTAAACGGTACCGTAAAGGCGGACTGACCACCATCCAAGTAGGCATTGAATCTCTTTCAACCAGCCTTCTTGCCAAGATGAAAAAAGGCACCACTGCCATTGAAAATATTGCTGCAATGCGGCAAAGTGCAGAAGCCGGAATACAACTGGATGGTAACCTGATCACTGATTTTCCCGGTAGCACCACAGAGGAAGTAAAGGAAACACTCAAAAATCTGGATTTCATACTCCCCTATCCCCCTCTCTCAGCAGCGTCATTTTTTCTGGGCCATGGCTCTCCGGTGGCAAATGACCCACCGGCCTATGGCATTGCAGCCCTGACCCGACACCCCAGGAACCGGCAACTTTTCCCCCAAAACACTCTCAACGGCATGAACATGCTCATTAAGGGATACCGTGGTGATCGCCTTCTTCAAAAGAAACAGTGGCGGGATGTGAAAGCAAAGATTAATGCCTGGAAGCGGTTTCATAACAATAGAAGCAGCAACCTTCCACCCCTCAGTTATCGGGATGGAGGACTGTTTCTGCTTATCCGCCAGGAGCAGATAGAGGGTCCGACTTTGCAGCACAGGCTGCAGGGTAACTCCAGAAGGCTCTATCTGTTTTGCCGAAGAATCCGCTCCATGAAAGAGATTGCCGGAGAGTTCCCAAGCATAAAAGAGTCCATCCTGCGAGATTTTTTTTATAGCCTCCATCATAAAAAACTGCTCTTCCAGGAAAACGATCATTTTCTGGCCTTGGCCATCAAACAGTAACATTTCGCCCTTTCCTTCTTTTTGAGAAATAAGTACAATAGTAAAAAATTTTTCAGCCAAGAGCTAGCCATCAGCCTCAACCCACAGGTTACAGATATGACAGAAGACAGTAGTAGTTTTGCAGAACTTTTCCAGGCCACTGAATCCAAAGCGGTACGTCGCCTCAAACCGGGTCAGAAGATTCCAGCCACCATTGTAGGTATCAGCGAAGAGTCGATATTTATTGATACCGGTGGCAAGAGTGAAGGAATCCTTGATGCCTCAGAACTGAAGAGCGATGAGCAGGAACAGGCCCCGGCTATTGGTGACACAATCGAAGTCTACTTTCTAAAAGCCAAGGGAGGAGCTCAGCTCTTTACCATCAGTATCGGTTCCGGAAAAAACACTGAGCACCTCGAGGAAGCCTGCCGCAGTGGTATCCCTGTCGAAGGATTTGTAAAAGAAGAAATCAAGGGTGGCTTTGAAATCACCCTTGGCGGCTCTATTCGTGCCTTTTGCCCTTACTCGCAGATGGGTATGCGCCGGGTGGAAGATGCCGCGGCAGAATACCTGGGAAAACGTCTCAACTTTCTCATCACACGTTTTGAGGAAAATGGCAGAAACATTGTAGTTTCAGCCAGAGAATTCCTTGAACTTGAGCGTGAAAAACTTCGTGATGCCTTAAAAGAAACTCTCTCTGAAGGTGACACACTGAGCGGACGCATAACTTCCATCCGCGACTTTGGAGCTTTTGTAGATATTGGCGGGGTGGATGGACTGGTACCCATTTCCGAGATCGGATGGAGCAGGGTTGAAAACATCGGTGACTACTACTCCGTTGACCAGAGTGTCAACGTAACGGTCAAAAAGCTGGACTGGGAAAATAACCGTATAGCCCTCAGCATCAAAGAAACCCTGACCGATCCGTGGGAAGAAGCTGCGGCACTGCTGAGCAGCGGTCAGATCATCACAGGAAAAGTTGCACGCCTTGCACAATTTGGAGCTTTTGTCACCCTGGAAGCAGGAGTGGACGGCCTTATTCACATCTCGAAACTTGGCAAGGGCCGTCGTATCAACCACCCCCGTGAGGTTCTGGAAGAGGGACAGGAAATCGAGGTTCAAATCGAAAACATTGATACTGCAGAAAAACGGATCAGCCTGGCTCCCTCTGACTATGTCAGCCCGGAAGAAGATCAGAAATCTGAAGACAAACTGGTCAAAAGCTTTCAGAAAAATCGCAGGAAAGAAACATCAACCCTTGGAACACTTGGGGACCTCCTTCAGAAAAAACTTGCTGAAAAATCGGCAAAATAGTTCTGCCCTTTACAAAGTGCAATTCGCCTCCAGAACTGTCTCAGTGTATGCCGGCTGACATGAGCATTATGCAGTCTGTTTCCTGATGCCGGCCTTGCTCATCTTATAGCGTAGTACCCGTTCACTGATCCCCAGCGAATCTGCAGCCCTAGTCTGTACCCATTGGTGTTCCTCCAGGGCTGCAATCAGCATCTTCTTTTCCACTTCGGCAAGACGTTTACTGAGCAGCCCCCCTTTTTCACGGTGTTCCCGAATTTCAGGAGGAAGATCTGATACTTCAATAACTGATCCCCGCACCAATGTCACTAGACGCTGTATCATATGTTCAAGCTCCCGGACATTTCCAGGAAAACTGTACTTCACCAACTGTCCCATGGCTTCATTGTCGAATGCCAAACCCTTGCTTGCATATTTACCCAGAAAATAATCAGTGAGTTCAACAATATCATCACGACGCTCTCTCAGTGGCGGCACAACAAGCTCCAGAACATTCAGGCGAAAAAAGAGATCTTCACGAAAAGTACCTTCACTGACCATCTTTTTGAGATCTTTATTGGTGGCAGTCAACACCCTTGCATCAACATCGATCTCTTTTTCACTCCCTACCCGGCTAACCTTTTTCTCCTGCAAGGTACGTAAAAGTTTTGCCTGCAGATGCAGAGGGAGTTCACCCACTTCATCAAGAAAAAGTGTTCCACCTGCAGCTAGCTCAAAACGTCCCCGCCGTTGTGCTGCAGCTCCGGTAAAAGATCCCTTTTCATGGCCAAACAACTCTGATTCAAATAAATTTTCCGGGATGGCGGCACAGTTCACCTCAATAAAGGGACCGTCCTTCCTAGGCCCCATGAGATGAATGAGACGGGCAACAAGCTCTTTTCCTGTGCCGGTCTCACCATGAATAAGAGCCGCCCACTCTGTCGGTGCAATACGATAGACAAGAGAAAGAAGTTCCTTCATCGCCTTGCTTGAGCCTATTATAGATACAGGCAGATCAATATCCTCAAGTGATTCTGCAATTTTCTCAGATTCCTGCAGTACGGTAATACTTTTCTCAATCCGTCTGATTTTTTCCAGTAAACTGGTAATATCTACGGGTTTCTCCATAAAATCGTCAGCACCAAGCTGCATTACCCTCACAGCTGTGGTCACATTACCATAAGCAGTAATCATGATGGCCCGTACCAATGGAGAGGCTGCTCTCATCTTTTCAAGAACCACATCTCCATTCATATCATCCATTCGATGATCAATGAGAACAAGCTCCACGGGAACCTGCTCAAAAATCCGCATTGCCTCTTGCCCACCTGAGGCTACAACCACTTTATAACCCTGTTTTTCGAGAAATCCCTGGAGCATTTCCCGCTGGGTTTCCTCATCGTCAACAATCAATATAAGCATAACAAATTTTCTCTGTAAAGTTTGTAACAGTAGTAAATATCATTTGAAAAATTACCTGTTAGCCAAGGGGCAGGTTGACAATAAAACGGATGGTTTTCCTCTTGAAATCAGGTTCCCACTCCAAAGTACCACCATGGGCCTGTACTATCCTGTTACTGATAACAAGACCAAGCCCTGTCCCCTTACTTTTGCTTGTAAAATAGGGTTCAAACAGAAGTTTACTCTCTTCTTTTGTTAACAGAAAGTCACCATTGCTTATCTCAATCCTGCAGAAATTTTCTGTCTCAGAACATTTAACCGAAACCGAGAGGTACCCTCCACTGACCTGCGCCTCAACCCCGTTTTTGATAATATTTTCAAATAGTTGCTCCAGCAGAACTTTGTCACCTTTCATAAAGACATTCTCCACATGCTGGAAATCAATGCGAACGTTCTGCTCGTCGCACTGACCCCTGTACAGAGTAAGTACCTGAGACACCAGATTCACTAGGTCGCATCGTGTACAACTCAACTCCATATTATGGATGGACTGTCTTAATCGACTAAGGATAACATCTGATCTATCTACGGCATTTCGCATGCTGGCAATAAGCTTGTCATGGTCAGGGTCCATCTGCCCGGCCTCAATCTGAAGACGCTGCAACCCCATACCGATAGCGTTTAAAGGATTTTTCAGCTCATGGGTAATTGTGGCTGCGGCCCTGCCAAGTGCGGCGTCTTCACGTTGCCGCGCCATCTTCCGTTCAAATCTACGGGTCTGCTGCAAGCGTTGATGCTGTACGCGATACAACCACCATGATGAAAATGCCCCGAACAAAATAAGGAAACTGATAAAAACAACAAACTCTCTCTGCATCTGCTTGCGGCGCTTTCCAAAACGGTCTGTCTTCAAGGCTACGATGAGTGGTTTTCCGCCGATATCCACCACTGTCTCCAAAATGTCGTCCTGCGTGGAAGCCTTTCCACCATAGTCAGAAACAAAACGGACATAGGAGATATCATAGAGACCTTCAAACATATTGAGCAGCCTGCTCACAGATATCCGTTCGAGAGTCGCGTCAATGGCCTGAGCCGAAAGCCCAACCACCACACAACCTTCTTCCCGTCCACCTGCTGATGGGACAACAGAGGAGAAGAGATAAAGCTGCTCTGTATCAAGTCTGGCGAGACCAGGTTCCTCCCGGCAACTCTTATCGGACAACCAGCCTGGTGGACCACTCACAACCTTACCCATTGGTTCCTTAACAATTGTCACTCCTGCCAGTCCTAATTCGGCTGCAAAAGCGGTGAGTTCTGCGCTGGAAAAAGGCTCTACTTGATCCAGGTAATGGATAAAACGGCAGCTGTTTTCAAGGGAGGCCGCAACGGTATCCTCTAAGGCACTTTGGGAGAGCAGGGCATTTTTTATGTTTAATTCAACAACGGCGGCTAGAATTTCCGAGTGTTCCTGAGCATGTTTTTGAAGCTCACCGGCAGCCCGCTGAGTCTGCCTGAAAAAATAACCGCCAACAATGGCAATAATAAGAGCAAATACTGACAGATTGGTTCTCCAACTTGGATAAAATTTCACCTGCCACCACCTCCGTGGCCACCATTGCCACGGCCACGGTCTTCGGGACCACGTTCATCTTGACCGAAGGACTTAAAGCCAAATCTATCCGCCCGAGAACCCATTCGTTTCTTCAAGAGCCGAAATCTAACCCCAGTGGCGTCAGAGCACCCCCCCCCTCTGCAACCTCTAATATCAGTGGCCAGAAAAACGGCCTCAGACCGTGCATACTTTTGGCCCCACATCCTGATTATTTCTCCGGTTTCCACACACCCAGGCAACACTGTTCTTCTGTTTACAACTGGAAGATTATTCTCTTTAGCAATACGTACCTGAATCGTCTCCCTCTTATCAACAGAACCGGAGCCTTCCAGACCGTACTGTGGCATCACTGTCAATTCCAACTGCTCTGCATCGACAGCCACAACTTTCCCCACCAAAAAGTCCTGGCCGTATACGTTCTCTGTGCTGCTGCAAGCAAGCACCACACACATAACCATGGCCATGGCAAAGATCATTATTTTACCTTGCCGGTTTTTCATTTACAATCTCATGAAGATCTTCAAAAATACTCATGGGCTCCCTGTCGTTAGCAGCGGCAATCTCTTTAATGGTCATTGCCGCCTCAACATTAATTCCACGTTTGGCAAGATTTTGCCGAATAACGGGAAACATCAAATTATACTCACCACAAAGAGCCCCCAGAGTCTTATTCCCAAATCCACTCATAGGAGAATCCGGAAATTTAACACCATCCGTACTCTTCTGCGCAGCCGCTGGTTTAATGATATCATAAACATCCTGAGGACTCATCCCGTTTGCAGCAGCTATAGCTGCCAGAGTTTCCTTATTGTTTATTACTCGAATACCCGCCCTGCCAAGCAGTTCCATCGCAACCGACAAGTCAAGGCCCTGTTTCTTCGTGAAAAGTTTCAAAGAAGACAACTCTGCGTGTCCATAGGGTGGTTCACCGTACTTTTCCGATGCTCTCTCTTTAAAGGAAGTTCCAAAATTTATCACCGTGCTCATCGGGGGGATCTCAAGATAGGTTCCCACTGCCACCACCAGGGTCAGCAGGAGGGCGACATTAAAAGAGGGAGTAAAGACTTTCAGCTCCCTGGCCCGGTTCTTCATATATGCCTTAATGGGTGCCCAATTGTAGTACATGTGTAGAATGCCTGCAAACAGAAACAGAAAACCGAGATTAATATGAAGATCCCCCCACTCTCCTTTGGTCAGGCCCCAGAGACTCCAATCTGCCCAGTATGCCACACGACCATAGGGCACAATATAAAGAATAATTGAGGTAAGGACTAAAAACAGAAACGACACAAACATGGTCATTGAGGTTACTTTTCGGATATTCACGGAAGGCTCCTTGGAAATTTGTCAACAAAAAACGATTACGAGACACTCTCATGACACTGTTGCCAAAACTATGCCACATAAAACAACCCCACACAACCTCGACACTCCAGATAGATAGAAACAGCAGACATTGTTTTTCTCTGTCGGCATTCGACAATCCCTGCCACCTCGACAAAATTGTCGACCCCTGGCCGTTGCAGATAAAACGAGAAAGAAGTCGGTACCCGTGTAGCAACAAAAATGATTGAACCGCCCCCGAAATCTTTGCAACTTGACTTTTATCCATCGCAGAGCATACACTCCCTGTATGAGAGACTTATCTTTTTTATTTTCAGCTATTCAGAGTACTTTTGCTCCAAGTTACTCCCCATGCTCCCAACCGTCAAAGATCGCATCGCTGCAAAATCGGCTTTCACAAGCGTATTAACCTATTCCCTTGTCACAGGTACTGGACTGCTGCTCCTTTTTTATTTTAATTGTGCTCCTGACACACCACACACGTTCTGCGGAATACATTATCTTCAGGATTTTCTATTTTACCTTCTCAGTTGCTCATTTCTCTTCATCCTCACCTACAAATATATCTGCCAGAAGCATATCCAGCAGCAACATGCGATAACCAGTGAAAAACGATATCACTCGCTCTTCAATAATATGAATGTAGGAGGTATCGTTTGCCAGCCAATCAACGGAGGCAGTGATTTCATGGTTATTGATATCAACTGCAAAGGAGAGGAAATTGACGAAACCTGCAGAAAAATTTATCTGGGAAAAAAGATATCAGAACTCCCCTCCAGCAATATCAGCCAAGAATTGATAAATGCAGTTTATCGGGTGTACTCCACGGGAATTCCTGAACGCTGCCCGGTAGTAAGCTATGCCGGTTGCAACCTGGAAAGATATAGAAACAACTTCCTTTTTCGCCTCGAAACACAGGAAGTTGTAATCATTTATAATGACCTCAAGTTTCTGACTTGATCTATTCTACTGTTAAAAGGTTATTATCTGGCAATAATCTCCGACTCGTTTGAAGGAAATCAATTGCAGTACTCATGACTGAATCAACAATAGCAAGTGCTACATCC
>Ga0256840_1002075_pt1 | contig 18001 bp, 13 predicted proteins | sample 355202metaG_FD_185969 | JGI IMG/M metagenome (GOLD analysis project Ga0256840, IMG submission 185969) | Hydrothermal vent microbial communities from Mid Atlantic Ridge, Atlantic Ocean - 355-202 | ecosystem: Environmental > Aquatic > Marine > Hydrothermal vents | place: Atlantic Ocean: Mid...
TGAGCTTCAACAATAATTTCTTTTACTCCAGCTACCTTGGCCAAACGTAAGGTTGCTTTAGGAGGTAAAGGAGGACTTTTTTTACTCCCTGGAATTACTTTAAGATATGGATTTCCAATGATCCCTTCTTGATCTAAAATAACTTGCGTGTCTTGACGAAACCACTTCTTATATCTTTCTAAGACCCTGATTTTAATTTTAATATAGTCAACCTGGGTCAAATATAACTCCACGACCTCACCAATTTTAAATCCTGATAACTTAACGGGAATTCCACGTTCAATGTTTTCCCCTGACTTAGCAATTATATAATAAGTTATTCTTTTCGAAAAGAGATCTTTTTTGATCCCCAAATAGATCAAAATAAATATAGACAAAAACAAAAAGACTATACCTACTAATCCCACCCAAAAATCAAAATTACGATTAATATTTTCTTTCATTATTATCTCTATCTATCTTAAGAAATGAGGCCACGGCCAAAACAAGACTTTTACAGGTGGATCAATTAAGGTAAACCTTTTTAAATCCCTCCACGTTATCCAAAAAATTATTCTCTTTTTCGGTTAAAATCCACAAAAAGTTATCTTTATCTAAAAAACGAAGCAACTCTAAGCTAAGCTCAAATTCTTCTAGAGAGATACCGTCAATAAAAATAATCTTTGAATCCATGGTTAAGGCCCTTACCAACATACACTTAAATAATTCTAGAGAGGTAAGATCTTTTGGCGCCAACCAGAGCAAGTCATTGATTCCCAACCAATCTATAACGTTTTTAAAACGTTGATAACATTGGGATAGAGACAGACTATACTTGGACATTAAACCCAAAAAAATATTTTCTATAACGAACAAATTATGAATAAAAGGAATTCTTTGACTTATTACCCCGTATTCTTTGCTTAATAAAGAAATAAGATCAAATACGTAATTTCTATATTTATGCTTATCTGCTATAAATAAAATATTTTCTTTATCACCATAAAGAATAATATAATCAACTAAAACGCATTGACCTTTATTTTCGTTTTGCACTTTACAAAAATTTTCCCTTTAAACGATAAACAAAATCACTATATAACTTTATTTAAAAGTAGAGAAGAAGGCAAGGTCTTTTTTACTCCCCCGTCTTTTCAGAAACGTAATCACCTGAATAGACGTAACTGCAAAAAACTACTCCTCTTAAGCCATGAAAGATAAAACCCAACATACCTAAAAAAGTAAAAGTGATCAAAATAATAATTTTCCCTATTTTTTTCTTGACAAGTTTAAAAAAAAAGATAATGTGTATATTTCTATTGACGCGGGGTGGAGCAGCTTGGTAGCTCGTCGGGCTCATAACCCGAAGGTCAGAGGTTCAAATCCTCTCCCCGCTACCAAAATTTTTAAAGCCCATAACCAGACCCTCCCAACGTTATTATATGGCCACGTCCAAGATTGCCCTTTATCTTCCTCGCTATTCTACTTACGGTGGGGTTGAACGTTTTGCCTATAATCTAGCTAATTTTTTAACCCAACAAAACTTTAAAGTTCTTTTCATTTGCGCCCGTCAGGAAATTACCAATAACAATCCCTACATTACCATAATCAAAACGGGCAGACCCCCTTGTGCGCGCATTGGTAAAATGCTTTGGTATGCGTTGAGGGCAGAACAAATAAAAAAAGAACTAAAACCAGATCTTAACGTAAGTTTAGGTAAAACTTTAAGTTGTGATCTTTTACGGATTGGAGGCGGACCATTAAAGGTCTTTTGGCAATTAAGTCAAAGGGCGTACCCCGGTTGGGCCAAAATCTTTAAAAACTTAAGAAGGCTAACCTCTCCAGCTAATTGGTTTACCTTTTATTTAGAAAAACGTCAGCTTGAGCAGGCCCAAAAAATTATTTGCGTATCTCATCTCGTTAAAACATGGTTAATTCAAACCTATCCCTTTCTTAGAGAAGAACAATTAGAAGTAATTTACAATTTACCAGATCTAAAAAAATTTTATCCGGATCCTTCTAAAAAAGAACAGGTTAGAAAACAATTCCAACTTCCTCTGCAGGCTAAAATAATTCTTAGCGTGGCTACTAATTTTAAATTAAAGGGCATATCCTTTTTGATTGAGTCCTTGTCCTATCTTCCCACTAATTACGTCCTAGTCATTGCTGGAGACAGAAACAGCAAACGTTATCATAAACTTATCCATCAACTCCACTTAGATAGACGCGTATTTTTTTTGGGAAAGGTTTTGGAAATGGAAAAACTATATCGCGCTGCTGACTTTTTTGTCTTAAACTCCTTTTACGATGCCTGCTCCAATGCCCTTTTAGAAGCTTTGGCCTGCGGCCTGATCTCTATATCGTCCAAGTTTAATGGCAGCGCCTGTTTTTTACCTGCAAGCAATCTTATTCATAATCCAGCAGATCCTAAAGAAATAGCTCAAGTCATTCAAACGGCCCGCCCCAGCTCTTTGCAATTTTCCCCAGAAATAAAATTAGGTTTTCAACCGTATCTTGAGATTATTAAAAATCTTTTATGAAAAAAGCAAAATACTTAACCCCCTTTAGATTTTATCGAAACGTTAACCAATCTCATTCCGAAATATCCTTTCAAGTAATTGTAGAAGAAACTGACCTCTGGATCAAAGCACAAAAGGACCTCTCCTCCCCAATATTAACGTATGTCCAGCAACTACGTGCCCAAATCAAAGCTTACATAGACTTACATCCATCTTTTCTCACTGCTTTAAGTCCGTTACCCCTTGATCCCAATGCTCCCCTCTTGATTCAAGAAATGTTAAAAACAGCACAAATCGCTAAAGTCGGCCCCATGGCTACGGTTGCCGGAGCTATAGCCGAAGCTGTGGCCAAAAAGTTTTCTCCCCTCTCTCCTAATTTAATCGTCGAAAACGGTGGGGACACCTATCTCTGCTCTACTCAAGAAAGAATAGTAGGAGTTTGGACAGGAACAGATCAAGAAATCTGTCTGGGGATCAGAATTAGGCCTGACGAATTTCCTTGCAGTTTGTGTGCGTCTTCTGGCCGCATTGGCCATTCCCTTAACTTTGGCCAAAGCGATCTCGTCGTAGTCAAAGCACGTTCTGGGGCCCTGGCTGATGGACTTGCCACCTACTTGAGCAATCACCTTCACACCAAAAAAGACTTAAATCGGACCCTCAACCTAGCGAAACAATTTACAGAACTAAACGGCATTTTTATCCAGATCCAAGACAAAATTGGAATCTGGGGAAATCTAGAGATAGTTGCCATCTAAGACGTAACTGCAAAAAATAAAAATTTGCATTTTTTCTCAACCAACTTCTTTGCAACTTGCTTAAATAGTTAAATATTTATTTTGAGATCGTAAGACGAACAGGTAAAAATAAAGTTTTTGCAGGCGCATCATCTAACCTAAAAACAAAACGTTGCCAGCAAGTACTGTTACGTTCTAGCCTTAACCTTTAAAATTTCGTTTACTTTCTGAGCCTTGGTTAACAAGTTATCCAATGCTCTATCCACGATATTAACGTGTCCCATTTTTCTAAAGGGACGCACTTTTCGTTTTTGGTAAAAATGAACTTTTACTCCCGGTATAGCCAAACACTGATTAAGCCCCTCAACCGCAGGAATGCCCGTGCCTTCGCCCAAAATATTTAACATAAGAGTTGGAATGAGCAAATCAGGACTTCCTAGACTAAGGTCAGTAATGGCTCGAAGGTGTTGTTCAAATTGCGAAGTAATACAACCATCCAAGGTAAAATGCCCAGAATTGTGTGGCCTTGGCGCTATTTCATTGACCAAAAGACTTCCATCCTTGGCCAAAAACATTTCCACGGCAAAAATGCCAATAGCTCCCGCGCCCAAGGCCTTTACCGCCTCTAAACCTATAACTTGCGCCTGTTTTGAGGTTGCTTGATCTATACGAGCAGGACAAAGAGTTTGATTGCAGATATTAGTTTTGGAATCAAAAAGCATTTCCACTACAGGATAAACCTTTTCTTCTTTTGAACTGAGCGCAATTAACACGGATAACTCTTTTTCCACCTCTATCCATTGCTCTAAGTAAAAATCTTGCTCAAAAGCGTGCGCTAACTGAGCAGGTTCTTTAATTATTATCACCCCTTGGCCATCATATCCCCCATAACGCAACTTCTGGACAAAGGGAAAACCAAAATATTGCTCCAAAGGCACCTTCAAATCAGGCAAAACAAAATCCGGCCCAGGGATGCCCGCGTTTTTCAAAAGACATCTTTGTTGAAATTTATCTTGGATTACGGCAAGAACACGTGGAGACGGTCTTACCAGCACCCCCTTGGCCTCAAGTTCTTTTACTTGGTTTATGTTGACGTGTTCTATATCAAAAGTCAAAATGTCCACTTGCTCGGCCAGTTCGCAAATTTTTGCTTCATCTTGAAAACTGCCCAAGAGTTGAGTTGCCCCAACCAAACTAGCCGGACAATTTGGTTCAGGATCCAAAACCCAAAAAGAAAAACCCAGTCTCTTACCTTCCATAACCATCATCCGCGCCAATTGTCCGCCACCAAGAATACCTATTTTAGTAATGTTCATCTCCTTTATCCTTTTGTTAGTTTTTACACCCCAACTAACCTTCCCCCAATTAAAAACGTTACTTTGGGGACTCAACTGAAAAAAACAACGTTTTTTTCAAAAAATCAGCCAACCATAGCCCTTTATTTTTTGTTTACGAATTGGATCTTAGCAAAAATCTTTGAGCGTACACAACTTGACCAAAAGCAATGGAACTATCGTTAGGAGGCATTTTATGATGAAAAACAGGAAGCAAACCTTTTTGGCTTATTTCTTTTGGCAACCCAGCAGCCAACGTTAAGTTTTGCATTACCCCTCCACTAAAGGCTAATTTTTTAACTCCATACTTAAGGGCCTGACTTAGACCAAGTTCTACCAATACTCTTTGCACGCTTAAGTGAAACTTGCGGCTAATAACGGCTGGAGAAACGTTTTTTTTAAGGTCGGTTATAATTTGTTCAAACCAAAACTTCGTTTTTATCCAGAACACACCGTCTTTTTCTTCTGTTTTCCACAAGTACGGCTCTACCTTGGTCGGGGCTTGAATTTTTTCTAAAAGGATAGCAGCCTGACCTTCGTAACTAACTTTGGTGATCAAGCCTAGCAAACTAGCCACTGCATCAAAAATTCTGCCCAAACTTGAACAAAGAGGCGTATTTATTGCTTGCTCAAGCATAGTTTGAATAACTTTTACCTGCTTTGCTGAAGGTACGTTTAGCGGCCAAGGATAATTAAGATCTTCTTGCAAGCTCAGCAAAATTGCCACCCCAATTCGCCACGGCTCCCAAATAGCCTGTTCTCCGCCGGGCAAGGGCAAAGGCTCAAAACTAGCAATTCTTTTGTGTTTCAAAGCAACAGGATCCAGCCAAAACAATTCTCCTCCCCAGATAGTATTATCCAGCCCTAATCCAGTTCCGTCTAAGGCCCACCCAAGCACAGGCTCATTAATCTCGTTTTCCGCTAACACAGCATACAAATGAGCCAAGTGATGTTGAAGTTTGATCAAGGGCAAATTCTGTTCTTGGGCAAATTTGGTGCTCAAGTAATCAGGATGCAAATCACAACAAATAGCCTCAGGCTTAACTGCTAAAATTTTTTGAAAATGCTCAATGGTTTGCTCAAAAAAATCATACGTTTCCAAGTTGCTCAAAGTACCTATGTATTGAGAGACAAAAGCTTGATCTTCTTTACTCAAACAAATGGTATTTTTCAAGTGAGCACCTACGCCTAAAACTACTGGTCCCTTTTGGGACAAGGGCACAGGCGTAGGCACGTATCCCCTAGCTCTACGCAAAAACAAGGGAAGGTTTAAACTTTGGTTCCAAGCCAACACGCTATCATCACATCGAATCAAAATATCTCGATCGTGCAACAGAAAAAAATCAGCAATATTCCCAAGACGGTTTAAGGCCTCTCTATTCCCCAGACAAATAGGCTCTGCTGAAGCATTGCCCGAAGTCATCACCAAAACAGGAAACTCTGTCTTTTCTCTTAAAAATTTAAACAAAATGTGCTGAAGGGGAGTATAAGGCAAAACCAGACCAATAGTTAAGGTATCTGGAGCCAAATAAAAACTAAGTCTATCCGTTTTTCTGGCCAAGATCACAATGGGCCGGGCAGGACTTAAGAGTAATTTTTCCTCTTGCTCTGAAATTAAAGCAATTTGACGAGCTATTTCTAGGTCAGGCACCATTACTGCCAAAGATTTATTAGGTCTATTTTTGCGCGCTCTAAGTCTTAACACCACGTCATTTTCCCAGGCAGCACAAGCCAAGTGAAAACCTCCTAACCCCTTAATGGCCAAAATCTTTCCTGCCAACAGCAAGTCAACACTTTTAGCAATAGCCTGAATTTCAAATCCAAGCTGCTTTCCGTTGCTGTCTGTAAGCCAAACCTTAGGACCACATTCAGGGCAACAATTGGGCTGGGCATGAAAACGTCGATCCAAGGGATCGTTGTATTCTTGCTCACACTTGGCACACATCTTAAAGCAGGCCATACTGGTATGTTTACGGTCATAAGGTATAGACTTGGTAATTGTATAACGCGGTCCACAATTGGTACAATTGGTAAAACTATAAAGGTAACGGCGATTGCCGGAATCAAACAGATCTCGCAAACAATCTGAACAGGTAGCAATATCTGGGCTAATTAACACCTGATGCGAATTGGCCTGCTCACTTAACACGATTTTAAAGTCTAAGTCAGGACGAACTGGTCTATCCTCTACCCGTAACTTTAAAATCTTGGCCAAAGGAGGTAACTTTAAATACAAATTCCGCCTAAACGCATCTACGTTAGCTACAGTTCCTTGGACCTCAATTTCTACTCCCAAATTTGAGTTTTTTACCCAGCCGACCAATTTTAACTCGTGGGCAAGGCGATAAACAAAAGGCCTAAAGCCTACTCCTTGAACCTGACCACTTACGATAATCCTCTTTCTAATCAAAATACGCTTCTCCTACTGAACAAAGGTTATTAAGCACGTAAAATCTAATCAACTAAATTTAACAAACACCTACTTTGCAACTTGAGTTAAGGTTATGATTTTTAATTCGCTTGTCAAAATTTTTTTCTAATCCATAGATATTGAATTCAAATTGATTCCTGGTCCAACTCAAACTTACCTTTTGGAAGGTAAAAATTGCACAATCTTTATAAGACCCAACTGCAAAAAACAAAAACTTGCGTTTTACTCCAAAACGATTAACTTATAACTTGTTTAAATAATTAAATATTTATTTGGGAAAAGTAAAATTTTTGCAAACGTATCTTATTAAAACGTAACTGCAAAAAATAAAAAATTTGCCTTTTCTCTCAACGACTTTGATTATAACTTATTTAAATAATTGAACGTTTGTTTTGCAATTTTAAGCCAAACGGGAAAAACAAAGTTTTTGGAGTTGCGTCTTGTAAAGTTAAAAATCTTGGTCAAAAGCACGAGACTTGATTATCCCCAGAGAATTAACTATAAGGTTAAAAAATTACAAAAGAGGTAACGTTATGGGGAGATTTAGTTTTTTAGAGTACGAAGAAGACTTCTCTTTAGAAGATCAATTAAAAACCTTACGCGAAGAAGAATTGCTAGATTTTTGGGAAGACAGCCACGCTTTTAGCAAAATTTTAGGCGAAAACAAAATAACTACCACTAATCATTATGAAAAATTAATTTTACAAGAACTAACCATTCGAACCTGTTTGAAATTATTGATAAAATAATTTTTTATTTTTAAAAGAATCAACCTGCCAAAAGTTTCATTATTTTTTTGCTCAATTTTTCGACTCACGTAAAAAGATTAGAAAGGATAAAAATTTTCTTAACTGACGCCACTGCAAAAACTCAAAAATTGCGTTTTTTTGACAAAATCCTTCTTTTATAACTTACTTAAATTATTTGATTTTTACTCTTTAAAGTTTGTCAATTTCCAACCAAAAAAGAGTTTTTACAAGAACATCTTAGCTTATTATTTGTTTTCTTTATACGTTAAACTGTGTCACTTCCCAGCAAAAACAATTTTTGCTAGAGCCTCTTTAAAAATTAAAAACGTCTTGGCAAAGACAACCAATCCAGGACTCCGTCAAAGTCGTCTTACGCACTAAACGAATTGAGAAAGGCAGCTTTGAAACCTTGATCTTACCAGCTATTGATAACATGAAACAACTATCTCACTATAAATCAAAAAAAGCCACAAAAAAATATCATATTGAATTATTTAGATAATTTCTGACTTTGACGTAACCCTGACAACCAATCCGTTTAAAATTTACTTTTTTGCCCATAAAAACTAAAAAGCCCGCTTAAAGCGGGCTTTGTCCAATGTTGTTGTCTAAGTTAAAACAGACTAATACTTTTTGGGACGGGCATGGTTGACCTTAAGCGTCCGACCTCCCAATTCGGTTCCATCCAGAGACAAGGCCTCGTCGCCTCCATTGCTCATTTCAACAAAGGCAAATCCTCTTGACCTTCCGGTTTCTCTGTCTGTAATAATTTTGACAGAGGTTACCTCTCCGTACTGAGAGAAAAGGTCGGTTAACTCTTGCTCAGTGGTCCTCCACGGTAAATTCCCAACATACAAATTCGCAGACATAAAACAAAACTCCTAAAAAAACTAAAAACGTTAAACCTGTTTTCGTTGCCTAACTCATCCCTTGAGTTAGAAAAAAACCTCAACGAAAACTTCTGCTTGATCTCTGACACTTTTTTCTAATTAAAGCAAGTTTTTTTTCTTGCTTTTTAATTTTATTTTGTAGTCCAAACTTTAGCGCCTACTGCTCTTAATTTTTCCTCTATTTTTTCATAACCTCTTTCTAAGTGATAGATACGGCTAATTTCAGTTACTCCTTTGGCAGCTAAGCCAGCGATCACCAAACTAGCACTAGCTCTCAGATCTGAAGCCATTACTGGCGCGCCTATAAGTTGTTTGACCCCTCTAACCACGGCTGTATCGTGGCTCAATTTAATATCCGCTCCTAACCGGATCAACTCCAAAACGTGCATAAAACGATTTTCAAAGATAGTTTCTTTGATAATTCCACTTCCCCTAGCCAGGCAAAGCAAAGCCATAATCTGGGCCTGCATGTCTGTAGGAAAACCTGGATAAGGAGCAGTAATTACGTCCACTCCTGTCAAAGCAGCCTGATTTGGTCTTATTTGAATTTTATTTTGGCTTTTATTTATCTTTAAATTAGCCCCCATTTCCAAAAGTTTGTCTAAGACTGCATCTAATTCTTTACAGGGACAATTAACGACCTCCAAATTTCCTTGAGTTATAATTCCAGCAATAATATAAGTTCCAGCTTCAATTCTATCGGGCATAACTGTATATTCACATCCTGTTAACTTACTGACTCCTTGAACTCTAATTACACTAGTGCCCTGACCTGAAATCTTGGCTCCTGCTTGATTTAAAAAATTGGCCAGATCTACGACTTCAGGTTCTTTGGCTGCATTTTCAATAACAGTTTCACCTTCAGCCAAACAAGCAGCCATAAGTATGTTTTCTGTTCCACCTACGGTAGGAAAATCAAAATGAATGTACGCGCCTTTTAGACGCTTGCACTCTCCCCAAATATACCCTTGATCAAGCTCAAAATTCGCCCCCATTTTGGCAAGTCCCTTCAAGTGCAAATCTACCGGTCTGGCCCCAATGGCACATCCTCCAGGCAGAGCCACCTTGGCCTTACCTGCCACAGCCAAAAGAGGACCCAAACACAAAATAGATGCGCGCATAGTTTTGACTAAATCATAAGGAGCCTCTATCTTAACTTCCTTAGGAACTACACACAATTGATTATTCTCAAATTCAGCTTCACATCCCAAACACCTAAGCAAAGTCAAAGTCGTATAGACATCTCTTAATCGAGGAATGTTGTTCAAAATAGTTTGGCCTTCACACATTAAGCTAGCAAACAAAATAGGCAAAGCAGCATTTTTAGAGCCGCTAACGTTTATCTTGCCAGTTAAAGGTATTCCCCCTTCTATACATAATTTTTTCAACCGGTTACCCCCTAGAGAATAAACTCAAATTGTTTAAGACTTAACTGGAAAAAGTCAAAAATTGTGTTTTTTGACAAAATCCTTCTCTTATAACTTTATGAAATTATTTTATTTTTGCTTTTTAACGTTTGTCAATTCCAACCAAAAAAAGTTTTTGCAGGGACATCTTTAATAGCTAATAGAGATTTTTTTTACGATTCGTCAAGTTAAGACTACGTTCTACAAAACTAACTTTACGACCTACCTCTATCCTTGCAAGACGTAACTGCAAAAATTCAAAAGTTGTGTTTTTTGACAAAACCGTTCATTTGTAACAAGCTGAAATTATTTGGCTTTTTGCAGATTAAACTTTGTAAATTTCTCCCAAAAACATTTTTTGCAGGAGCATCTTGTAATCAGCTTAAATTATTTGACTTTTTTATACGTTAAACTTCGTCAACTTCCACCTCAAACAGCTTTTATAGGAATATCTTGAAAACAAAATTTTAGCTTACAGATGTTTCTGCAAAAACTATTTTTTGATATGCCTGCAAAAACTTTGTTTTTCCCAATTCAGCTTAAAATCTAAAGACAAAAGTTAAATTATTTAAACAAATTATATGCCAGGTTGCTGAGAAAAAAAAGCAAACTTTTGTTTTTTGCAGTTACGTTTTTTGTAGAGTGCGAGTAGGATTAAACGAAAAACGTTTAGTTATTCCAGGACATTACAAACAAGCTATTTCATTAAAAAGTACGACTTTTACTTTTTGCAGTTGTGTCTTCCAGAACGAGTTTTTTCCTGCCCAAAAGCCAAACAAATCATTCTTGCTATTTTTTTTAAATTCGACTACGGACTATCTCTTAATAAAATAAGACGTAACTGCAAAAACTAAAACTTTTGTTTTTTGAGCAAACATTTCGTTTATAACGTATTGAAAACAAATATTTTTTTATTGATTAAACTTTGTCAACCCCAATCTTTGCAGGAGTATCAAATAATCGTATTTGGCCAAAAAACTAAATTGGTGATTTTTACTGACTTTTCCGACCCATCAGGGCAGACAACATCTTGGAAAAAAACAAATAGTTCCTACTTCCAAAACGAACATAAAGTTTGAACTTCACGAATTCAGGAAAAAATTTAAAATTTTAGTAAAAAAAGGAGCAAATATGTTTGAGGTCAATGCAGAAACATTGCCACGCGAGGACTTAAAACAATTGCAGCTCAACAGACTAAGATCCATTGTCGAAAAAGTTTATTACACTGTACCCTTTTATCAAAAAAAATTTAAAGAACTAGGTGTAGAGCCAAACCAAATAAAAACGTTAGACGACGTCAAGCGACTTCCTTTTACAGAAAAACAAGACCTGCGCAATAATTATCCCTTTGGTCTTTTTGCCGTGCCCAAAGAAAACATCGTCAGAATTCATGCCTCTTCTGGAACTACGGGCAAAGCCACCGTAGTTGGTTATACTCAAAGAGATATTCAAAATTGGGCAAGGCTAATGGCTAGATGTTTTGCAGCTACTGGAGTTAAAAGCAAGGATATAGTCCACAACGCCTATGGTTACGGCCTGTTTACTGGGGGGTTGGGAGCGCATTACGGGGCAGAACTCATTGGAGCTACAGTCGTGCCCATGTCCGGAGGAGCAACCAAACGTCAGGTAATGCTTATTCGCGACTTTGGGGCAACAGTGCTTTGCTCTACGCCTTCTTATAGTCTCTATCTTTACGAAACGTTTCTGGATCAAGGTATTGATCTGGACAGCATTAAACTGCGCATTGGCATTTTTGGAGCTGAGCCATGGACAGAGACCATGCGCAGAGAAATAGAAAAAAAACTCGGCTTAAGGGCGTACGATATTTATGGACTTTCAGAAATTTTAGGGCCAGGAGTTGGAATCGAGTGTGAGACTGCCCAAGAAGGTTTACACATTTGGGAAGATCATTTTTTGCTAGAAATCATTGACCCAGAAACAGGCGAACAATTACCTATGGGTGAAACAGGTGAACTGGTAATAACTACTTTGACCAAAGAAGGACAACCGTTAATTCGTTACCGAACCAAGGACATAACCGCTATTATTCCTGAACCTTGCAAGTGTGGAAGAACGCATTACCGCATTGAACGTCTAAAAGGTCGAAGTGACGACATGTTAATTATTCGCGGGGTTAACGTATTTCCTTCGCAAATTGAAAGCATATTGCTCCAAACTGAAGGACTTACTCCTCACTATCAAATTATCGTCAAAAGAGAACAAACTCTAGATACATTAGAGGTTCAGGTAGAAGTTGACGAAAAACTATTTTCAGACGAAATTAAAGAACTGCAACGCTTAGAACAAAAACTGCAAAAAAACATCAAGGAATTTTTAGGAATAAGTGCTAAAATTAAATTAGTTGAACCGCAAACCATTGAACGTTCTATAGGCAAGGCCAAAAGAGTCATAGACTTACGCTAATTATAAACGGAGGAAACCATGAAGGTAGAACAAATTTCTATTTTTTTGGAAAATAGAACAGGCAGATTACAAGAAGTAGCCAAGGTTTTGGCTGAAGCTCAAATCAACATCAAGGCCCTTTCTCTAGCTGATACCTCTGATTTTGGGATCTTACGTCTAATCGTCAGTGACAATGATAAGGCCAAACAGGTACTGAAAGAAAAAGGATTTACCGTAGGCAAAACCAATGTAGTTGCCGTAGAAGTAGAAGACAAGCCTGGGGGACTTTACGCTATTTTGGCCTTGCTCAGCGCACATCAGGTCAACGTAGAATACATGTATGCCTTTGTTCAACAAACTCAAAAAAACGCAGTGCTTATTTTTCGCTTTGACAAAACAGATCAAGCTATTCAAATTCTAAAACAAAACAACATCAAAATTATCTCAGCTGAAGAATTAAAAAACATATAAACTTTATGTGCCTACAAAAATTTTGTTTTTCTTAACCTGACGTAAAATTATAAAGACGTAACTGCAAAAAACAAAAATTTGCATTTTTTCTTAACAAACTGGCCTGTAACTTGTTTAAATAGTTGAATGTTTATTTTGCGATGGTAAGACGAATTGTTAAAAATAAATTTTTTACAAGCGCATCTTATAAATATTAAATACCTAATTTGTATTTTTTAATTAAAACTTTAATTTATTTAGAATTAATTTGTTTTGTTAAAAAAGGAAAATAAAAAAATTAGCATAACATAGGAGTAAAAATGATCCCAAACTTAGAGCAAACATGTTTCAATGCGTGGTTAAAATATAAAAATAAGGAATTACTTTATGAATTCGGTCAACAATACATAAATTTCTTAAGTAAAAACAAAACCGAACGAGAGACTGTAGCCTTTATCAAACAACTACTTTGGCAATGTAACTTTAGTCACGATTTTAAGGAAAACCTTGTTTTTAGAACGTTACACAACAAAAGCCTTTTTATTGCCCGCAAGGGACAAATCCCTTTGGTGGGAGGCGTTAGGTTGATTTGCGCCCATGTGGACACCCCTCACCTGGATTTAAAACAACGTCCTCTTTATCAAGATTGTGAACTAGCTCTGGCCAAAACCCATTATTACGGAGGAATAAAAAAGTACCACTGGCTGGCCATTCCCCTTGCCTTACACGGAGTTGTAATCAAACAAGACGGTCAGAAAATAGAAATAGTTATTGGCGAAAAAGAAAACGACCCAGTTTTTACTATCTCTGATCTCCTGCCTCATCTTTCTGCCAAGGAGTTAGAAAAAAAGATCAAGGATGGTTTTGAAGCCGAAAAGTTAAACGTTATTCTGGGACACATTCCAGGCAAAAGTGAAAATAAGGAACATCCTGACCAAAACAAATCTATTAAAAAACAAATTTTAAAAATACTTTTTAATCAATATGGTATTAAAGAAGAAGACCTCTACAGTGCTGAATTACAGTTGGTGCCTGCAGGTAAGGCCCGATTTGTTGGTTTAGATAAAGGCTTGATTGGAGGCTATGGTCAAGACGATAGGTGTTGCGTATTTACGGCCTTACGCGCCTTTTTGGATCAAGAAGAAACTCCTTTATATACTCAAATCCTTATGTTTTGGGATAAAGAAGAAATAGGATCTGATGGCTCGACCGGAGCCAAGTCTTTATTTTTGGAATATTGTTTAGAAGACTTGCTTAACCATTGGCAACAGCACAAAGTAAAACTAGCTCAAATTTTTTACAATCTCAAAGCCATTTCAGCTGACGTGCATGCGCCCATTGATCCCAATTATCAGGATGCCTTTGACAAACTAAACTGTGCTCGCTTAGGCTATGGACCTGTCTTTGCAAAGTTCACAGGACATAAAGGCAAATACGGAGCCAACGATGCCCACGCTGAGTACGTAGCCTGGTTTAGACACTTTTTAAACCAAAAAAACATTCCTTGGCAAATGGCAGAATTGGGCAAAGTAGATCTGGGAGGCGGAGGGACCGTGGCCAAATTCCTTGCTTCTTATGGATGTAACGTAATAGACTTTGGACCTGCGGTTTTAAGTATGCACAGTCCCTTTGAAGTAACTAGTCTAATTGACGTTTATTCTACTTATAGGGCGTATAAAAATTTTTTAGCTGTTCCCTAAAAAGACGCAACTGCAAAAAATCAAACATTTGCCTTTTTTCTCAACAAGTTAGCTTGCAACTTGTTTCAATAATTCAACGTTTATTTTAAGCCGAACTGGGAAAAACGAAGTTTTTGATGGAACTTGACAACCCTTAAACGACAAACAAACCAGATAAGATGTTCCTGCAAAAAGTGTTTTTGGGAGAAATTGATAAAGTTTAATGTATAAAAAGACAAATAATTTCAGCTTATTACAAGTGAACGGTTTCGTCAAAAAACATAATTTTTGACCTTTTGCAGTTACGTCAGATAAAATTGCTAATTACGAGTGAAGTTATTTTATTAAAAAACGCAAGGTTTGACTTTTTTCGTTTACGTCCGAAAAAAGCTTTGATAAAGCTGCCAATAAGATCTTTCCAAGTTAACCGGGATAAATTTACGCACAGATTTTAACCCATTTTTAACCAAGTCAACGTAAAGTTCCTTATCCTCCACTAATCTTTGAATGGCAGAAACCAAGGCCTGTGCATCTCCTACGGGCACTACTAGACCATTTACCTCGGGCTTAACCAACTCTAAATTGGCGTTTAGATCAGAGACAATCACGCCTAGCTTACTGGCCCAGGCTTCTTTTATGGTTCCGCTACTCCCTTCTCCGTCTATTGAAGGAACCAATAAAATATCCAAGTGAGATAAAATCCTATTGCTCTCAACAAAACCCAAAAACTTTACTTTCCCTTCTAAATTTAAAATACGCACCAATTTTTTGAAACGTTTTTCCAAACTTCCCGTCCCAACTACGTACAAAATAAAATCCAAAGGACAAGCAGCAAGGGCGCGCAAAACCCACTCGTGACCTTTTTGTGGACTTAATGCGCCAATAATTCCCAATTTTACTGGTGTTTCTTGAATCCCATATTTTAACCTAACCGGATAACGTTCAGGTCTAATCACACTGGGAATAGAGTGAACCTTGGGCATACCTATCTGCTGCAAATAAGCGCAAATATCTTTACTAACCCCTACGACCTGATCCGCAAGAAGGTATTTTTTTTTAGACCAAAATTTTTTTAAGGGATAAGAAACTCGGCGCGTATGGATTAATTTTATTTGGGGAAAAAATAACTTTAAAAGGGCGCCTAATCCAGCTCCTTTGCCGTCGTGAGTGTGGACAATGACAGGTTTATTGGTATCTATTATTTTTTTTAAAGCAATAACGTTAAATATACTAAACTCAAAACTAGAGCTCAGGGGAATAACTTTGACTTGTGAAAAAGCTTCTTTAACTTGCTTGCTTAAGGGGGAATTGAAAGGCGAAGCTAGAAATAATTGTAAGTTGGTGCGTTTGCTTTGTTCTGCTATTAAATAATAGACCTGTCTTTGCCCACCTCTCCACTCCTTGCCCAAATCAAGGTGAATGACTTTCATCTAATCAAAACTTAGACCGTAATTCTCTTGATCCACGAGCAGTAACTCGCGCAAACGTTTGCTTACCGGTCCTGGACGCACGTCGTAAATAGGCTGATCATTATACCTGACAACACTTAAGGCATCAATAGTAGTACCCAACAAAATAACTTCTCTAGCTTCGTAAATATCACCTTCCACAATGGGCCGAAACAAGAACGTCTGTTCTTGTTTGATCAATTCTAAAGCGCGCATCAAGGTCGTCCCACTTAAGGCATTTTGCAGTTCAGGAACTACAATTTTACCTTGCTGATCTACAATAATAACGTTTTCAGTACATCCTTCAGCCAAAAAACCGCGTTCGTCAAAACAAAATGGATAATCATACCCTTTTTCTACAGCTTCTTTTTTCATTAAAACATTAGGCAAATAATTAACTGTTTTCATTTTAGCCAGATAAGGCTGTTTGGCCGGAATACTTACCTTGCAGGCTGTAACCCCTTTTTCCCAAAAACTTTCTGGTTTAAGTTGATATTTGCGAATCACCACGTACAGACTAGGACAAGTACATTCCCGCCAATCTACGCTAAATCCCCCAGGTCCTCGGCCGGCAAAAATAGAAATTATCCCGTGAGCTAGCTGACTTAGCCTACACAGTTCTAAAATGATCTTTTTGAGTTCTTTAAGGGAACAGGCAAGTTTTAAATCAATGGCCCTAGCAGACCGCTGTAAACGTTGCAAGTGTTCTTCAAGCAAGTAAACTTTTTTATTTTTAAATTTAAGAGTTTCAAAAACCCCATCCCCTCTATGCACCAAGTGATCATCTATAGGTATTAAAAACAAATGAGGATCCTGACAAGCTATCCCCAATCTGTGGTCATAAAATAAGACGTAATCACTATTTGCAGACTGAGTTTGAATAAGTTCGAAATATTCTTGCAAATTCCGGATAAGTTTCATCCAATCAACTCCAATGATTTTTATTGATCAGCAGCCATCTTTTTTTGCAGCAAGCTATTGACCAATTGAGGATTGGCCTTACCTTGAGTTGCGCGCATCACCTGACCTACGAAAAATCCTTGCAGTTTTTTCTCTCCCTGTTTAAACCGCTCTACTTCCTTAGGATGTTTGGCCAAAATCTCATCTATGATCTTTTCTAACTCTGAACTATCAGAGATCTGGACCAGACCTTTTTGTTTGACGTATTCTTCGGGATCGTCTCCTGAAAGCACCAAGTGCTCAAAAATAGTCTTGCCGATCTTTCCACTAATCAGGTTTTGGTCAATTAGTTTTAGAAGCTTGACCAACTGCTCTGGTCTAAACTTAGACTCTTTGAGATTAATTTTGTGTTCATTTAAAACGCGCAATAATTCAGAAAGGAGCCAATTGGCTGCTTTTTGAGGATCAGCTCCTTGTTTTACACAATTTTCAAAAAACTCTGCCAACTCTTTTTCACTGGTTAAGGTAAGACTTTCGTCTCTGCCTAATCCATATTCTCGTTGAAAGCGTTGAAACTTTATTTCTGGCAATTCTGGTAAAGAATCTTGAATGGTTTTAATCCAGGTTGGATCCAAATCTAAAGGCACCAAATCAGGATCGGGAAAATAACGGTAATCGTGGGCATCTTCTTTGCCCCGCATGGACTTGGTAATGCCTTTGCTGGGCTCAAAAAGTCTGGTTTCTTGCACCACCTTTTCTCCAGCCAAAACCAAATCTATTTGCCTTTCAATTTCGTATTCCAAAGCTTTTTGAACGTGTTTAAAAGAATTAACGTTTTTGATCTCTGTTCGCGTGCCCAATTTTTGCTCACCCTTGGGACGAATGGAAACGTTGGCATCACAGCGAAAACTTCCTTCTTCCATGTTGCCGTCACAAATCTCCAGATAAATTAAAATCGCGCGCAAGGCCTTTAAATAAGCTACGGCCTGTTCAGGGCTTCTTATGTCTGGTTCAGATACGATTTCCAGCAAAGGAACCCCCGTGCGATTAAGATCGACAAAACTCTTATGTTCAGCCGG
>Ga0256840_1002076_pt1 | contig 17989 bp, 17 predicted proteins | sample 355202metaG_FD_185969 | JGI IMG/M metagenome (GOLD analysis project Ga0256840, IMG submission 185969) | Hydrothermal vent microbial communities from Mid Atlantic Ridge, Atlantic Ocean - 355-202 | ecosystem: Environmental > Aquatic > Marine > Hydrothermal vents | place: Atlantic Ocean: Mid...
ATATAAACTCTTCTGGTGGATAGCCTCCTTAGTGCATGCAAATTTGTTTTTATGGTTTTTGGGGGTTGTGCTCGCAGGGCAACAGTCTATAGAGGATAAAGCATTCGATTTCTTATTTATGATAATTATCACTATCATAATACTTTTACCAACGCTTCTTCCAACCGCCTATCAATATCGTAAAAAAAGCAAACAACAGGGTGCAGAGTAAAAATATTAAGGGACCAAGATGTTAACAATTATGTCTAAAAATCATTTTTCTACAAAAATAGTATTGCTTTTAATATTAGGTTTCAGTTTGTCTGGCTGTGGACTTCCAATCATTGTTACTGGCACGGAACTTATGACAATCGGGACTGGTGATCGTGGCGGTTCTTTGGCAATATTTTATTCACTTGTCATTTATGCCATTTGGCTAGGCGTCCTTGTTAGTATCCCTTTAAATATTATGGGAATCTTTACAGCCCCCCAGCGATATAAGAAATATAAACTCTTTTGGTGGATAATTTCCATAGTCCATATGATTTCGTGGTTATTGCTGTTACGTTACCGCCTACAAGACATAGCATACTATTGGGGATTTATGGTACCTCTCGTCGTCATAATACTTTTACCAGCGCTTCTTCCAGCCGCCTATCAATATCGTAAAAAAAGCAAACAACAGGGGGTAGAGTAAAAATAATTTTATATCAATCAAGCCGGCTCTCTTTGGATCAAGATGTTAACAATTGTATCTAAAAATAATTTTTCTACAAAAATAGCACAAAAGGGTGTCAGGTCTTGCTTTTTGCCTACGCTGTCAGCCCGGATGGGCTGATAGTTCGCGGTAGGCGAAGGGTTGTTGCCAATCCGAAGTGCGCTAGCAGCGCGTGAGGGAGGCTATTGTTTTACCGAAGAGCCGTAAAGTCATTTGTGGGAACCGTGGCTATGCAGGGGTTTGGGCATAGTCGTGGTGGACGCAGGGCATACCGGGCACTATTGATTCGCCGCGTGGCGAATCGATTTTTGTGACAGGAGCCCCAAAATCTATCATGAGGCGTGCGGTTTTACTGGGTTTTATCGGAATGAGATGGGTATAAAAAAGCCCGCTAAGTCAGATAACTTACGGGCTTTAAGATATTCTTAGATTCTCCTATGGTACCGAGGGCCGGAATCGAACCGGCACTTCCGAAGAAACCGGATTTTGAATCCGGCGTGTCTACCAGTTTCACCACCCCGGCATAGAAGAGACAGTAATTATAATTAATCTTGTTTTATATTGCTAGAGAATTCTAATAAAATAGCCTTTTATATTTTTTAAAGTCGGTTAAGCGACAAATACGGTGTGCATGAAAAAAAGTGATTTTTACTATGATTTGCCTGATGCGTTAATTGCTCAGCAACCTTTGGCTGAGCGTAGTGCAAGCCGTTTATTGTGTTTAGATAAAGACAGTGATGCGATTTATGATCGGCAATTTGTTGATTTTCTGGACTTGCTTAATGTCGAGGATTTATTGGTATTTAATAATACCAAGGTCATTCCCGCGCGTTTGTTTGGTCATAAGCAAAGCGGTGGCAAAGTTGAGATTTTAATTGAGCGTGTATTGAATGACCGCGAAGTGTTGGCGCATATGCGTTCAAGCAAGTCACCTAAAGCAGGCGCGTTGATTGATTTGGATGCGGGGTTTCAATGTACGGTGGTAGGGCGTGAAGAAGATTTGTTTCATTTGCGCTTTAACGGTGAGCAATCCTTAGTGGATATTTTAGAGAATATTGGTCATATGCCTTTGCCACCTTATATAGAGCGAGCAGATGATGAGAATGATCAGACTCGTTATCAAACGGTTTTTGCGGCACAAAGTGGTGCGGTTGCTGCGCCGACGGCAGGTTTGCATTTTGATGAGGCGATGATGACAAGAATTAAAGAGAAAGGTGTCCGCATTACCTTTGTTACTTTACATGTTGCCAGTGGGACATTTCGGCCGGTAAAAGTAGATAATTTAGCTGATCATATTATGCATAAGGAGTATTTTTCTGTCCCTGAAGAGACGGTGTTAGCCGTGCAACAAGCGAAAGCGCGAGGCGGGCGGGTTATTGCCGTAGGGACGACAGCTATGCGTTCTTTGGAGTCTGCGTCTCAAGCTGGCAGTCTAGAAGCTTGCCAAGGGGATACCAATTTATTTATTACGCCTGGTTATGTGTTTAAAACGGTTGATGCGATGTTGACTAATTTTCATTTGCCGGAATCGACATTGTTAATGTTGGTGTCTGCTTTTTCAGGGTATAAGCGAATTAAAAAAGTGTATCAACATGCGGTTGTGCAGCAGTATCGATTTTTTAGTTATGGTGATGCCATGTTTATTCAGCGAACTGAGTAAACAAAGCGACGAGAGGCTTTGGTTCGTCGATTGATATAAGCCCATGATAAACTAGTACTACATTTTGCGTTGCAAGCTGGATTAAAGCCCGTTTGACGTATTGCCACTACAATTATTGAATTTTTAGTCCGTTACAATGTCAGATATACAAGCTATTTTTTCACCTAAAGTCCCACATAAAATTAAACAACCTATTTATTGGACTGGCTTAAAAGGCTGTGCAGATTCTTTGGCGATTGCTACGGCGATTAAAAATGAATCTCGCTTGTTTGTCGTGCTGACGCCTGATTCGCAAACGGCTTTACGCTTTGAGCATGAGCTTTCTTTCTTTTTACAGGATGAATATCCTATTTTGCATTTTCCTGACTGGGAAATTTTGCCTTATGATGTATTTTCACCACTGCCTGAAATTGTTTCTGAGCGATTAAAAACGTTAGCTCAATTACCTGAGGTGACGCGGGGTGCATTGGTCTTATCCGTGTCGACATTAATGCACCGCCTAGCACCTAGAGAGCATATTTTAGCGAATAGCTTTACGCTGCAAGTCGGCAGTCAGTTTAATTTGGAATTAAACCGGATAAAGTTGGATGCAGTGGGTTATCAATGTGTTTCTCAAGTCGTTCAGCATGCTGAATTTGCTGTGCGTGGCGCGATTATTGATTTGTTTCCGATGGGGAGTAAATATCCGTTTCGTATAGAGTTGTTTGGGGATGAGGTTGAATCAATCAGGACGTTTGACCCTGAAACGCAGCGATCACTAGAGAAGGTAAGTGAAATACAGCTTTTTCCTGCGCGTGAATTTCCTTTTTCTGATGCGGCTATTCATCATTTTCGGCAGGCTTTTCGTGAAGCATTTCCGGAGAATTACCAAAATAATACTTTGTATCAAGATGTCAGTAAGGGGATTACTCCCAGTGGTATTGAGGCTTATCTGCCTTTATTTGATGAGCAAACAGATACTTTATTTGATTATTTGCCAGTCACCACAGCCTTTGTTTTACCGGAAACATTAGAACAGTCTGCGCAGCAGTTTATTACTGAAATTGATGAACGTTTTCAATTGCGTAAATATGATTTAGAACGCCCATTATTAGCGCCAGAGTTATTATATTTGCAACAGGCTGAGTTTATTGGCCATATAGATCAATTTCGGCGGATTTATTTAGCGCAAGACACGGAACAAGCTACGTGGGCAGGAGAGAGTGTTAATTTACCTGAAATTAATATTGATGCACGCTTAAAAGAGCCAGCGAGTCGACTAACAGCTTTTATTGCCAATAGTGAGAGTCGTATTTTATTTGTTGCTGAAACGGCGGGGCATAGAGAGGCGTTAATTGATAAATTACGGCACTATAAAATTAGTGTCAAACCCATTGATAATTGGGCGCATTTTTTACGTATTGATGACTCACCTTGTATTGTTGTCGCATCGATAGATCACAGCCTGTATATGCAACAAGCTGGCTTGGCAATTATTACCGAAAGCCAGTTATTAGGCGATAAGGCGCAGCAAAGGCGGAGGCGCAAAAAGTCGGCAGCGCGTGAGCTGGAAAAAATTGTTAATAATCTTAATGAGCTAACGGTCGGTGCGCCAGTCGTTCATCAGGAACACGGTGTTGGGCGCTATTTAGGCTTACAGGTTTTAAAGTTCGGCGATATTGATGCAGAATTTTTGACCTTAGAATATGCTAATGGTGATAAATTATATGTGCCAGTTTCTTCTTTAGATGTGATTGGTCGGTATACGGGAATGAATCCTGAGAATGCACCCCTGCACAGATTGGGGGGTGATCAGTGGAGTAAAGCTAAGAAAAAAGCGCTGGAAAAAATTCATGATGTTGCGGCGGAATTATTGGATATTCACGCTAAACGTGCTTTAAATAAAGGCCATGCTTTTGTTTGTGATGAGCAGGACTACTTAGCTTTTGCCGATGCGTTTCCGTTTGAAGAAACGCCAGATCAGCAAACTTCAATTGATAGTATTCTTGAAGATATGCGCTCAGGTCAGCCTATGGATCGGGTGGTTTGTGGTGATGTTGGCTTTGGTAAAACTGAAGTAGCGATGCGTGCTGCGTTTATTGCCGTGCAGAGCGGTAGACAAGTTGCGGTGTTAGTACCAACGACTTTATTGGCGCAACAGCATTTTCAGAACTTTAGAGATCGTTTTGTTGATTGGCCTTTTCGGGTTGAGGTTTTGTCGCGTTTTGTTACGCCTAAACAACAAAAATCGATTATTTCTGACTTGGCAGAAGGTAAAGTTGATATTATTATTGGCACACATAAGTTATTGTCCAAAGAGATTAAATACCGAGATTTGGGCTTGGTTATTATTGATGAAGAGCATCGTTTTGGTGTGCGTCAAAAAGAGCATTTTAAAGCGATACGACAAGAAGTGGATTTATTAACACTCACTGCCACGCCTATTCCCCGAACTTTAAATATGGCAATGTCAGGTTTGCGTGATGTTTCGATTATTGCCACACCGCCACCAAATCGGCATTCTATCCGAACCTTTATTTCTGAATGGATTGACTCCTTGGTTAAAGAAGCCTGTCAGCGGGAAATTAAACGGGGAGGGCAGATGTATTTTCTGCATAATGATGTTAAATCAATGGATAAAATGGCGCGTGAGATCGAGCGTTTAGTCCCGGAGGCGCGGGTAGAAATTGCTCATGGGCAAATGCCGGAACGCGAGCTGGAGCGAATTATGCTGGATTTTTATCATCAGCGTTTTAATGTCTTGCTGAGTACGACCATTATTGAGAGCGGTATTGATATACCGACAGCCAATACAATTATTATTAACCGAGCGGATAAATTGGGTTTAGCCCAGTTGCACCAATTGCGCGGGCGGGTAGGGCGATCACATCATCGTGCTTATGCGTATTTTATTACGCCACCGAAAGCCTTAATGAGCAAAGATGCTATTAAACGCTTAGAGGCTGTGGAAACATCGGGTGAATTAGGTGCAGGCTTTTTATTATCGACCCATGATATGGAAATTCGTGGCGCGGGTGAGTTATTAGGCGATGGGCAGAGTGGACAAATTCAAGAAATAGGCTTTACTTTATATACTGAATTATTAGATCGTGCAGTTAAGGCGTTAAAATCAGGTAAACAGCCTGAATTAGATGCACCTATGCATGTGGGCACTGAAGTTGATTTGCAAACTGCGGCTTTAATTCCAGAAGATTATTTACCGGATATACATGCGCGTTTAGTGCTATATAAGCGTATTGCTAGTGCTGATAATAAAGACGAGCTAAGAGATTTACAAGTAGAAATGATTGATCGTTTTGGTTTGTTGCCAGAGCAAGTCAAAGTCTTATTTGCAGTAACAGAGTTAAAACAACAAGCCGATAAAATAGGGGTGAAAAAAATAGATGTCCATGCGGAAGGGGGGCGGATTATTTTTGGTGCAGAGCCTAAATTAAATATGCAGCAGTTATTAACTTTGATACAAACACAGGCACAGACCTATAAATTTGAAGGCGGTGATAAATTACGCTTTACTCAGAATTTCTCGACAACAGATGAAAAAGTCGCTTTTATTAGTGCCTTGCTAACCCAATTAACGGATGAAATCGCATGAGTGTACGATTAAAGATACAGTTTTTTTTATTACTTTTTTGCTGTTATAGCGGGGCTAATGCAGATACGCGACTGTTTCAGGTCGAGCTCATTGTTTTTGAGCAAAGTGCACCGACGACTGAACTGTTTGAGCAAACTGAAACAAAAATTGCACCAGTAAAGCGTTATGCTTCGGTACAGTCAGGAATAAAGACAATGAATGCGAGTTATAGACGCTTACAAAGAGCAGATAGTTATCGCCCTTTTTATTATCAGTCGTGGCAGATACGAGCAAAAAGCAACCGAGTGAGTTTGCCTATTCATATTTCATCGCATGCACAGAATTTAGAGGGCTGGATTAAAATTCAGCGTGGTAAGTTATTGCATGTTATTGTTGATTTAGAATATTCGCCTACGAATCTTGATGAACCTGAAGGTTTAATCTATCGTATAGCAGAAAAAAGGCGTGTATTACTGGATGAAGTGCATTTTTTCGATCACCCTTATTTTGGTGCTTTGGTCAAAGTGTCGCCGGTTGATTAATGGAGAGTGTTAATGAGAGTTAAGATAATGTTGGGTTTGATAGCACTGCTATTGACGGCCTGTCAAAGTGTGCCTGAAAAGCCAGATAATTTAATTTATTGTCCAGAAGTGCGTAGTTCTCGGTGTACTAAAATTTATCGACCCGTTTGTGGGCAGGATAAAGAAGGGCGGCTAAAAACTTATGCGAGTGACTGCACGGCATGTGCCCATGTTGATGTCGTGGCTTATCAAAAAGGTAGATGTATTGGAGAAAAACAATGAGCGTATTGAAGAATATATCGTGGCTAATTTTGTTGTTATTGAGTGCTTGCCAAAGTGCGCCTGAAAAGTCGGTTGATTCTCGGGAAAATAAAACTGATATATTGGAAAAGCGCAGTGATTTAAGCGATTGCTCTGAACCGCGTCCAGAAATTTGCACTATGATCTATAGACCTGTTTGTGGATTTGATAAAAATGATCAATCGAAAACTTATTCAAGTGATTGCACGGCGTGCAGTGATGCTGAAGTTATTGGCTACCGAAAGGGTGAGTGTTTGCATTAGCTTATTCTTGTTTAGCAAGTATTTGCTTTAGAAAAGGCAAAGTTAGTTTGCGTTTGGCTATTAGCGTCTCTTGATCTAGCTGCTCTAGTAAATCCCATAAAGCGGGTAAATCGCGAGCATAGTGCTTGGTTAAAAAATCTCCTATTTTTGGAGAAATCTCAAAACCTAAATATTTTGCTTTGCAGGTAAAGGCTGCAATCCGTTCAGCGTCAGATAATTCTTGTAGTTTGAGTGTTAAGCCCCAAGCCATGCGAGTTTTTAAGTCAGGCAGCTGGATTGGCAGGAAGTTAGGCGGCACATGCGCTGCCAGAATAAGTTTATGGCCATTGTCGCGGTGCAGGTTGTAAAAATTAAATAGAGCAAGCTCCCATTCATTATTACCTGCACATTCTTCTAGGTTATCAATACAGACTAGGTCAAATGATTCTAAGCCTTGCAAAATATCTGTTGAAGGTAATTTCTTTTTGTCTAGCGAGAGGTACAAGCTGCTGCGTTTTAGTTGATAGGCCTGTTGGCAGCAGGCTTGTAATAAATGCGTTTTACCTAAGCCTTCTTCACTCCAAATATAAAGTTGTTGTTCGCCTTTGCCGCTAGCGCTATCGGTTAAGTGCTGGACGATTTCATGATTACAGCCAGCATAGAAACTGCTAAAAGATTGCTCTGCTTTAAAGTCGAATTGTAAGGGCTGTTGTTTGGATATCATTTTGCATCTTTTCCTGACTGGCGTACATATAGACTAGCGCCTAAAAATAGCAGTAGACTGAAGACTACTTCTAATGAGGGTAGCAAGCGCTCAGTTCTAGCATAGGCTTCAATGCTGCCGTGTATAAAATAAGGCATGCTGATATAAGCCATCCAAGAGCAGCTTTTTAAATTCCCTTTTAGAAACCCCCGTAACACTAATAATAAAGGTGTGACAGTAATAATAAGCAGTAACGCGACGGGTAATTTTTCTGGAGGTGAGAGTACGGTATTCCATAGCATCAACAGGCTAAATAGGCTTAAATAGGCGCATAGTGCGATGGCGTGATAATAACTAGCTTTCATGGGGTTTTAATTTTAAAGCGGTCTTCGCTAAGCGAGCACCTAAGGCAAAGCAAAGTATTTTCTCATCTTGGCTTAAACTTTGTTGAATATGGGCTACATGACTTGCACCGTAGGGCGTTCCGCCAGAGTTTGTTTCTCTTAATGCGTCTTCGCTGCTAGGCAGGCCTAATAAGATCATGCCATGGTGTAATAGCGGTAGCATCATTGAGAGTAGTGTAGTTTCTTGACCACCGTGCATGCTGCCAGTAGAGGTGAATACGGCAGCCGGTTTATCGCTAAGTGAGCCACTAAACCAAGCTTCGGTTGTGTTATCAATAAAATATTTCAGTGGTGCAGCCATATTGCCAAAATGGGTTGGGCTACCTAAAGCTAAACCGTCGCAGTGCTTTAAGTCATCTAAGCTAACATAAAGAGAGCCTGATGCGGGAATTTCATCGGCTGTTTTTTCACAAACGCTGGAAATATTAGGTACAGTACGTAATATGGCCTCTGCGTTTTTAATGGATTCGATGCCACGAGCAATTTGTTGCGCCATTGCTTTGGTTGCACCATCGCGGCTGTAGTATAAAACCAGAATATTAACCATTTTATGAATTTTTTGGGTGAGTCATATAGGCCATCAGACTTATAAAATTGCTAAAACATTTTCTGGTGGACGGCCAATAGCCGCTTTGCCATTCGCTAAGACGATAGGTCGCTCAATTAATTTCGGGGTATTTACCATGCCGGCAATAAGTGCCGACCTATCTAAGTCAGGATTATCCATCCCCGTTTCTTTATATTCAGCTTCCTTCTTACGCATTAATTCGCGAGGTTGCATATCTAATAAAGTTAAAATATTATCTAGCTCGTCTACAGTGGGTGGTGTTTTTAAATATTCAATCACTTCAACTTGTACACCTTGTTCCTCTAATAACTGTAAGGTTTGACGTGATTTACTGCATCTTGGGTTGTGATAAATTTTTACGCTCATAATGGTCTATAGGCTGAAGTTGCAAAACCTTATAATATCACTTTTCTAAACATGGCTTCTATGCTTTGTTGTACACGCCAAGCTATTAAATTAGCAATTTATTTTTGTAATATAAATAGATGCCTAGCATTATTAGGCTACGAGCCAACATAAAGAGCGCCAGAGCAAGCCATAATCCGTGATTACCTAAGTGTTGCGAAAAATACCAAGTAGGTAAAAATATAATAAAAAGTGACCAAAGTATCGTATCGCGCATTTGCTTAGATAAGGCTGCACCAATAAATACACCATCCATCAGAAAACTGATAAAAGAAATTAAGGGTAAAGCGACGACCCAAGGCATGAACTCGTAAGCATGCTCACGAACTTCGTTTAAATGCGTTAGGCTATTGATAATAGGCTTGCCTGCATAGCTATAAATTAAGGTAAAGAGCAGGGCTATGACTAAAGACCAGAATGCGGTTGTTTTTAGTGACTTTTGGAGTAGACGTTTATTTTTTGCCCCTAAAGCGCGTCCTATTAATGCCTCGGCAGCATGCGCAAAGCCATCAAGGGCATAAGCCATAAAAGTTTGAAAATTGAGCAAAATAGCATTAGCCGCCAATATTGTGCTACCCAGTTTTTCACCTTGTACGGTAAAAAAACCAAAAGTAAATATTAGGCATAAAGTGCGTATAAATAGATGGCTATTAATAAGTAGCATGGCCTTAATTTTATCCGCTTGAAATAGAAAAGACCAAGAGAGCGATTTTTGACTGTTTGGCATATGTTTGACCAGCAATAAGACAGCTAAAGCTAAGCCGATATATTCAGAGATCACCGAAGCCAGCGCTACGCCATCGGCATTCATTCCATAATAGTTAACCAATAATAAATCTAAACTGATATTGCATAAATTAGTCGTAATAATGATGGCGAGTGGGCTTTGGGTGTTTTGACAGCCTAAAAACCAACCTAAAATAACATATTGGCATAAAGTGGCTGGCGCGCTCCAAATTCGAATAAAAAAATACTGTTGCGCTAAAAACTCTAAATCTTTATGGCTATCGATTAGATGAAAACAAAGGGTGGCAATAGGCTTTTGCAGTAATAAAATACCCAAAGCAAGGCTGCCAGCAATAAAAATTGCACGTAATAGTATAGCTTTTAGCTCTAAAGGGTTATTGGCGCCAAAAGCTTGTGAGCTAAGACTGGTCGTGCCCATACGTAAAAAACCAAAGCTCCAAAAGAGAAAGCTAAAAATAAGTGTAGCAATGGCAACAGCAGCAAGAAACTGAGCATTATCCAAGTGCCCCATCACTGCAGTATCGACAAGACCTAGTAAAGGCGTGGAAATATTGGCAATGATCATAGGCAAGGCTAGTTGCCATACTTGCCGGTGATTAAATAAGGTTTTTTTCAAAAGCGCTAAAGAAGGGAGAGTTATCGGGAAGGGATTTATATTAATCTTAGCAGGTGATAGCGTCATTTTACCTGATTACGTATAGGTTCCTTTATTATTTAAGTCATTAACCTATAGGCCTAGCTAGTGTGCAAGTATCTAAGAAAATTTTTTCACTTACTTGTAAGGAATCCTGTATCTTTACGACTTATGAAAACTTACATATAACCGCGCTTTTTAGGGCTAGGCTCGATTGCGTCAATATTTATTTCTCGGAGCGTATATGAGTGATACAAGCATTACAGAATCAGTACAAAATTATTATGGTCAGGTATTAGAATCTAGCCAAGACTTAAAAACCAGTGCTTGCTGCACTTTGGATTCAGTTCCTGTGCATTTACGCTCTTTATTAGCGGATCTACACCCTGAAGTAGTTGCACGCTATTATGGCTGTGGTACACCTTTACCACCGGCATTGCATGGTGCAACAGTTTTAGATATGGGTTGTGGCACGGGGCGTGATTGTTATTTATTATCGCGTTTAGTCGGTGAGTCAGGTCGTGTGATTGGCATCGATATGACTAAAGAACAGTTGGCAGTGGCAAAAGAGCATTGTGATTGGCATGCGGAGCGTTATGGTTATGCCCAGTCTAATGTTGAATTTAAACAAGGCTATATGGAGGATTTAGCAGGCGCGGGTATTGCTGATAATTCCATTGATCTAGTTGTTTCTAACTGTGTGATTAATTTGTCACCGGATAAAGAAAAAGTTCTAGCTGAAATTTTTCGGGTGCTAAAACCAGGCGGTGAAATTTATTTTTCTGATATTTATGCGGATCGACGTATACCTGAGGCACTTAAGATGGAGCCGGTCTTATTAGGTGAATGTTTAGGTGGTGCACTGTATTGGGAAGATTTCCGTCGTATTATGCAGGATTTGGGCTGTCCTGATGTGCGCGTGGTGAAGGAGAGTCCCGTTGCGTTGGAAGACCCCGAAGTCGAAGCTAAAATTGGTATGGTTAAGTTTCGTTCTGTTACGATTCGTGCCTTTAAAATGCCTTTGGAAGATCGATGTGAAGACTTTGGCCAATTAGCGACTTATAAAGGTACGATAGCGGAACACCTGCATGCTTTTGATTTAGATGACCATCATCATTTTGAGACAGGTAAACCGTTACGCGTCTGTGGTAATAGCTATGATATGTTGGCTGCCAGCCGTTATGCCAAACATTTTGATTTTATCGGTGATAAAGCGGTACATTTTGGTTTATTTGACTGTGCGCCACCAAATACCCGTTTATCGCTAGAGTCAGGCGCGGCTTGTTGTTAATAGCCATACACCATGCTAGGCGTCATTTTACTCAAATCTTTAAAATTTACGATGCACTTCGTTGCTTTGCACATCGCACCTCAATTTTCTTAATTTAATGACAGTGATGCAAGTTTACGGCAACAAAGTAAGAAATTTGGGGCTACACAAGTAGCAAGGGGGAGGGGTGAGCGGAGCGATAGCGATATTTGTAAAAACACCGGGGCTTTCACCGGTAAAAACGCGTTTAGCGGTTACTTTAGGACAAGAGGGAGCAGAAGCATTTCATTTAGCTGCTTCCCAAGCGGTTGCATCGGTTGCTCAAGAGCTGAGTCAACAGACGGATACCCAAAGTTATTATGCAGTTGCTGAACAAGCTGCTTTAGAACATAACTACTGGGAGGGTTTACCGTGTATATGGCAAGGTGAGGGCGGTTTAGGTGAGCGCATGGCGCATATTTACAATACGCTATTGAAACAGCATGATTTTGTGCTACTTGTGGGGGCTGATATTCCGCAAATGACCGTGGCAGAATTACGAGATGCTGTGCTCTGGTTGACAGATAAAGGGCAATCTAGGTTTGCCTTTGGGCCTAGTGTTGATGGTGGATTCTGGGTTTTTGGTGGTAATTATCCTATGCCAAGAAGCGTGTGGACTGAAGTTGTCTATAGTCAAGCGGATACGGGGGCTCAGTTTTTAAATAGAATTAAACTACTTGGAGAGGTAAAGACTTTAGCACTTTTAAGTGATGTGGATGAAGCGGAGGATTTATTACTGTTATGCGATGCCTTATTAAACTTAGCCGAGCCTTCGCCTGAGCAATATGAATTGCTCCGTTTTTTAGATGTACAGTCAGTTCATCTTTTCCAATCTCTACAAACATATCAATATGCGCGACGTTAAACCTTTACTACTTAATAGTGATTTTCCTGCCATTCACCGTGGACGATTAAGCACTTTACAAATGAATTTGGGTTACTTGTGTAATTTAAGCTGTACACATTGTCATGTGAATGCTGGCCCTAACCGCACCGAATTAATGAGCCGTGAAACGATGCAAATAGCGTTGCAATTTGCTGCGAAAAATAAAATTCAATACCTTGATTTAACCGGCGGATCACCCGAAATGAACCCTGATTTTCGTTGGTTGGTGACAGAGGCTAGAAAACAAGGTTTGCATGTTATGGATCGCTGTAACCCAACGATTCTTGTTGAACCAGGTTATGAGGGAACGGCTGAATTTTTAGCCGGACAGCAAGTCGAAGTCATTGCTTCTTTGCCTTGTTATATGGAAGATAATGTTGATGCGCAGCGGGGTAAAGGTGTGTTTACTGCCTCTATTGATGCTTTGCAAAAGTTAAATGCCTTAGGTTATGCTCAAAAAGACAGCGGCTTAATTTTAAACCTCGTCTTTAATCCACAAGGTATGGCACTGCCAGCCCCACAATTAGAATTAGAAACAGCTTACCGAGTGTTTTTAGGTGAGCATTTTGATTTACAATTTAATCAATTATTCACTATAACTAATATGCCAATTCAACGCTTTGGTGCGGTTTTACATGCACAAGGGCAGTTTGACGAATATCTAAATCTATTAAAGCAATCGTATCAAGCAGCAAACCTTAAACACGTTATGTGTAAAACTTTACTAAGTGTTGATTGGCAAGGTTATGTATATGACTGTGATTTCAACCAAATGCTAGAGATACCACTGACAGGGAGTGTTACGCATTTAAGCCAGTTATTAGAAGAAATGCCAGAAGACCTGCCGATTGAGGTGGCTGATCATTGTTATGGTTGCACCGCAGGACAGGGCTCTAGTTGTACTGGGGTATTAAGCTAAGGACAGATTATTTTATAATCTCCGCAATTGATTTGTCTTTTTATCCAGTTTCTGCATTGTAAAAATAATGGCGTAGCTTGATACGCGCCTATTTTTACGCCTTGCAACTGAATAGAAATCCTGCGCCATTTCCGGTTTTTTTCACCCCCCAGTCCTAAGTGATTTTATTTATTAGCGTATGGCTTATTTCAGCCATCAATATAAAAGACTAGCAGAGTGCTATGATGAATATGAGCAAGGGCAAGGCTGGACGCTTTATTGGGTCGATAATATACTTGTTCTTTTACTACTTAATGCAAGATAACGTTAACTCTTAAAACCCCCACCCGCTAGTAGCAAATAACCAACGGAGATAGAATGGCACAGAAGAAAGTAGTACAAGAAGAGTCACTGGAAAAACAACTGTGGAAATCGGCTGACAAGCTCAGAAAAAATATAGATGCCGCCGAATACAAGCATGTTGTTTTAGGACTGATTTTTCTTAAATATATCTCCGATGCCTTTGAAGAGTTATACGCCACATTAAACGCAGGGGCAGGTGAATATACAGGGGCAGACCCTGAAGACAAAGATGAATACAAAGCCGAAAATGTGTTTTTTGTACCGCAAGATGCCCGCTGGACATATTTGCAATCCCATGCCAAACAGCCAACCATTGGTAAAACTGTCGATGAGGCGATGGATGCGATTGAGAAGGAAAATGCTTCCCTCAAAGGCGTGTTACCCAAAGTCTATGCCCGACAAAACCTTGATCCGACCAGTTTGGGTGAACTGATTGATTTGATTAGCAATATTGCCTTGGGCGATGCAAAATCCCGCAGTGCCGATGTATTAGGGCATGTGTTTGAATATTTCCTCGGTGAATTTGCTCTGGCAGAAGGCAAAAAAGGCGGACAGTTCTACACCCCCAGAAGCGTGGTGGAATTACTGATTGAAATGCTCGAACCCTACAAAGGGCGTGTGCTTGACCCTTGTTGTGGTTCGGGCGGCATGTTTGTGCAGTCCGAAAAATTTGTCACCGAACATCAAGGTAAAATCAACGACATTTCCATCTATGGACAAGAGAGCAACCAGACCACCTGGCGACTGGCAAAAATGAACCTTGCCATTCGTGGCATTGACAGCTCACAGGTGAAATGGAATAACGAAGGCTCGTTTTTAAACGATGCTCACAAAGACCTCAAAGCCGATTACATTATCGCCAATCCACCCTTTAATGTCAGCGATTGGAGCGGTGATCTACTACGCAAAGATGGACGCTGGCAATACGGCACACCACCCACCGGCAATGCCAACTATGCGTGGATTCAGCATTTTATCTATCACCTTGCCCCCAGTGGACAAGCAGGTTTTGTACTGGCAAAAGGGGCGTTGACCTCCAAAACATCAGGCGAAGGTGAGATAAGAAAAGCCCTAGTCGAAGCAGGTTTGATTGATTGCATTGTCAACCTGCCAGCCAAACTGTTTCTCAATACCCAAATCCCTGCATCACTTTGGTTTATGAGCCGAAATCGTGCCAATGGCAAGTTTCGGGACAGACGCAATGAAATCCTGTTTATAGATGCTCGTAATATGGGGCATTTAATCAATCGCCGCACCCGTGAACTTTCCGCCGAGGATATAAACACCATTGCTGATACCTACCACAACTGGCGTAATCCCGTAGGGGCAGACCTATGTGTCTACCCTGATAACCTGCAACCATCGAAAAAAGGGCGAACACATAGGTTCGCCCCTACAGAAGACAAATATACAGACATCAAAGGATTCTGTTGTGCCGCCCCCATCGAGCGCATTAAAGAACTGGATTATGTGCTCACCCCAGGTCGATATGTCGGCTTGGCAGTGGAAGAGGATGATTTTGATTTTTCCGAACGTTTTAATAGTCTGAAAGCGGAGTTTGAAGGGCAATTAAAAGAAGAAGCGGAACTCAATAAGCGGATTTTAGCGAATCTGGCAAAGGTGAAAATATGAATAACGATATTAGATGGAAACAACGCTTTCAGAATTTTGAAAAAGCTTATGAGGTATTTCAAAGGCGAATTGATGAATATGAAGCCAACCGCAATCAGGAAGCCTATCAAATGGCTCTGATACAAGCCTTTGAAATCTTGATAGAACTGTCATGGAAAACCCTTAAAGATTATTTGGAAAATGAAGGCGTTAAAGTCACATCCCCTAAACAAGTGATACGGCAGGCATTTCAATTTGAAATCATCGCTGATGGTGAAGCATGGATGGAGGGCTTAGAACGAAGAAACCTGACTACTCATACCTATGATGAAAGTATTTTAGAGCAGGTGTTGCGTTATATCAGTGAACAGTATAAAGGCATTGTTCGTGACCTTTATTTTGATTTGAAAAAAGAATTATGAAATACGGACTCTCTGAGAAACAGCTCAAAGAAATTACCGATATTCTAGCCTCGTATGAAGCAGTGGAAATAGCGATTTTGTTTGGTTCACGGGCGATAGATACCTATAAAGAAGCCTCGGATGTGGATATTGCAATTAAAGGCGAAAATGCCGATTGGTCGCTGGCGTTAACCATTAAAGACCATCTCGAAGAAGAAACCTATTTGCCGTTTTTCTTTGATGTGGTGGCGTATGGTTGTATTGAGTCGGAGGAGTTGAGACGGCATATTGATGGGAAGGGGAAGGTTTTGTTTTGTAGGAAAAATGGAGAATTGAGTGTTGAGAATGGGGGGAGTGCTTGGCGGGAGGTTGTTTTATCGGAAATAATTGACTTAATTGGTGGAGGAACGCCAAAAACAAAAATCAAAGAATACTGGAATGGCAACATCCCCTGGTTATCAGTTGTTGATTTCAATACAGGGAATAAATTTGTTTTTGATACTGAAAAGAAGATAACTCAAGATGGATTAGAAAACAGTAGCACAAAACTACTTGAAGCTGGAGATATCATAATTTCGGCTCGCGGAACAGTTGGTGTTGTAGCCATGCTTGGAAAGCAAATGGCTTTTAATCAATCCTGTTATGGTGTGAAAGCAATTGAAGGAAAATCAACAAACAATTATATTTATTATTTGCTTAAAGATGCAGTTTCAAATTTTCTGCAAATAGCACACGGAGGGGTATTTGATACAATTACCAGAGATACTTTTGATGAAATAGATATTACCCTCCCACCCCTCCCCGAACAAAAAGCCATTGCCGAAGTATTAAGCGCGCTGGATGACAAAATCGACCTGCTCCACCGCCAAAACAAAACCCTTGAACAGATGGCAGAAACGCTTTTTCGCCAGTGGTTTGTGGTTGAGGCTGGGGAGGATTGGGAGGAGACTACACTTGGCGAAGTTATTGAAACAACATCAGGGGGTACTCCATCACGAAAAAACATGAACTTTTATGAAAACGGTGTGTATTCATGGGTTAAATCTAAAGAATTAACGGGAAGTTTCATTCTTGAAACGGAAGAACATATTTCAGATGCGGCTTTAGAGAAATCATCAGCAAAATTACTTCCAAAGCACTCTGTATTAATTGCGATGTACGGTGCTACCGTTGGAGAATATTCAATAATTTCTAATCAGATGACTTGCAATCAGGCTATTTGTGCATTGAAACCTAATAGTAATTACCCTTATACATTTTTGTTTATGTTTGTAAAAGTGATGAAAGAAGAAATAATCAATATGGCGGTTGGCTCTGCACAGCAAAATATCAGTCAAATTTTGATAAAGAGTTTACCAATTGTCGCACCGAATAAAAAAATAAACGAATTCCATATAAAGACAAAAAATAGTTTTGAAAAAATAGAGAATAATATAAAACAAATCCGCACCCTACAATCCCTCCGCAATACCCTGCTGCCCAAATTGATGTCAGGGGAAATTCGGGTGAAATATGATGATAAATAATATACAACGCCAACACATAATTTATTGCCATATCCCCGTAGGGGCAGACCTGCGTGTCTGCCCTAAACAGGGCGCACACGCAGGTGCGCCCCTACGCGGGGCAACGATGTTGTGGGATGTGTGAATGAACCATGTATTCGACCCAGAAACACACACCCTACAATCCCTCCGCGATACCCTCCTGCCCAAATTAATGTCGGGTGAAATTCGGGTGAAATATGATGATAAATAATATGCAACGCCAACGCATAATTTATTGCCATATCCCCGTAGGGGCAGACCTGCGTGTCTGCCCTAAACAGGGCGCACACGCAGGTGCGCCCCTACGTGGGTCAACGATGTTGCGGGATGTGTGAATGAACCATGTATTCGCCCCAGAAACACACACCCTACAATCCCTCCGCGATACCCTGCTGCCCAAATTGATGTCAGGGGAAATTCGGGTGAAATATGATGATAAATAATATACAACGCCAACGCATAATTTATTGCCATATCCCCGTAGGGGCAGACCTGCGTGTCTGCCCTAAACAGGGCGCACAC
>Ga0256840_1002077_pt1 | contig 17988 bp, 22 predicted proteins | sample 355202metaG_FD_185969 | JGI IMG/M metagenome (GOLD analysis project Ga0256840, IMG submission 185969) | Hydrothermal vent microbial communities from Mid Atlantic Ridge, Atlantic Ocean - 355-202 | ecosystem: Environmental > Aquatic > Marine > Hydrothermal vents | place: Atlantic Ocean: Mid...
TTTTCTTTACCACTCTCTAAATCAAGTACTTTAAACACTGTTTTAGATACAGGCGTAAGTTCATGTGTCAACTCTTTAATAATCGGCTCTTTATCATTCTCATCATAAAAAGTAGTTTCTGCCCAAAGCATATTTGTAAACAACACGAATGTAACACAGGTATATATATATTTCATTTATAATTTCTCTAATTTTTTTCTTGCAATGGATGCTGATTTTTTATCTGCATAGTTTTCTACGATATTTTCATAAAAAGCCCGTGCCTGTGATTTTTCTCCAGTTTTTTCTAAGGAAATCGCTGTGTGTAATAATAAAACATCTATATACGAAGCTTTATCATACAGTCCTGCACTCTTCTTAAAATAAAAAATAGCATCTTCATACTTTTTTGTATAATACGCTATTTCTCCAATATAGTAGTTTGATGCTGCTGGTTTATAGCCTTTTTCATCTGTAAGTGTAAATCTTTTTTTTGATTCATCATAACGTTTTTTCACAAATAAACGTACACCCTCACTGTAAAGTTTGGCTGTTCCTTTTGAAGCTAAAGATTCTTTTGATGGAGTTTTTTCAACTGTATCTTTAGGTTTAGACTTATTTTTACTTTTTACTTTTGTAGGAAAAAATTTTCCTTTACTCTCTAAAAGTTTTTCAAGTTTTTCTTTGGAAACATAGTTTTCATTGATTTCATCAATCATGCTTCCAAGGTCTTGAAGCAGTTTAGTAGAGTTAGTATTTTCACCTGTTTGGGTTGATTGTTTATTTGCATGTTCTAAACTATTTACAGAAGCACTCAGCCCTTCAACAATACTTGTTAATCCAGCAATGCGTTCTTTTTGTTGTGCAACTTGTCTTTTAAGTGAAGCGATAGCTTTAGTATTTGCAGAGTTACCATAACCACTATTGTCATATACAGAAGGTTCAGAGTATAACATCGTACTACACATATATGCACCCAAAACGATACGTTTCATTTTCCCTACTTAACCAAACGAAGATCAACTCTTCTATTTTTCTCATAACAACTGTCTGTTGGCCTTGTACACGTTGGATTACTCTCTCCATACGAAATGATAACCATTTTACTCTCAGGTACACCTTGCAAAGATATACTTTCTTTTACTGCCTTGGCACGTTTAAGACCTAGTGCATAGTTATACTCATCTGTACCAAATTCATCACAATTACCCTCTATCTTAATAGTACTATTGGTACTATTAACCACGTTAGTATTTGTTGTAATATGATTCTCCATTGAAGATGAAATACCATAATCCCCAAAACCAAAATAAATACTTTGAAAACCGTCACTACTGCTGTTATATTGAGTACCATTTACACCATCAGTATTTGCACTGTTTTCATTACCGTATTTATTCTCATCTATAGCAACTGTATCTCCTGCAATTTCAGTACTATCAGAAATATTATTTGTGCCTTCTTCAACATCCAAATTTGGTGCTTTTTGACTACATCCTGTAAATAACATTGCCCAAAGCATTACTGTTATTATCATTGATTTTTTCATCATTTTCTATCCTTTAATAGTATCTTTTCTATCAATCTTACCAATCTATTGATTGTACTTTTCGCCCAGAAATTGGGAAAAGTAAACTCTGCTGACTTTCCAAGTTTATATACCCTACAGAAGATCCATTTCCTCTATGTTTGATATAGAGTATAACATTCCCGTCTACAGACAGTTTAGGGAATTGATTTGTACCCGTTGTAGTGAGAGGACGAGCCGAAGTACTTTTTGATGAAGTCAAATAAATATTAAATGTATTAGCACCAAAACTTTTTTGACTCTCTCTACTTGCATAGACAATTTTACTTCCATGTGCATCTACTGCATTATTATTACGCCCATGATACACTACTTGAGAAACAGCTGAGGCATGTAAACCTTTTTTAAATACATTTGCATAACCTAATCTATCAGAAACAAAAACAATACTACTTTCATCATCTAAATATTTTCCATTCACATCAATACCATTAAATTTTGTTACTCTCTTTGTAGACTTTGAGGAAACATCAAGTTCATAAATATCAGCTTGTCCTTCTGGTGCCATTGTTAACAATAATTTCTTTCCATCTTTTCGTACATCCGAACAAACAAGCATACCTTCTGATGTAGCCATTTTAACCTTTTGTCCCGTATAGATATTCATTTTATACAAAATAGGCCTTAAGCCATTATAAGAACTATAATAAAAACTTTTTTGATCTTTATCTGCCCATTTTGGAAAAAGGTTAAGTCCACCTTTGATAATAGATTTTTTATAATTGAAAGTGTAATCAGCCAAAACAATTTCACTTTTCCCTGGTGTTGTATAACGTGCATAAATGACATAACGATTCATCCAAGATACATCAGGGTATTTTAAAACTGTATTGATATCACTTACAGCTTTATGTGCAAGAAAAGGCATTTTATTTTTAGAGGGAATGGCATAACTTTTTTTAAACACTTCAGTGCCATCTGATGCTTTAAGTAAACGTATAATTAGCTTTGTTCCACTTTTTTGTGCTAAAGAATATTTTAAAACATACTCTTTACTTTTTAATACAGGTAACAAATAACTTGAACTAATGTCACCTTTATGATGTGTTTTATCTGCTAAAAAATGTCCTGAAATTTTAAGATCAGACTGTAAAATCTTAAAAAAATTATGGTTCGTAATAGTTGATCCATCAACCAAGGCAATACGCGTTCTATGCTCAACATCTTTTTCTATTTTAACGCTAGCATCTACGGCAAAAAGATTTAATGATACTAATAAAAATAATATATACTTCAAAAAAAGTTCCTTAATTTTGATCTTTATCAAAACATTATATCAAGGCAGTGTTAAAATCTTCATTAATTAATATTAAACCCTTATTTTAAATCAAAAACACCCTTCACATTTTTCTTGGAAGCATTTTTATTATTATGCTCTAAGTTCTTTTGAATTCCCTGCATTTTAAGACTCAAATCAGATGGGTTTGTAGCATGTCTTAAAGCAGTAGATTTACCTATAATACCTCTGTTGTAAAGAGAAAATAATGACTGGTCATATGATTGTGTACCATAAATATCTTGACCCTTTTCAATACTCTCCAAAATTTCATTGTCTCTATCTTCAGCAATAAGTTCCGAAATTCTTGTTGTTTTCAATAAAATTTCAACTGCAGGTATTCTCTCATCATTTTTTGTTACCACTAGTCTCTGTGAGACAACAGCCTCTAGCACAAACGATAAAGCGGTACGTACACGACTTTGCTCTTCTTGTGGGAACATCCCAATAATTCTACCTATAGTCTCTTTTGCGTCCATTGTATGCAGAGTAGAGACAACAAGATGCCCAGTATTTGCAGCATGTAATGCAATCTCCATAGTTTCTAAATCACGTAATTCCCCAATAAATATAATATCAACATCTTCACGTAATGAAGCTTTAAGTGCATTTGAAAATGTTTGGGTATTACTCCCTACTGAACGTTGAGAGATAAGACATGACTGTTCTTTATGAAGATACTCCACAGGATCTTCAATACTCACTATATGTTTTCTTTTCGTTTTATTAATTCTATCCAAGAGTGCAGCCAATGTTGTCGATTTACCTGAACCAGTTGTCCCGGTTACAAGTATCAATCCATGCTCCAGCTCTGACAATTTTTCTACAGTTTTAGGTAAATGCAAGGCTTCTAAAGACAGAATATCCTCAGGTATCACACGCATTGCTACACCCAGCCCATGCATATGATGAAAAACATTTACCCTATAACGTCTATTATCTAAAGTATATGAACTGTCTAATTCTCGTTCTTCTTTTAGCCGACCATTCTCGTTTGTAGTAAGTATTTCTTGCACAATTTGTACCATATCATCATTGCTTAACATCTCTTCTTTTAACGCATGTAACTCACCTTTTATACGCATATGTACAAAAGATTCCGCTTTCAGATGTAAGTCACTTCCGTTTAACTCTAATAATTTGTTTAAATACATTCTTAATCTATTTTTCATACATTCACTCCTTGTGACTTATATGCAAAATAGTATCAAGTAAAAGTCAAAAAATGTCAAAAAAAAGAAGCCTTACTCTTTTGCTATAAATTCAGCTTCATATTCATAGGTTTTTTCACCTATATGTTCACCAAAACCAATACTTTGTAGTTGTTCTAAAAATGCTATTAGCCCCTCATTAAATGCATCAATATTTGATCCAGACTTCACTTTAAATTCAAAGCGTCCACTTGGTTTAATAAATAAAACAACTGTTGCCTTCTCACCTGCAAAATCACTTTGTGCAGGCCAATCTTCAAGCATACTTTGCACTTTTGCAAAATAATCATTTTCTTCACCACTTTGATAATCTTCCTGTACATTTAATGAACTAGTAATTCTCTCACTGGCACTTAATCGTTTATCAATTACTTTAATAAGACTTTGATCATGTGTAGTTTTTAGAGGTTTATCTGTTATATTCATATCAAGCTTTTTTTCTGCTGTTTTCACATCTGAAAATAAATCTAACGTTTTTTTAGGCTTTGGTACATTCTCTTTTTTTACAATTCTCTTTTTAGGTTTTGTTATATTAGTATCTTTTTTCTTTGCAAGTTTTTTTACTATTTTTTCTTTAATAACCTTTTCTTTGCTATCTTTAGGTTTTGGCTTTGGTTGAGGATTAACTTTTGGTTTTTTTTGTTCTACACTCTTTTTAGGTTTCTCTTTAATAACTTTTTTTTCTTTCGATGTTGACAAGGCTACCTGTATACGTTTTTCGTCTTTTTTGACATATTTTTTTGCTTTATAAAGATTTTTCGTATTAAAGTAAAATACTAATAATCCGAGTAAAAGCAAATAGATACCAAAAGCGATAATCCCCCAAATAAGTCTGAAAGGTTTATCCATCATATACAATCTCCACTTACTCAGTGATTAGCGAAACTTTCTCAAAGCCTGCTGCTTTTACAGATTTAAGTAAATACATAATGTCTTTATACTGCAATACTTCATCCGCATTAATATATACTTCAGAGTTTTTATCGTACTTTATTGATTGATTAACAAAGTCATCAGCAAATGTATCTAAACCGTATGTGTCATTTTTTAAATATATTTTTCGATTTTTATCCATTCGAATAGTAAGTGTTTTAGGTTTAGTTACTTGTACCGTCTTGGAGCCCTGAGGTAAGTTTATTTGTTCTTGATATGTGAGTGTTGGTGCAGTAACCATAAGAATAGCCATTAAAACCAACATCACATCCATAAGTGGTGTTATATTTAAATCAGGGCTATCATCCCATGAAAAATCGTTCGCCACTACTTCTCCTCATCTTCCTGCGAAAGAATCACTTCAGATTGGGAAGAGAGTAAAGACGAAAGCTCATAAGCCTTACGCTTAAGTATGAGATGAAAAGTATAAGCAAAAATCGCAACAGCAATTCCTGCGGCCGTTGCGATAAGTGCTTCAGAAATAGCAGGGGCAATGACAGACAATGATGCTGATGACTTTCCCCCTAACATTGAAAATGTCTCTAAAATACCTATAACAGTACCAAACAACCCAATAAATGGTGATGTAGATGCTATGATAGAGAGCCAGGTAAGCCCTTTAGTTGAGACACGAATAGCATCAGATGAAGCAGCCTCTAAAATAGCTTTATTGGGATGAGCAACACGAGACAGATAAGTAAAAATAAGTGAATTAGCTGCCACTAATTTTGACTGGCCTGTATATAGTGCTTTAAGTGAACTTGCTTCGGAAGAAATACGTGCATTCAAAATAGTAAATCTATCTAAAAACACCCAAAATGTTGCAACAAAATAAGAAGAAAGCCAAAGCAGTACAATAAAGGTTATTGCACTACCATTGATGAAATAATTTAGAAAAGAATCCACGTTAAAGTGATTTTCCTATTTGTTCTACTTTACTTACAGCAGATGCTATTGCACTATTTGAAGCTTCTGTACTTTTCAATAGTTCTTTTGCTTCTTCGAGTGCTTTTGAAAGTTCAGAGTCATTACCAGAAAGTGCTACAGCACCATCTACGATACACGTAGTTTTTTCCTCTTCAACTTTTACATATCCAGAATTAATAGCCACTGCAAGTTCCGTGCCATCTTCATTGTCAATCACAATAACACCAGTATCTAAGAGTGATACAAGGCCAGCATGACCAGCTAAAACACCAAATTCACCCTCTGAACCTGGTAAATTTACTTGTTTGACTTCAGCATCGAATATCATACCATTTGGTGTGATTATTTCTAGTTTCATGAGTTCCATACATATCCTTTAAAGATTGCTACTAAGTTTACTTAGCATTAATCTTATCGTTTTTAGCAATAGCTTCATCAATATTCCCAACCATATAGAATGCCGCTTCATTCATGTGATCATATTTACCTTCAAGAAGACCTTTAAATCCTTCAATGGTATCATCAAGAGTAACATAAACCCCTGGAGAACCTGTAAAAACTTCAGCAACGTGGAATGGCTGAGAAAGATATTTTTCAATCTTTCTTGCTCTTTGAACAACAAGCTTATCATCTTCAGAAAGTTCATCCATACCAAGAATTGCAATAATGTCTTGAAGGTCTTTATATTTTTGAAGAATTTGCTGTACACCCATTGCAATGGCATAATGGTCTTCACCAACAATTTGTGGATCAAGCATTCTTGATGTTGAATCCAATGGGTCAACCGCAGGGTAAATACCTTTTTCAGCAATAGATCTGTTAAGTACCGTAGTTGCATCTAAGTGCGCAAATACAGATGCTGGTGCAGGATCCGTCAAGTCATCTGCAGGAACATATACTGCTTGAACAGAAGTAATAGAACCTTTAGTTGTTGATGTAATACGTTCTTGAAGTGCACCCATTTCACGTGCTAGTGTTGGTTGATAACCCACAGCTGAAGGAATACGACCAAGAAGTGCAGACATTTCTGAACCTGACTGAGCAAATCTAAATATATTATCGATAAACATAAGCACATCAAGTCCCATTTCATCTCTAAAATACTCAGCCATAGTAAGACCAGTAAGAGCAATACGGTTACGTGCTCCTGGAGGCTCTGACATTTGACCATAACACAGTGCAACTTTATCAAGTACGTTTGAATCTTTCATCTCAAAATAAAGGTCATTCCCTTCACGTGTTCTTTCACCAACACCAGCAAATACTGAATAACCAGAGTGCTTTAATGCCACGTTATTAATAAGTTCCATAATAATAACTGTTTTACCAACACCAGCACCACCGAAGAGTCCAACTTTACCACCTTTGTTATAAGGAGCAAGTAAATCAACTACTTTAATACCTGTTTCAAAGACTTCTGTTTTTGTACTTTGCTCTTCAAATGGAGGTGGATCTCTGTGGATAGACCAATATGTTTTTGCATTTACATCACCATTATCATCAATAGCTTCACCAATAACATTGAAGATACGTCCAAGAACTTCTTCACCAACTGGCACTTGAATAGATTCACCCATTGCCTTAACTTCTTGACCTCTAACAAGACCTTCACTCATATCCATAGCAATAGTTCTTACTCTGTTATCACCAAGTTGTGCGGCAACTTCTAAAACCAATCTATGCTCTTTACCATCAATCTTAGTTATTGTCTCTAATGCTTCATTAATCTCTGGTAGATAGTCTGTAAAATCCACATCAATTACGGGACCTAAGACTTGTACTATTTTACCTGTCATTTTCTCTCCTATTTATTATTTCAAATTAAAAGTGGCTAACCACGTGAACCCTCTGTTGAAGAGAACTCAGCGTTAGCGTAGTAAAGATGGGCTTTGCCCATTTTACCTCCTACTTCATAGACTCCATACCACTGATAATCTCAATGAGTTCAGTAGTAATCGATTCTTGTCTTGCTTTGTTATATTTAACTTGCAAGGCTTTCACCATATCTTTTGCATTTTTAGTTGCTGCATCCATTGCCTGCATACGAGCAGAATGTTCTGCTGCCAATGAATCAATAAGCGAATAATACATTGTATATTCAACATAACGCTTCACTAATGCATCTAAAAGTGTATCATCATCATCAGGTTCTACTTCAAGTTCAGAAGTAGCTACACTGTTGAGTTCCAACTTAGATGTATCTACTGGCAATATCTGGTCTTCTCTAATTTCTTGTGTAATCATATTCACATAACCATTATGTATTAAAATGATTTTATCTGTATCACCGTTTACATACGATTCAGCTACTTCAGAAATAAATTCTGATGCTTTTTTAAAGTCAGGTGCAGCAGAAAGTCCTATCTCTTCATCATTAAGTTCAACACCGTTGAACTTAAAGAAGTCAATTCCTTTTCTTCCTACTGCTCTTAGACGCACTTTAACATCATTAATACGAAACTCTTCAATGAGCTTATTTGCTCTTTTAATAGTTTGTGAGTTAAAACCACCACAAAGACCCTTATCTGCGGTAATAAAGATAATATCTACTTTTTTAGGATTTGGTACGTCCTTAAAATATATATTGTCGATTCCATCAGCATTAGCCTGCTGCATCTTCCCCGCAATCTCGTTTAAGAGTTCTGTCAATTTAGCAGCATAGACCCTAGATCTTTTTGCAAGTTCTTCTGTTCTTTTTAATTTTGCAGAAGAAACAAGTTTCATTGCGTTAGTGGTTTTCTGTGTATTTTTAACAGAACCAATCTTACGCTTAATCTCTTTTAAATTAGCCATATTAAGCCTTTCTTATGCAGCGAATGAAGCTTTGAAGTCTTCGATAGCTTTTCTTAATTCTGCATCAGTATCATCAGTTATTTTTTTATCATTTCTAATGGCATCAAGTATATTTGAGTACTTAGCATCCATAAATGGCATAAGGTCTGATTCAAATTTCACTACTGAAGCTACAGGGATATCATCAAGGAAACCTTGTGCACCAGCAAAAATGATAACAACTTGCTTTTCAATTGGTACAGGCGAGTAAGGTCCTTGTTTAAGTACCTCCACCATTCTTTGTCCACGTTCTAGTTGACCTCTAGTGTAGTCATCAAGATCAGATGCAAATTGTGCAAAGGCTTGAAGTTCTCTAAATGAAGCCAAGTCTAGTCTTAATGTACCAGATACTTGTTTTGTTGCTTTTATTTGAGCAGCACCACCAACACGAGATACTGAAAGTCCTACGTTAATAGCTGGTCTAATACCTGAGTTGAACAAGTCAGTCTCAAGGAAAATTTGACCATCAGTAATAGAAATAACATTTGTTGGGATATATGCCGCAACATCACCTGCTTGTGTTTCAATGATAGGAAATGCAGTTATAGAGCCAGCTCCTAAGTCATCAGAAAGTTTGGCAGCACGTTCAAGTAGTCTTGAATGTAGATAGAAAACATCTCCAGGGTATGCTTCTCGACCTGGAGGACGACGAAGGATAAGTGACATCTCTCTATATGCAACAGCATGTTTAGAAAGGTCATCATAAAATATCACGGTATGTCTACCATTATCTCTGAAGTACTCAGCCATCGTTACACCTGCATAAGGAGCAAGGAACTGTAATGCTGAAGATTCAGCTGCACCTGCTGTTACAACAATTGTATAATCCATTGCACCATGCTCTTCAAGTTTTTTCACTGTAGCAGCTACTGTTGATTGTTTTTGACCAATAGCAACATAAATACAGACAACATCTTGACCTTTTTGGTTGATGATTGTATCTATTGCAAGTGTTGTTTTACCTGTTTGTCTATCACCAATAATAAGTTCTCTTTGACCTCTACCCACTGGTACAAGAGCATCGATCGCTTTGATACCAGTTTGAAGTGGTTCATGCACTGATTTTCTAGCCATGATTCCAGGTGCTTTCTCTTCCACAAACCGATGTTCAGCTGCCTCGATAGCACCTTTTCCATCAACTCCTTCACCAAGAGAGTTAACAACTCTACCCATGAGTCCATCACCTACTGGTATTTTAAGAAGTTCACCTGCTCTTTTTACAGTCATGCCCTCTTTAATTCCTGTACTTGAACCAAGAACAACAACACCAACGTTTGCTTCTTCCAAGTTTAATACAAGACCCTTAGCACCATTATCAAACTCTACAACTTCTCCAGCCATAACATTGTTAAGACCATATACTGTTGAAATACCGTCAGCGATACCTACTACTTTCCCTATTTCATTGATGTCTACATCAATTTCAAAATTCTCAATTCTTTCTTTGATGATTGAACTTATCTCATCTGCCTGCAATTTAACTGCCACTGATTCTCCTTTTACTTTTATTTGCAACGCTTTTCGAACAAAGTCCGAAAAACTACGTTGTCACTGAGACTACCTCAGCGGTAGGCTCATGCAACTTATCGCATTGTTTAACTAGAGTGATTTCTTGATGAAATCAATTAGTTGTTCTTTAACTCTCTGTTTAGAGAAGTTTACCTCTATACCTAAATCATCTACTGAAACACGTAAGCCATCCAAATCGGACTTTTCTTGTTTAAGCTTTATAGTTGCACCCGTATATTTTTTAAGTGTTTCTTCTAAATTACTTAATGCCGTTGCGTCAAGTATTTCTTTAGATTCCACTATCCCATCATACTTGTTTGAAAGTTTTTGTAAGTTTGTATTAAGTACTTTAGAAATAAAAGGTATAAGATCAAGTCTTTTATTTTCACCTAGTACTTTAATGAAATGAACCAATGTACTGTCAGTATTATTTCCGAGTCCAGATAAAATCATTTCAGTTTTTTTCTCATTCGGAATAATCGGTGACGTCAACACAGTCTTTACTTCTTTTGTATCAATACTTTCAGCCAATACATTTAACAATTCAGCAATCTTAGTAATGTCTTTTGTTGATTCACTCAGTGCTTTAGCATATCTTTTAGCAATTAACTCTTCCATACTCATGCCACCTTTCCATGTTCAACATTTCTGGAAATAATATCTATCACTTTACTTTCGTTAAGTAAAATGTCATCTTTCGTGATATTTTTACTCAAGATTTCATCAATCACTTCTCTTACAGACTTTCTCTCTTCTAAAGACATTTTTTCTTCTAATTGTTTCTCTAAATTCATTAAATCATTTGCATTTGCATCAAGAATTTTTTGAGCCAATAGACTTGCTTCTTTTTTTGCATCTTCAATAATCTGATGTGCCTTTTGTTCCGAATCATTTAAACGTACTTGTGCATCTTTTTTCTCATCTTTTGCAGCTTGAAGTTTTTCTTCAATCTCTTTAAGCTGAGAAGCAATACCTTCTTTTCTTTCTTTAAAAAAGTTCTTTATGGGATTTGCGAGCAAGTAATACAGCAATGATGCAAAAATAACAAAGTTAAAAGCTCGAGGGAAAAAGTCAGTTTCTCTTCCTGTTTGTGCGAAATAACGTGTAGACTCTGCATCACCTGAGGCTAAAAGTATAGCTGGTAGCACAAAGAAAGACCATAATATTAATTTTCTATTCATATTCTTTCCTCCTATAACTTGCTAAACTTAGCTTTTAAGCTCTCTTTAAACAGAGGCATTTGTGAAAGTAACTCATTTTTGAGATTCTCTTTTTCTGAAATAAGCTTTTGTACAAAGCCTTCATACTCTTTTTCAACTTCATCTTGTTTTGTTTCAACTTTACTTGCAGCCAATGTTTTTGCATCATCAATTGCTTTCTGTCTAATCCCCGCAGCTTCATTCTTAGCTGTGCTAATATTCTCATCTGCTTTAGCATTGAGTTCATCCGTATTACTACTAAAACTTTTTGAAGCTTCTAAATCTTTTGCTATAGAACTGTCTCTATCATCCATAAATTTAACCAATGGCTTATATAGCATATTATTTAAAAGAACAAGAAGGGTTAGGAATAAAACTAAAACAAACAACATCAATGGTAAATGTATGTCAAGCATTAAAACTCCTCATGTAATTTCGCATAATTCTAGCATTATGCTTATCTTATCTTGATTAATTCTAAGGTCTTTTATGAAAAAAAAATTGTTTTTATTTTATTGCTACTTTTATGAACATATAAGTAAGAAAATACTCCACATATATTTCTATTTTTTCTCTTTGAAGTATGCTAAAAAATTGTTTATATCTTCTTCATTTTTTAATTTAATTTCAATGCTCTTATTTTTTAGTTTATAATTAAAAGGTACATATGTATGAAAGTCATTTTCATATTTTTTTATTAATTGTTCTTGAGTATTTTCAGGATTTGTTGACTTAATTTCTATTTTATGCTTTTTAACCATATTTTCAGTCTCTCGTACAGACAATTTTTGACCAACAATACTGTTTACCACTACTCTTTGTTTTTCTTTATCCAACCCCACCAATATTTTTGCATGACCTTGCGTTATTTTACTACCTATCAGGTAGTTTTGTACATAAGGTGTTAATGTTAATAAGCGCATAGTGTTGGTAATTTGTGATCTACTTTTATTTACAATAGATGAAAGTTCATTGTGTGTAATATTGTGTACCTCTATCAGTTCAGCATATGAATTTGCTAGTTCAATAGCATTGAGATTTTCTCTTTGTATATTTTCAAGAAGTGCCAGTTCTCTAAGCTTAATATCATCAATATTTGCATCAACAACAATGGCTTTTATTGTCTTTATTTTTGCTAATCTGTGTGCTCTTAAACGACGTTCCCCAGCAATTAATAAATATCCATTCTCTTTTTCTATAACAACAATGGGCTGAAGTAAACCATGCCTTATTATGGACTCACTAAGTTCTTTAAGTGCTTGTTCATCAAAATGTTTACGTGGTTGAAAAGGATTTGGTGTAATCGTCTTTATGTCAAGCTCTTCTATTCTTGCACCATCTTTTTCTAGTTCAAAACTATCGATATCAGATAAATCTTTTTCATACGCTTCTTCTACTTCAGAAAGAATTTCTCCCAACCCTCTACCTAATGCCATTTATATTAACCTCTCACTATCACAGTTGCTAAATCTCTATATGCTAAAGAACCTTTAGAGTTTGTTGCATAGGAAGTAACTGGTTTACCAAAACTTGGACTCTCTGCAACTTTTACATTTCTTGGTATCACAATACACTCTTTTCCTTTTTTTATATGAAAAAGTTTATCTTTAAAATGGTGGGTTAAGTCTGCTAAGACTTGTTTTGATAAGTTGTTCTGACCAGAATACATCGTAGGTAAAAAACCTTTTATCTTAAGTTTAGGATTAATCGTTTTTTTCAAAAGACTTACTGTATTAAGCAATTGAGCTAGTCCTTCCAGAGCAAAAAACTCACATTGAATAGGAATAATAACCGAATCTGAAGCACTTAATGCATTAATCGTAATAGGTCCTAAGGCAGGAGGAGAGTCTATGATAATATAATCAAATTTATGTGAAATCTCTTTTATTTTTTCTTTTAATACAAGTTCTCTATTTTTCTTTTTAGGGTTATAAAATTCTTTTTCTATACCAACAAGCCCTATGTTAGAAGGCACCAAAGACAAGTTGTCTATCTGTGTGTCAAGTATGACTTCTGAGAGTTTTTTAGAACCTATCAATACATGGTAAATATTGTATTCATAATCTCCTCTTGCATACCCTAAACTTGTGGTTGCATTTGACTGTGGGTCGATGTCTAAAAGGATTACTTTTTTTCCTTTTTCAGCCAATGAGGCTGCTAAGTTTACTGCTGTTGTCGTTTTCCCTACGCCACCTTTTTGGTTGGCTATACTTATAACTTCGCTCATCGTAAACTATATACCCTCTTTCCTTCAATTATTAACGAACCATCTGGCTGTAAACTAGCATTTTCTAGGCTCTTTTGATAGTTTTCAATATAAACTGAAAACGCTCTACTTAGTTCAAATTCTATCTCAAATTCACTAAAAATTTGCTTCCATTTTGGAAATTTACCTAGGTCTAAAAGGTACTTTTGTAGTAATATATCTGGTCTAATATCGTTCTGTAAGGCTGTATATCCATTTTGAGATTTTTTTAAATTTAACCCAATTCCACAAATAAGTGTATCATTTACTTTTTGAGTGATGGTTCCACCCACTTTTGCATCATTTTTATAGAAGTCATTGGGCCACTTTAACCAAATATTTTCACCAAGTTCTTCTAATGTCTGTTTCATAATATACGAAAAATATATAGAAGCAGAGGCTAAGGGTAGATCTTCAGGTAGATCTTCCATTTTCACAGCAATAGATGCAAAAAAATTCCCTTCTCCTCCTATCCATATATTATCACGAGAGCCCACACCTTCTTTTTGTTCTTGTGTAAGCACTGCAATAGGGGCAAAAAGCATATCTTTTTGTATCTGTTCTACAAGGTATGTTTGTGTCGAAGCTAGAATATTAAAATATTTTATTTCCAACTTTGAGTCCTCTACCTACGCAATATGCCTTTGCTGACATAGCTTTTTTAGATGCTGGCTGTATACTGCCTATCTTCAATGAGCCACTAGTACACCCTATAACAACACTGTCAGCATCAAAGTCAAGTATTTCTAATGCATTGTATAATTTTTCAGATTCTCTCAACTCCATCTCATCAAATTTCGTGCCATTAGCTGTAAAAATACCTGGCCATCCTTCAAAGGCTCTATATTTGTTGTATATAGTCTTAGCATCAGTAAAATCAATCTCACCATCAGATTTTTTAATCTTTTTACACAGTGTTGCCTTAGATTCATCTTGTTTTTGAGGTATTATATTTTGAAAATTACGAATAGTATGCAAAGTAAGTGTACAAGCATCATCAGTCAACTGTTGCATTAAAGCATGGAGTCTCATATCATTTGGGATACTAAATTCTACTTTTTCAAGTATGTCTCCCGTATCAAGCCCCTCTTCCATGAGCATAGAAGTTACACCTGTCTTTTCATCACCGTTTAGTAATGACTGTTGCACGGGAGATGCACCTCTATATTGAGGTAGTAGTGAAGCATGTAAATTGATGCATGGAGCAATGTCTAAAATAGATTTAGGCAATATCTGCCCAAATGCCGCCACGATAATATAATCTGGGTTAGCCTCTTTTACTGCTTCATATATCCCGTTATCAGAGAGACGATTAGGCTGAAACACTTCTATGTCATGTTCTACAGCCAATACTTTCACAGATGGTGGTGTTAAAACCTTTTTACGTCCTACTGGTCGATCTGGCTGTGTTAAAACAAGCGATACTACTATATCTTCTGCTTCTATCAATGTATATAGTATCTCTTTTGCATAATGGGGTGTTCCCATGTAAACTATTTTATTTTTCATTTATTCTTCTTGCTCTCCTAATTTACTTTAAAAAGTGTCCCACCCACATGTTCACCTTCAAGTAGCAAAGACTTCACATCAAACAAATCAAACCCTGAAGCTAAAAACATTTCTTTTCCATGCTTCATAAGAAAATCAGCAGATTGAAGTTTAGTCACGATGCCACCCGTGGCAAATTCATTATTTGGTGTATGGTCAGCCTCTAGTTCTTCATTTGTTATAGTATTTACGATTGCTCTACGCTTGGCATCATTGTATCTATTTGGATCTTTATCATAAAAAGCATCTATATCAGAAAGAATGACCAAAAGTTTTGCATCAAAATGATGTGCAACATGAGCTGAGAGCCTATCGTTGTCTCCAAAGACAAGTTCTTCTATACTTACTGTATCATTTTCATTGACAATAGGTACAACATTATTATGAAGGAGTGTATCAATCGCGATTTTTGCATGATTTATATGTTTAACTGACTCAAATACATCTGCCCTAAAAAGTACTTGAGAACAAAGTAGTCCAAACTTCGAAAACTTTTCTTGATACATACTCAGTAAAAGTGGTTGTCCTATGGCTGCAAGGGCTTGTTTATTTGCAACAATATTTCTATCTAATGGTAATTGTGTATAGCCTGCTGCTACTGCCCCTGAACTCACAAGTATAACGTCATACTTTTGTGCCTTGAGCATTGAGATGAGTTCAACCAGTGCCAACATACGAACTTTTGCAATATTGCCATCTTCTGTTAACACATGTGAGCCCACTTTTATAACAATACGTTTTCTTGCCATACTATACCTCTTGTTCTGCTTGGACATGTTTTGTAAATTCACCTAAAGCATAACGTAATGCTTCTGTATTAAGATGTGCCACAGAAGAAATAGGTAAAACGAACAATGGCTTTTCTTGTGGTAAAGGTACACCAAAATCTGTTTTAAATCCATAGCTTACATACTCACTATCTGCTTTATACTTACCTAATATGTCATTAGATTCTAAAGAGATATCTTTTAAAAATGTTTTTGTCAATGTATTTACTTCATCTTGTGAGAGAGAATCAATTTTAGTGATGACTATCGCATGTTTTCGTGTTGCTAGTGTCTCTGAATATCTTTGAAGTTCTACAAGTAGCGTTTCATACTGGTATTTCATTTCTCTGTAGTTGGCTGCATCTATCATAAGTAGAAGTGTTTTAGTTCTTTCAATGTGTTTAAGAAATTCTAAACCTAAACCTCTACCATCACTGGCACCTTCTATAATACCTGGTATATCTGCCATCATAAAAGAATCATAATCCCCTATATGTACAACGCCTAGTTTAGGGATAAGTGTGGTAAATTCATAGTTTGCTACTTGAGGTCTTGCATTTGACAATGTAGCGATGAGTGTCGACTTACCTACATTTGGATAACCTACAAGTCCTACATCAGCGATGAGCTTCATCTCTAAACGCACTTGTTTGGTAATCCCAGGAAGTCCTGGTTGAGCATAGGTAGGTCTTTGATTACTAGAAGACTTAAAGTGCATATTTCCCAAACCACCTTTACCACCTTCTAAAAAAGGAACAATATCTCCTTCTGTAATCAGATCCATAAGTTCTTCTCCTGTTTCCATGTCAACTACAGTTGTTCCTGGAGGTACAGTAATAGTCATGTCTTGACCTTTACGTCCGTAACATTTACGTCCTTCACCCGGTCTACCATTTTCTGCTTTCATATGTTTTCGTCCACGTAAGCCAGAAAGTGTATCAGTATTATTGTCTACCTTAAAAAATACTGCTCCACCACGACCACCATCACCACCATCTGGACCACCATTAGCCACAAATTTTTCAGTCCAAAAAGAGATAGACCCTGCTCCACCTTTACCTGAACTTATCATCAGCTCTACACTATCTACGAACATTCTAAACCTTTATATGTATAAAAACAATATCACTACTTATGAATACATAATGAATTGTAGAATTATATCTAAATTGGGGGAAAGTATTGCTATACTTTGTATTTAAAAAAATGATAGGAATAACTATGAAATACCGCACTACATTAAAAATTCTTTTTATTACAAGTACACTCATTTTAGTATCAGGCTGTAAACCTAGACACCTTCCTGCACATAAAGGTGGTTTTACCTATAGTGGGATTTACTTCGGTGCACACTTTAAAGATACCTATAAAAAAGGTATTATAGATGGTTGTAAAACAGCTAAAGGTATGTATACAAAAGTACATTGGTCTTTCAAAAACAGACAAGACTATGCTGATGGATGGTTTCTTGGTAGAAATAGATGTAAAGGGTTACTGAAGATAGATAAGAATGGAGATTTAATACTTTAACTAGTTATTGTTAAAAAAGCAAGTCCAAGCTTAGTGGACTGTGCTTCTACTTACGCAGATACTACTGAAACTTTCTTCTGAGTAGAAGTTCTGTTTTCAAACTTAACCACACCTTCTATAAGTGCAAATAATGTATGGTCTTTACCCATGCCTACGCCATTCCCTGGATGTACTTTTGTACCTCTTTGTCTAATGATGATATTACCAGGAATAACTGCTTCCCCACCAAATTTTTTAACGCCTAAACGACGTCCTGCTGAATCACGGTTATTTTGAGTGGACCCTTGTCCTTTTTTATGTGCCATATCTTGCTCCTTTTTCTATTATAATTTTCTTCTTGAAAATTGGCAAAGCCAATCTTTCAATTCATCTCACTAAAGTCTTATGCTAAACGCATAAAAAATCTAGCTATGCTATCTTTGTAATTCTTACTCTTGTAAAGTC
>Ga0256840_1002078_pt1 | contig 17984 bp, 21 predicted proteins | sample 355202metaG_FD_185969 | JGI IMG/M metagenome (GOLD analysis project Ga0256840, IMG submission 185969) | Hydrothermal vent microbial communities from Mid Atlantic Ridge, Atlantic Ocean - 355-202 | ecosystem: Environmental > Aquatic > Marine > Hydrothermal vents | place: Atlantic Ocean: Mid...
CCATTCCGAACCTGGAAGTCAAGCCTCCCATCGCCGATAATACTGCAGGCTACGTCTGTGGAAATGTAGGTCGCTGCCACTTTGAGTTATATTCAACTACTTCTAAACTTTTTTTCATTACTTTATCACTCTTATGAATAAATCCATAAAACACTAAATTTACTTTATTCAAATTATTCAAATTATTCAAATTGATGCAATTTTATGCAAAGGTATATAAATTGTTATAATTTAAGGTTATGTTTAGTTTAGTAGTATTAAACTATTTGTTAATATGTTTGGAGAAAACATAAATTAAAGGATAAAATATGAATAGAATTATAAAAGTATCACTTATTGCGGCTATGGCACTTTCCAGTATACATGCATCATCATTGAGTGATAAGCTTAGTACGCTTGAAACAGAACTGGCTGACCTTAAAAAGCAAGTAAAAAAACAGAATAAGAAACTCAATAAAGTTAAAGCTCATGATGCGAATGATAATATTAAATGGGGTGTTGATTTAAGAACTGGGATTGATAATATTAATTATGACTTAGCTAATGGTGAAAGTGTTGGTAAAAATGACTTGATGTCTATGAGACTATGGCTAAATATGGAGTTTGCAGCGGATACTCAAAATATATTTAAAGGTCAACTTTCTATGAACAAAGCTTTTGGAGCTGATTTTGGTAGTCCAGCAAACAGAAACTTTAGTCTTGGTGGACAATTTGATTGGACTGGTAATGAGGCATTAACTAATAATACTCTTAAAGTAAGACAAGCATATTGGCTTTATTTAGGCGATACATTTTTGGGTGCTGATATCCCTTGGACATTTTCTGTGGGTAGAAGACCTTCGACAAATGGATTTTTGGCAAACCTAAGAGATGATGACAGTGCGGCATCTCCTCTTGCACATGTTATCAATGTTGAGTTTGATGGGCTTAGTTCTAAGCTTGATCTTTCTAATATAACTGGTATTCCTGGTATGAGTATTAAACTTTGTATGGGTCAAGGTTCTACTAATGCTCAGCCATTGTTTACATCAGCAACTCCTTATGCGGATGGTGACACAAGTGGTGTTGATGATATTGGGCTTGCAGGGTTTATTTTTGAACCATATAATGATGGACAGTTTATAGTCAAGTCTACTTGGTATAAAGCATTTGACTTACCTGGACAAGACGGTGTCCCTACTATGGATATGACTAACCCTATGAATCCAAGTTTAACTAATATTTCTGCATCTGCATTTCAACAATATGGAGATATGCAAGGTGCAGCATTGTCAGTGATGGTAGATGGATTAACCGAAGAAGGTTATTTTTCTGATGCTAAAGTATTTGGCTCTTTTGCATGGAGTAAAACACAGCCTGAAACAGGTAGTAGCATGCTAGGTTCTTCAGAGAGTGAAACTGGAACATCGTATTGGATAGGTGCACAATTACCCGTGACAGACAGTGGAAAATTAGGACTTGAATTTAACCATGGTAGTCAATATTGGAGACCATTTACGTACGCTGAAGATACAATGATAGGGTCAAAAATTGCAGCCCGAGGGGATGCTTTTGAAGCGTACTTTACATACCAGTTAACAGATGCATTATCTGCACAAATCCGATACACTAAAATTGATTATGATTATACAGGAAGTAATGGGTTCTTTGGAAATTTCTCAGGTGGAGCAAATAAGATTGAAGATATGAAAAATGGTGCTAATGCATTTACTGCAATGGGTGGAACAGTTGATGCAGGTGGTGCACATAACATAGGCACGGTAACTGGTAACTTAATGGCACAAGGTATGCCACAAGCTCAAGCACAACAAACTGCAGGAGAAATGGCTGGTGCAGCACTTTTCTTGCCTAATGTTGTAGAGTCAGCACAAGACCTTAGATTTTACATAAGATATAGATTTTAAAATAGTTAGTGAAAAAAGTTTAGTGTAATTGTGTATATTATAGATATAAGATAAAAAGGATTACTATGAAACAATTAATTAAAGCCTTGTTGCTCACATTATGTGTGTCAACGGGTTCGATGGCAGTAGAAGCAAAAGCTGTGAAATCTGAAACTGCTACAACGTTTAAGACAGATATAGCTACACAAGATGTACAGATATTTACAACTGACAATACAGATGGAAAAATAACCCCTAAAAGCATTGAAGAAGCTTTTGTAAAAGAAGGGTTTTTTATCTCTGAGCATAGAGATATGAATGCTCCATTTGTAGCAACGTTTAAAGAGACTAGTTTTGATGTATATAATCTATTTACTGTTTACCGAAAAGACACAGTACGTAACTTGGCTGTAAAGTATCCTGAAATAGGACTGTTTACGCCTATGAGTATGTCGATTTATGTGAAAAAAGGTGCGAAGACTATTTCTATAGCATTTTTGTCTGCGAGTGCGAGTGCTAGAATGATGCATATACCTGAAGACAATGTGGAGATAGTAGCTCTTGGTAAGTCTATTGCTAATGCACTTCATGCCGCTATGCCAAAAGGTGCATTAGAAACGGTAAAGTATAAAATGAAAAAACATACTGGTGATTTGATAGCTAGGGCGACACTTAATATGGCAGAAGATGAAGACTGGGAAGATGTAAAAGATGACTTCCAAATGGAATTTGAGGGCTCACTTGCACCTAGTGGCTTTATATTAGCAGGGTTCACTGACTTAGGTTATGACTTTGAAGAGAATAATATTACAGCATACAATTATTATGATACGTATTCAATTTGTAAATTAGAAGTTATCTATGTGGTTGCAAAAACACATCCCGAAGCAGGAGCTTTTGCCCCATGCTCTGTATATATGTACCAGAAAAAAGGTGAAAACAAAATGCATATGGCATTTCCAACAGTGCACAAGTGGATAGCTGCTCTTGGTATAGAAGATAAAGAATCTATAGATGTGCTTATGACTGCACAAAAAGCATTTGAAGAGATTTTAGAGAAATTAACTAAAAAATAGTTTTTTAGTCCGATAATAAAAAGATATTATCTCCTTGGGAGATAATACCTTTCGTGATAACTGTTGCAAAAATCCCCCTATCTTTTTTTAATAAAGTTGGTACTTTTTCATTTATAGATGAAAGATGATTACAAATTGTACAATATTGGCTGATCTGAACTATAACTGTTTCCCCTATTTGTAGTTTTATACCAGGGGTCAGATGATAAGGGTTGAAGTCTGTAAGTAGGTTTTCCCCTAAAATTCCATATTCTGCTGCAATATTGTGCTCTTCCAAAAGTTTATAAGATTCTATGGAAGTGATGAGTATGGACCGTTGGATATCTTTATCATAAAATTTATCTGTTATGATGCCTTTACTATCTAGGGATAGTGTAGACTTATTGATTCTTTCTTTTTTCTCTCGTTCTGAGATAAATAAGTTTAGTATATTTCCTACTTTTTTCATAAAGCATTTCCTTGAGATAATTAAGGAGATTGTACCATAAAAAATTTTAGAACCTTGGTTATCATCAATATTATTTATGTTGTTTGAATAGATTTGGTGTAAGGCTAGAAGTAAGTATGTTACAATTATTTGCTAAGAAATAAAAGAATAAGTGTTATTTTATGCTTTTACTTATTACATTTATTTTATTTCTATATAATCTAATGCATATGACTTTTCAAATGTTAGTATTAAAGATATTACAATTTTGTCATTTTAAAATTAATCAAGGAGGACAAATGAATAAGATAGATAATGTGTCTAAATATGAACTTACTGTTGTTACTGAAGAATCAGTATCAAGAAGAAAATTCTTTAAAAAGACAGCAGCTTATTCTATGAGTGCATTAGCTGCGGCGAGTGTATTGGCACCAGTAAAGGTAAAAGCGGAAGATGATCCAGTAATAATGGAAGAACAGCCATGGGCTACAGCATGGGGAACTCCAGTGACAGATAATCTATATGGATTACCATCTGAGTATGAGAGTAATGTAACCAGAAGAACTACCGAGTTGTTATCCTCTGGAAATATGAGAGCATCTATTGCAGTAACACCTATTCAAGATATTACAGGTATTATTGTGCCTAATGGACTTTTCTTTAACCGTCATCATGGAGGTACCCCAGATATAGACCCAAATAAGCATAGACTTATGATTCATGGTCTTTTGGAAAAACCACTTGTGCTGACAATGGATCAACTTAAGAGATATCCTAATGTGACAAGAGTTCACTTTATTGAGTGTCCTGCAAATGGTGGACCTGAGTGGAGAAACCCTCAATTCCCTTCTATTCAGTTTGCCAAAGGATTTATGGCTTGTGCTGAATGGACTGGTGTATATTTGAAAGATATATTAAAAGATCTTGGTCTTAAGCCTGAAGCAAAATGGATGCTAGCAGAAGGTGGAGATAGTTCACATATGGGTAGAACTGTACCTATAGATAAAGTTCTTGATGATGCTATGATTGTATGGGGTCAAAATGGTGAAGCATTAAGACCAGAGCAAGGATATCCTATTAGATTACTTCTTCCAGGTTGGGAAGGTAACTTGATGGTAAAATGGTTAGCAAGACTAGAGTTCGCATCTGAGCCATTCTATTGTAAAGAAGAGACAGCAAAATATACTGCATTGACAAATAAAGACGGAAAAGCTATTCAACACTTTTATGCAAATGAAGTGAATTCTGTCATATCATCACCATGTCCTGAGAAGCCATGGACAGATCTTAAAAAGGGTGATACTGTAGAGATTGAAGGTATTGCATGGTCAGGTATGGGTACTATTACTGGAACTGATATATCTTTTGATGGTGGTAAGAACTGGGTAGAAGCTAGTCTTAAAGGCTTAGTATTACCTCAGGCATGGACAAGATTTTCGTATATTTATAAATACGAAGGCAAACCTCTTTTACTTTCTAGTAGAGCAAGAGATGATGCGGGGTACGTACAACCAACTATTAAACAAGAAAGAGATGCTGTAGGTATTGAGGGTGTGTATCATAGAAATGGTATTCATACATGGGAAATAAAAGAAAATGGAGAGGTGCACAATGTTCAAATCTTATCGTAAACTATTATCGACAGTTGCAGTTGTAGCATTGGCTTCAGTTTCTGCAATGGCAGCAAGTAATGCGTCACGAACTTATGAAAATGGAAAAAAAGTAATTGATGGAGGGATGACATACCCTGTTAAAAATGGTATGACTTCAGTCTATCATTTGAATACACAGAAGAACTATAAAGATGTAAAGTTTGGTAGACCAGCAACTCCAAATGAAATGAAAGCTTGGGATATAGATGTTATGCCAGATGGCACTGGGTTACCTGAGGGTAAAGGTTCTGTAGAAGATGGTGATGAGATTTATGAAGCCAAATGTGCTGCATGTCACTTTGATTTTGGTGCAGGTGGTGCAGGTTACCCAGCATTACAACAAGGGAATGCATATGAAGCACAAAAAACACTGAAAAATCAAAGGTTACATCCTGATGATGATGGCCCACATCGAAACTTTGGTTCGTATTGGCCACAGGCAAGTACAGCATGGTGGTATATAAAAACTGGAATGCCACATCCTGCTCCACTTTCTTTGACTGACGATGAAACATATGCACTTATGGCATATATGCTATCTGTTAATGAAATTACTATTGATGGTGAAGAATTGGATGATGAATATGTACTAGACAGAGCAAAATTTTTAAAGATTGTTATGCCAAATAAAGATGGTTTTATTCCAGTTATTGATGGTAAAGACGGTATAGAAAATGTACGTAAATTTTATGATGATGCAAAAAACTTTGGTGGTCATAAAGCAAGATGTATGAAAAACTGTTTTGATGGGGAACCAAAGGTTGCTCGTATTCAAGGGGTTGGAATCAGTGATTTTAACCCTCCACTTTCTTCTAAAAAAGAGAAACCAGCTAAAAAAGAAAGTACAGGTGGAAATAAAGCAAAAGATGCTTATGAAGCTTCATGTGCAGTATGTCATGCGACAGATGCAATGGGTGCACCTGCAGTAGGAGATAAGAAAACATGGGAAGCAACTTTGAAAAAAGGTCTTGATGTCGTTAAGAAAAATGCAATTGTTGGGATAAATGGTATGCCACCAAAAGGTGGAACCACTTTATCCGATGAGGAAATGAATGATATTGTGGATTATATGATAGAGGCTTCTAAATAAGTCTAAGTTATCACTATTATTACACAATAACTAAATATGATTAGGTATGAGTTTGAGGAATCATCTCAAACCTAGAGAAATTAAATAAAAGGATAAACATGAAAAAAAGTATATTGAGTCTTGTTGCGGTAGCAGCAATGACGGTTAGCCTAAGTGCTACAGACTATAGAGCAGATAAACCAGATGCATGGACAGCAAAAGATGTTCCAACAGCGATTAAAGCACTGTACGGTGATGTTACACCAGCAGATGGAGATATCAAACTTAAGGCACCTAAGGTAGCAAGTAATGGTGGGGCTATTCCTGTTTCTGTTAAGACAGATATCCCAGCTAAGTCAGTAGCTATTTTTCAAGATGCCAACCCTGAAGCAGCAGTAGCTGTATTTACAGTGCCTGAAGGTGGAAAAGCTGATTTTGCTTTGAAAATAAAAATGAAAAAATCTGGTTCAATTACAGCTATTGTTGAAGGACAAGATGGTAAATTTTATTCTAAAAAACTATCATTAGAAGTTGCTCTTGGTGGTTGTGAGGGTTAATCCTTCATAGTCATTTTATAGTATAAATATTTAAAAATAAAAGGAAAATAAATGAAAAAATTAATTTTAGCGCTTACAAGCGTTGTACTAATGACTAGTACAGTAATGGCCGAAGCAGTACCTGCAGCAGCACCGACAGAAGTAAAAATGAAAATTAAAGCAAAAGAGAAAGCAGGCGTTGTAAAAGCTAAAGTTGCTATCTCTCATAATATGCTTACCTATGATCAAGCAAAGAAAAAAGGTAAAGAAGCTAATTTCATTACACATATCACAGCGACAGCTGGGGATAAAGTAGTTTATGATGCATCAACAAGTCAATTTCTTTCTAAAAACCCATTGGTTAAATTTGCATTTGCCGGTAAAAAAGGTGATGAATTAAAAATTACATATACACAGCTTAAAGGTGAAGTATTCTTCGCAACTAAGAAAATTAAATAATTTTTTTACTGCCATTTTATGGCAGTAGGATTATAGATAACTATCTATTGGGATATTTATCTATAATATAACTATTTTTTAGGTAATGTAAACCAGTGAATTACTTCTCTCTCTAGTGTCTCTTTTTTTCTCTTAGCAAAATGTGCATTTAAGTCAAAGTCTTTTTTCCCATAGTTGTCTTTATACTCTTTAATAAAGTATGCGTATCTGCTTTCTCTTATTGCCGTTATAGTATAGGTTGTTTTATGGTAAATTTTATTGTCTGCAGATAGGGTTTCTCGTGAAAGTTCATTTGCATTGATGCTTGCATAGCGATCCTCTGCTTCAAGTGTCATATTCATTTCAATATAGGCACGCATAGAAGCAAATATATGCTCAAATTGCTTAAGGGGTATATCTGTAGTTATTATTTCTGTTGAAAGCTCTTTAGTGTAGCCCCAAGCCCCTGTAATATCTAAGTTTGAATCAAAGGCTGCTTTAATAATGTTTTTTAGGTCATCGCTACATGAGAGTTGCTTGAAGGAGGGCATAATCTTAAAGCCCTGCCTCTTTAATAGACTCTGTTTTTGCATGAGCCATGAGAGGTTCAAAGATAAGTTTGAGACTACCATTACTCATAATGTCATCAAGTGCATATAAAGTAAGACCTATGCGGTGATCTGTAAGGCGGTTTTGAGGGTAGTTGTACGTACGTATTTTCTCTGAACGAGAGCCTGAACCAACTTGTAGCTTTCTTTGGCTTGCAGATTCATCCAAGCTTGCTTGTAACATATGTTCATACACTCTTGCCTTTAGTACCTTCATGGCTTTGGCTTTGTTTTTGTGTTGTGATTTCTCATCTTGTATGGCTGCAACGATGCCAGTAGGGAGGTGCGTGAGACGTACTGCAGAGTCTGTGGTGTTGACCGATTGCCCCCCACATCCACTTGAACGGTAGGTGTCCATTTTTATCTCATTTGGTTTAATGTCTACTTCGACATCGTCCACTTCTGGAATGACAGCAACGGTGATGGCTGAAGTGTGTACACGCCCTTGTGTTTCTGTGTCAGGGACACGTTGTACACGGTGGATACCGCCTTCATATTTCAAGATTGCATAGACATTTTCCCCTGAAATTTGGGCTATGAGTTCTTTGTATCCTCCTGCTGTTCCATCACTGCTACTCATTATTTCTATTTTCCACCCAGCTTGTTCTGCGTAGCGTGAATACATACGAAAAACATCAGCGACAAAGAGTGCAGACTCATCACCACCTGCTCCTGCACGAAGTTCCAAAATGATATTTTTATCATCATTTTTGTCTTTGGGTAACATGAGTACTTTTATATCTGCTTCTAGTTGAGGGAGTAAGGGTTCAAGCTCTAAGAGTTCCTCTTTTGCAAGTTCTCCTAGCTCTGCGTCATTTAAGAGCTCTTTGTTTTCTTCGATTGCATCAGCAGTTTCTATGTACTTCTTTGCTTGCTCTACTAAATCGGCTAATCCAGACTGCTCTTTGCTGAGTTCAGTCATTCTGTTAATATCTGAAGCAATATCTGGGGAACTCAGAAGTTCTGTAATTTCGTTATGTCTACCTATAAAAGGTTGTAATTTTTCTTTGAACATTATGTAGTTCTTTGTATTGGGATATTTGGGGGTATTATAGGATAACTAGCCTTGAAGGCTAGTTCGTAGAATAAATTGAAAAACTATGATTCGATTGTGTTTACCATTTTATGAAGACGGCTAACTTTCCTTGCAGCTGTAGATTTCTTAAGAAAACCTTTGCTTACAAGTGAATGGATGCTTTTATTTGCTGTTACAAATGCAGTTGTTGCCGCTGCTTTGTCTGAAGTCTCTACTGCTTCATGGACTGCTTTAACGATATTTTTAATTCTTGTTCTGTAATATCTGTTTCTCTCTGTTTTTTTAGCTGTTACTAAAATACGCTTTTTCGCTGACTTGTTATTTGCCATAATGTTTTCCTTATCTTCTAATGTATTAGGTGTATGTTATCACTTTATTAGTGAAAAATAGTTCGCGAATGATATCTAAAAATAGATTAAAGATTTATTAATACTGTGATTCATTGTGATATTAAATATTTTTGGTAAAATTAGAGTTAATTAATATAGTTAAGGAAATATAGTGGAACTTTTTGGAACAGATGGTGTACGTGGGAAGGCAGGTAAAAAAGTAAGTGCTGAAAATGCAATGAGACTTGCTATGGCAACAGGGATCTATTTTAAAAAAACTTCAAGAACAAAAAAAATTCTTGTAGGTAAAGACACTAGACGTAGTGGCTATATGATAGAAAATGCTATAGTAGCGGGTTTAACCGCTGTTGGCTTTGATGTGATACAAATAGGTCCTATGCCAACTCCTGCTATTGCTTTTTTAACAGCAAATATGCGTTGTGATGCTGGAATCATGATATCTGCATCACATAATCCTTATTATGATAACGGGATTAAGTTTTTTGACTGGTCTGGAAATAAATTAAATAAAGATAGAGAAGAGGAAATTGAGGCTATCTATAATAATGATGCCCTGATAGAATCATCACAAGTAATGGATAAAGCGATAGGTAAGTCTAAACGTATTGATGACGTAATTGGTAGATATATTGTACATATTAAAAATTCGTTTCCAAGAGCTTTAACTTTATGGGGTAAACGTGTGGTTATAGACTGTGCAAATGGTGCAGGGTATATCGTGGGACCTACTATCTTGCAAGAGTTAGGTGCGGAAGTAATCGTGATAGGCAATAAACCAGATGGATTTAACATTAATGAAGGGTGTGGAGCGATGCACCCTGAAAACCTTGCGAAAGTAGTACTTGATAAAAGAGCAGATATGGGTATTGCACTTGATGGAGATGCGGATAGGTTAGTGCTGGTAGACGAAAAAGGCGAAGTTGTTGATGGAGATAAATTAATGGGTGTGCTTGCGGTACATCTGAATAATCAAGGACTTTTAAAAGGTGGGGGTATGGTTGCTACGGTTATGAGTAACCAAGGGCTTGATGAGTACTTGACTTTACATAAACTTAAATTATTGAGATCTGCTGTTGGTGATAAACATGTTGTGAATATGATGCAAGAAAATGATATGAATTTTGGCGGGGAGCAGAGTGGACATGTTATATTTTCTGATTATGCAAAAACGGGTGATGGGATTTCTTCTGCATTGCAAGCACTTGCGTATTTGGTAGAGACAGATAAAAAAGCAAGTGAAATTTTTAACCCTTACGAGTCATATCCTCAACGTTTAGTAAACCTCATAATAGCTGAAAAGAAACCATTAGAGAAGATAGAAGGGTTAGATAAATTAAAAGAGAAGATTGAGAGTCTTGGAATGAGACATTTGTTCCGTTATTCTGGGACAGAGAATAAAATACGTCTTTTACTTGAAGGTAAAGATGAAGCAGTATTGGAAAAGACGATGGAAGAATGTAAGACTTTTTTTAAGAGTGTATTGGCTTAATGCGAACATTTTTTATTTTTTTTCTTGTGTTACTAGGAACATTCATTATAGATCAAAATATTAAAACTATTTTTGTTGACGGTTATTACCGTGCTGGGGAGTGTATAGACCTTGAATTGCACTATAACAAAGGTGTGGCATTTTCCATGTTTGCATTTTTGGGACCTTATTTAAAATGGATACAGGCTACATTAATTGCAGTCATCCTTTTTATAATATTTAAAGAGGGATATTTAAAGCGTTATGCTTTTCCCGCGGGTTTATTGGTGGGTGGAGCATTAGGTAATGTTTATGATAGATTTATACATGAAGGTGTGGTCGACTATGTTGCTTGGCATTGCGGATTTAACTTTGCTGTATTTAATTTCGCTGATGTTGCTATTGACTTAGCCTTTGTCATCATTATAATAATGGTGTTTTTTTTCCCTGAAAAAGACAAAACAGAGATTAGATGAGAATAGCATTTTTTCTTTTTTCTTTCTTTCTGTTCCTTGAAGCAGGCGTTTCTTCTATCAATATTGCTCCCAAACTTAAAGATAATCATTTTATGGGCATTAAAATCTTAGATCAAAAAGAACTTTTCTATGATAACATTCAAGGTGTGAAATTTGCTGAACTTTCTGATGTAACTTATGATGAGAAGACACATATTTTATATTTTGTAGGGGATAAAGGCTCTCTTTTTTCTTTTCGGGCACACTTTGGGGAAAAGATAGATATTCTTAAACCATTAAGAGCAAGTAGATTGAAAACTAAAAAAGGAAAAAAGTTTAAAAAATGGAAAAGAGATAGTGAAGGACTAACGCTTGATGGGAAGAGAAGGTTAATCATTTCTTTTGAAGGTAAAGCAAAGATAGCATGGTTTCATAAAAATAGCAAGAAGTATGGCAGTCTTATCAAAAAATATCCATTACAAAATGCTTTACGTAACGGTAAAAATTATAGAAGTAGAAATAAATCTTTAGAAGCACTTGCTTGGCACAGAAAATACGGGCTACTTACTGCAACAGAGTGGCCTCTAAAAAAAGATGATAAAAAACGACAGACTATTTACGCACTTTCAGGAAAAAAGTGGCACTTTAAATCTGAGCCTGAAAGTAGAAGCTCTGTTGTGGCTATGGAGGTAATGGATGATGACAATATACTTATCTTGGAGCGTTCATATACTGGGTTATTGGAACCATTTATTATTACATTAAAGAAAGTTAATATTAAGCAGTGCAAAAAAAAGTTATGTCCTACTGAGATACTGGCGAAGATGAACAGTCATAAGGGATGGGATATTGATAATTTTGAAGGTCTAGCTAAAGTGGGGGAAAATCGTTATGTCATGGTAAGTGACAATGGGGATAACTTTTTTCAAAAAACATTGTTGATTTATTTTGAGGTACTCTAGTTTATATGTAAGATGGTGAGGACGAAAGTGGACTAAATCACCATTTCTACGTCATCATGTTCTTCAAAATACTTAAATATTTTATTTCTTTCTTCTTCGGTGTCAACTATACAGCTAGCATTGTAGGTAGTGAACTTGCCTGTTTTTGAGACATTGCCTAATGAACAAAGGTGTTCTTTGTCTCCAGTTTCTTTCATAATCTCTTTGATGCAAGACAGAAGCTTGTCTTTGTCTCTTCCTATAAGTTTGAACCCCCATGAAGTCGGGTAGTCAATGTCGGGTCTGGTTTTGCATGATTCATCTAAAATGAGTTTTTCTTTTTTATCCATAGTATTTCCTTATCTGTTAAAGTCGCCAGAGTTTCCACCTGACTTGTGTTCTAACTGTACATTGCGTATAACCATACCTTTGTCTATGGCTTTGAGCATATCATATATAGTCAGTAGTCCTACACTCACTCCTGTAAGTGCTTCCATCTCTACCCCTGTTTTGCCACTAAGTTTGGTTGTGACTGTGAGTTTAAAACCTGGTAGCTCGGGGAGTTCTTCTATGTCAGTTTTTACGGATGTTATCATCAATGGGTGACACATTGGGATGAGAGTAGAGGTTTGCTTGGTAGCTTGAATGGCAGCTATGACTGCGGTTTGAAGAACCGGACCTTTTTTAGCAGTGTTGGCTACTACTGCGTCAAAAGCAGGCTGTCCTACTTCTATGATGCCTGAGGCAGTAGCGATACGTGTGGTTTCTGCTTTGTCTCCGACATCTACCATCTTGGGTTTGTTTTGTTCGTCTAAGTGTGTTAAATTCACAGGGTTACCTAATATTTTTTTATATTTTAACATAAAAGAACAAAAAAGTATTAAATGACGCATTAAATAATAAATTACTTGACTTTTATCATCAAATAAGGTATTGTAATACACAAATTAAAAGGAAAATCATGGTTTATTCATACATAAGACAGGCTCCAAACCTTGAAAGTCTAGTATCACAAAAGAATGAAGTGTTAACTTTTTCTAATAAAATAGGCATAGAGGTTACACAAGAGGTGATTGAATATGCAACAAAAGATTTACCCATTGACGAACGAACTGAGTTCGAAAACTTTTTAAAATCCTTAAGTGAGGGAAAATATACGGTGATGGTTGCTTCCTTGTCAGTATTTAGTACGAGAGTTAATGAGTTGGTAAAGGTTATCAACTGTATGTTGAGTCATGAAGTTGAGTTGTGGATTTGTAGTGCTAATTTACTTATAAATAGACAAACTCAAATGGCAGAAATATTTCCTTTATTAGAAGAGCAAAGGAAAGAACCAAAAGAAACCACGCAACTGGGTAGACCCAAGGGAAGTATGTCTGGTTCTAAATTTGATGTCTATCATGCAGAAATCATGAGTATGTTAGCACAAAACCAAAATGTAAGTGCAATAGCACGTAGCTTAGAAGTGAGTAGGTCATCATTGAAAGATTATATCGAATCACGATCTCTTAAAAGTTTGGCTGCTAGCATAAGTAGATCAGTAGAAAGTTTGGAAGACAAAGAGGCGGACAATATAGTTTTGATTTGTCCATTTGAAGAAGAGATAAATAATCATGAAAAGAGGGTATCATAATGGAAGCAACAATAGAAGCAGAACAGATAAAGGTAAATAAACCTAAGAAAAATAAAGCAAAAGAGTATTTAAAAGACTGGGTACCGTATCGCATTAAAAGATATTGGGCGTATGTGGCTGCAACGATTGTTGCCCTTGCTATGCCGTGGATAACTATAGGTGGGAACCATCTTTTTTTACTGAGTTTTGATCAAAAGAAACTGCATTTGGCAGGTACAGCATTTGATATGCAAGAACTTTACCTTATGCCATTTTTATTGATGCTACTGTTTTTAGGTATCTTTGCAGTAACTGCTGTAGGGGGTAGAGCTTGGTGTGGCTGGGCCTGTCCACAGACTATATTTCGTGTCATCTATAGAGATGGCATAGAGACTAAACTTTTAGGACTACGTAAGAAGATAAAGAACAAACAAAAAGAACCAGATATGTCAAAAATGGAAAATAAAGTAAAGTATGCCATTGCTATTCTTCTTTGGTCTATATTGGCATTTGTAGCAGCAGCTAACTTCTTATGGTTTTTTGTACCTCCTGAAGATTTTTTTAGATACTTGGCAAACCCAACAGAGCACATGACACTTGTAGGTATGCTGCTAGGGATTGCTATTTTTATCATTATAGATGTGGTGCTGATAAAAGAAAATTTTTGTGTATATATTTGTCCTTATAGCCGTGTGCAGTCGGTACTGTATGATGATGATACTATTATGGCAGTCTATGATCCTAAGCGTGGTGGAGACATCTACTCAGGGCATGGGTATGATAGAGAAAAGCAGTTTACAAAACAAAAAGAGTTACTAAAAGTTGATACCTCTGCAGAGTGTACAACGTGTGAGTCCTGTGTCACTGTATGTCCTACACACATAGATATACGAAAAGGGCTACAGCTTGAATGTATCAACTGTTTGGAATGTGTCGATGCATGTACTACAGTTATGGGAGCATTAGGTAAGCCATCACTTGTACGTTGGTCATCAGAAAAAGAAGCGGTTAAGTATGAGGGGAAAACCAACTACCTTAGAGGAAAGGTTCTCGCATATTTTGGGGTACTTTTAGCTGTACTTGTGGCACTTTTTGTGATGGGAAGTAAAAAGGAGCATATGCTACTTGATATCAACAAGTCACCTAGGCTTTACAAGATCCTTGATAGTGGCATAGTGCAAAACGATTATATATTTATGTTCGCCAATACCGATAGAAAGAAGCATAAGTATTATTTTGAAATTGTAGGTAACGATAAGATTAAAATCTTAAGACCTTCAGAACCATTTAGTATAGGGGCAGGTAAGAAAAAGAAAAAAGTAGTTGTGTTGGAAGCACATGAACCCTTAACAAATGATACGCATAAAGATACACCAGTACCTGTCAAAATCATAGCTTATGCAGTAGATGATAAAGAAAAAATCATTATCGATAGACAAGCTGTGTTTATGTATCCAAGAGCAGATCTATTACAAAAATAGGAGAGAATAATGGAACCAACATTAGAACAGATAGAAGATTATAACGCAGCAGGAAGTAAAGAAAAAAGGTTAACCGTTTGGATAGTCATCCTTTCTGGGCTTTTAATAGGAGCAATTTATGGAATCATCGCTTCCAACTCATCGGTGAGTGATGCGTTAGTGAGTAAAGAGCAAACAGGCATTATAAAGTTTTAGGAGCATAGGTAATATGAAGAGAGTATTGGTACTAGGTGGCGGTTTTGCAGGAGTTGAAGCAGCCATTTACTTAAGAAAAAATGATTTAGACGTAACGCTAGTTAGTGATAGGGACTATTTTTATATTTATCCTACTTCTATATGGATTCCCACAGGCGAAGTAACAAAAGAAGATGTTTCTGTTCCTTTAAAACAATTGGCTACCAACCATGGTTTTGAGCTTATCGTTGATGCGGTGACACATTTAGAAGCTTCTGAAAAAAAAGTAACACTTAACAGTGGTAGAGTCTTAGATGATTTTACATATATTGTTGTGGCTCTTGGGCAAGATAAATTGTCACACGCGGGCATAGAACATACTTTGTCCATCTGTGGTAAACCAGAAGAAGCTACAGCTTTATATGAACGCTTAGATGTTCTTGTGAAAAAAGGAAGTGGAAAGATAGCCATGGGCTTTGGTGGTAATGCCAAAGACAGTTCTGCTATACGTGGTGGTCCTGCTTTTGAAGTACTGTTTAATGTACATAACTACCTCAAGAAAAAAGGTCTACGTAAAGAAGTAGAGCTTACCTTTTTTGCACCTATGGAAAAGCCAGGTCAAAAGATGGGAGACAAAGCTCTTGTTATGATGGACAAGATGTTTAAAATGACAGATATCCATACTAAAGTAGGCTCAAAAATCACAGCATTTGTAGAAGATGGCATAGAGTTTGAAGATGGTACAAAAATTGAGTCAGACTTAACTATATTTATCTCTGCTGGTACGGGACATGGTATCACTTCAAACTCTGGACTGCCACTAAGTGACGCAGGCTTTGTAGTGACCAATGAATATAATGAGATAGAAGGCTTTGAAGGCATCTACGCCATAGGAGATGCTGCTTCACTCATGGGACCAGACTGGCGTGCCAAGCAAGGACATGTAGCTGAGGTCATGGCAAAAAACGTTGCGTATAATATTTTTAACCATATGCAAAAAATTGATTCAAAAAAAAGTTATATAGAACATCTGAATATCTTATGTGTGATGGATACGGGTAATGGGGCAGCATTCGTGTACAGAAGTAATAAAAGTGAAAAGATGATACCTATGCCCATAGTAGGACATTGGATGAAAAAAGGTTGGGGTGTGTATTGTAAATATTCTAAACTTGGAAAGATACCTCGCATTCCTGGAATGTAAACAGATTGAACAAAAGGAAATAATATAAATGAAACAAATTACAGTCATGGATAAATATCCAGTATTTACCATGGAAATTACTAAAGATGAAACAAGTTATAAAAGTGTAGATGAGATATTAGGCCATCTTAAATCAGAGATAGAAGCCCATCCTGTTGCCACTTATATCGGAGAATTTGATCATTATAAACATACTTCATGTCTTGCGGAAGGCGAGATATCTGAAGAGATTAAAGATGCGAAAAATATTTTATGTTGTTTTGGAAAAGTACTTTTAAAGCCAGAAGTATTGGCTGTACGTCCAAGAGCTATAGGGGTTGCAGAAATGAAAGAAAGTTTTGTGCTAAGTTTTATGGAAGCACCCAATGCAGATGCAAATGCTGCGATGGTGAAGTGGGTTGAAGGTGTGAAAAACAAATAATGATAGCTTGTATGGTTGTACCATTTACACATGTATTGACTGGACTATGGATATCCAATTAATTGAGTTTGATATTTAATTAAGAGTAAAATTATCCTATTTTAGTCATAATGCGTTTATCAAATATTAAGGATTTAAAAATGGCAACAGTAACATTTAAAAATGACATCGTATGTAACCTAGGCGGAACAGAAGTAAATGTAGGTGATACCGCACCCGTAGTTACGGTAGTAAATTGTGACCCAATGCTTCAAGATGAGCAAGTAGGGGGAGAAGGTAAAGTTCAACTTGTAGTAGCAGTTCCTTCACTAGACACAGGCGTTTGTGATGCAGAGACTAGAAGATTTAACAAAGAAGCAGCAGATTTATCTGGTGTTGAGGTAATCACTGTATCTATGGACCTTCCTTTTGCAGCAGCAAGATGGTGTGGTGCAGCAGGTATTGAAAACATTAAAGTATGTTCTGACTTTAGAAACAAAGACTTTGCAAATGCGTATGGTGTACTTTTAGCTGACGGTCCTTTAGCAGGTGTAACTGCAAGAGTTATCTTTGTTGTGGGGAAAGATGGGAAAATTACATACAAACAAGTAGTTCCAGAAATTACAACTGAACCAAATTATGAAGAAGCTATCGCAGCAGCTAAGGCAGCTCTATAGTCTTCATTTCAAAATCCTTTCGGATTTTGAACACACATCTTTCTACTCTCTTACATAGTTTTTGTTACAATCACAGTATGTATCTACTCAATAAAACTTTTATAAAACTTTTTTTTATTTTTTCTCTACACTTATTTTTAACAGCATGTAGCCCGAGTATACCTACGGATAGATACAATCTTGAAGAATGTAAAGCAGAGTTACTTGAGGCAAAAGACTATGAAAAAGATGGCGGGATTGACCGTATATTGGTTATAAAAAAGAAGAGAAAAATGTATCTATACAAGGAAGGAAAAGTGCAACAAATGATTCCTATCTCTTTAGGAAAAAACCCTGTAGGAGCAAAGCAAAAAAAAGGGGATAATAGAACACCAGAAGGAGAGTTTTTTATTCACCGAAAACTTTGTTCACCTAAGTATTATCGTTCTTTGTGTATTTCATACCCTAGACCTGAGGATATAAGAAAAGCAAAAAAACGTGGTGTTGATCCAGGAAAT
>Ga0256840_1002079_pt1 | contig 17983 bp, 20 predicted proteins | sample 355202metaG_FD_185969 | JGI IMG/M metagenome (GOLD analysis project Ga0256840, IMG submission 185969) | Hydrothermal vent microbial communities from Mid Atlantic Ridge, Atlantic Ocean - 355-202 | ecosystem: Environmental > Aquatic > Marine > Hydrothermal vents | place: Atlantic Ocean: Mid...
TGTAGTACAAACAGGCATTTTTGGAATGCAAAAATCACAATAGAATTACTTAATCAGAGTAACTCAAATAAATCAACTATTTAGTTGATATAATAAAAATTAGAATAGTTATACTTACTAGTTTTAATACTTAAAGTGTATTTAATTGATTTGCTATAAAACATAGTAAAATGTAAAATAGACTTACAGATAGTAAATAATGGGTATGATAATTTAAGTCTAGCCTACCTTTGGAGGTGGTATGCGTACTTTGTAATGTTTTACAATATTGTTTTGTGCTAAACTATTGTAATTACAGTTTGACTTTTTTTTGTATGAAAAATTAAAATTAATTTCGTTTACAGGTTGTAAAAAATTAATGTTTAATGTTATGTTTTTATTGTTTTGTAGTGGAGCTTCATCTTGGGTTTGTATATCTTTTTTTAAAGCTTTTACTAATTGACATTTACCAAAACAGCCTTTTTGATCCTCCTTTTGAACACATAAGGTTTTTGCAATTGCATCTTGATTTATTTTAAAATCTACAATAATAGATACCGTCTTTATATTATAGGCTAATAATATAATTGTTAATATATACGCAAATAACTTATGTAGTAGTACTTTGTTCATTTATGCAAAAATACTAAATGTGCTAAGACTGTTATATGATATTTATCACAAAAAATCATTTTTTAAAAATCTTTCTTTCTTAGTTTTTTATTAATTCTTAATAATGGCATTATTACCCATAAACATAGTACTAGTAAGGATGACAAAAAACCTAGATTAGTTCCAAAAAAGTCTTTAAAAACGGCTCCTGTATATCCTAATAATGCCGAAATATCTAGTTTTAACAATATGAGTATTCTACTTAAATCAATTGGGTTAAACATGGTTGCTACTAATGAAAACTTATCTAATGGATATTCATTAAATACCATTAGCGAAATCATAAATATTCCATCGTATATTACTGCTAAAAATAACCACATTAGTATAGCGTATCCAAAGCCTTTTATCTTGTTTTCCGTAGATAGTGCAATATTATATGCTAATGCTACAAATATAAAGTTGAGAAATGTACCTACTAAAATTAGTAAACTAAAGTCAAATATTGCTGCCGACTTGAATAATCCGTATAGTACAAACGGAATTCCGATACCTAATACCAAACTTAATGTTAGTGATAAGGATATTCCTAAATATTGCCCCATAAAAATCTTACTTCGTTTTATAGGTTGCGCTAATAATAACTCCGTAAATTCTTTGGAATTGTAATAGTACATTACACCAAAAATAGTACCTATTAATGGTGTTAATACTATTATAATATTCATTATGGTTATTACTGCTTTGTTTACATCGCTGTTTAAAAACAATAAAACAAAACCGAGTATTAAATAAAAAAAGAAATACACATAGCTCCAACGGCTACGTAGTAAGTCAAAAATACTATATTTTAATATTTTAAGCATATTGTTTTGATATTAGGTTAGCAATTGCATGCTCTAAATTGGTTTGATTGGTTTGTTCTTTTAATTCATCTATACTACCTTTAAAATAGATTTTACCATCTAGTAAAAAGACAATTTCATCAGCAATTTCATCAACAAAACTCATGATGTGTGTTGTTATTAATATTGTTTTTCCTTTTTCTTTCTCTTTTTTGATGAGGTCTTTTAGGTGTATTAATGCAATAGGATCTAAACCAGTTGTTGGTTCGTCTAAAATAATTAATTCACTATCAAACATAAAGGTTAATACCAAGTTTACTTTTTGTTTGGTACCACCAGATAGGTTTCCTAATTTTTTATTTAAAAAATTTTGTAGTCCAAAAAGTTTTATTAGCTCTTGTTCGTTAGCTTGTTTTGGTCTTAAGTTTTTAACCATTTTAATCAATTCTATTACGGTTAGATTTGCAGGGAAGTTAGCAATTTGTGGTAAATAGTTTAGATTGTTTCTATAATCCCATTTTTTTAGCACACTTTTATCATCTAATAGAATTTCTCCTTTATTAGGTATTACCATGCCAAGTAAACATTTAATAAGTGTTGTTTTACCAGAGCCATTTGGACCTAAAACAGCAAAAATTCCACCTTTATCTATCTCAAGGTCTAGTCCATCTAAAACGGTTAGTTTTCCGAATTTTTTATGTAGATTTTTTATGTTTATCATTATTTAGTTAGTAGTCAGTTAGTATTTTTTATCTATTCGAGCGGGTTTATGGCTCTCATTAATGGTTTGTGATCTTTTAAATTATCTGGTGTAAAAACGGGTGATACTTTTTCAGAGAAATTGATGATATCCACAAACAAGCTCCTTAATAATACCAATGTTTCGGGAGTTTTATTTACTACATACGAAAATAATTTTACTGGTCTGTGTGGTACATCTCCGATTCCATTTTTATCAATGTCATAACCATTATATTCACTCCAATAATTTGCTTCAAATCTATTATCATTAAGTCTGCTGTTATAAGATAAATCAAAGGCGTTATACATAAAATTATTATATTCAAATAGGTTTGTATAGCATCCACCTGTAAATTTTAATGCCCAACCATTTCGTATAAAATGATTGTTTTTATACGTTATTCGATTACAGCCATCAATATTAATTCCAATAGTATTTTGTTCAAAAATATTATCATTAATTTCTGCATCATTAATTTCTTTTAAAAGGAGACCATACGAGGCGGTTCCCCAATTGTAATGAAAGGTATTGTGATGCATTTTTATAAATTTTGAAAACATTACTGCCACACCTGCACCATTATTTTTAAATTCATTATTGTTATATTCATTATGGTTAGAAAACATAAAGTGTAAACCATATCTAATATTATTTTTGCTTGTATTATTTGCAATATGACTTTTATTTACAAACTCTAAATAAATACCATCTCTCATACCAATAACGGTATTTTGTTCAATTCTTAATTTTTTACATTTCCATGCATGCACACCATTTCCAGAAGTAGTTTCATTAACAGATTTACCTATTACTTTATTGTTTTTTATTACGCCATATTTAGAGCTTTGAATAATAAAACCATAGAATACATCTTCTAAAATATTATCTTTTATTACAAAATTTTCGCTGTGAGAAACAAAAACAGCCGAAATTTCTTTAATATAACTCATGCCAATATTTTTGAATTTAAAACCAGAAAGACTAAAATTATTTGCTTTAAAAGCAAAGACACTATCTGTTTTATTTTCAGCATCAATTATTGGGTAATTTTCTCCAATGAGGTGTATGGATTTGTTAACAAATATCTTAGTTTCTTTATACAAGCCTTTTTTAACGAAAATAGTATCTCCTTTTTGAGCTAAAGCAACTGCTTCTTTTATTGATTTTGTTTCGCAAGTAGCACAAACATCTATTGTTTTTGTTTGTGCAAAAACACTAATTTTAATTAATAGAAAGAGAAAAAATAAATATTTCATCTTATCGTTTTAATTTGGTTTTTAATTGTTCCCAAGTATAAACATCGCCACTTTTTTTAGACTGCATTTTTTTAGCAGCTTCTAGTGAATTAAATGCAGAAAGATTTGCTCCCATTGGACTTTTTATTTTTTCGCTAATTAAGTAGCTTGCAGTTTTAGCATCAATTAAGTTCCCAGGATTATTATAATCAGCAACTAAAACAAATGCCATTAAGTCTTCGTTATTTTCTCGGTTTACTTTCATAACCAAACATTCAACAGCATCAAACATATATACCTTACCTTTTTTAGTAACATATTGTGCTGCATGTGTTTTGTCAACAACTGTCATGTCACAAAGTAAACAATGGTCTTTGCCATAATTTATTTCTTTGGGTTCTACTTTACATGAAACTGAAAGTATGCCAACGCCCAATAGTAAGATAATTATTGAAAATGTAGTTTTCATTGTTTTTTAGTTAGATTATCAATGATATTTATCTTTTTTGACTTTCTTTTTTTCCTACAAAGAATGCTATAAAAGTCATGAACATTCCAACAAACATAAACCAAGCACCAGTCATCGGGTACGAATGTGCGGTAAAGTTTAAAATATCTTTACTACCATAGAGTGGTGGCTGGAAGCCCATAACACTACCATCAGGATTTGTAAATTTCATAATTGCCTTTGGGCTAAGATTGTGCCCATAATTATATTCCCACATATAAAAATCGTACATGCCAGCCATGCCCAGTAAAGACATTAAAATAAACCAGCCTAAGAACCATTTATAATTTCCTTTAAAACCGATAAGCATACCTAAAACTGCCATTATTCCAATAACAACTGGAAATATTTTGAATTCTGGAATAGTATCAGGGATATATTTCATACCAACATAATGGTTCATTAAATTGATGTTTTTTATATCATGTTCATGTGTGTCTGAAAACTTATTGATGTGAATATTCATTCCTAATGGAATTGGATATTGAGGAGCTTCTAAGGTTATATTCCATAACGGAAAAATAAAAAGACCTAGTAGTAAGAAAGAACCAATTATCATTATTAAATTAGATTTTTTCATGATGTATTTTAATTAAAAATTTATGTTATATTCTATTGTAAATTTACGAATTTTTAAGCTATTAGTTAGTAACAAAACTTACATAAAAGATGGTAATATCTTTTAATTAAAATATAAAAAAACGAGCAACCATTTTACTGAAATTGCTCGCTTCTACTACTAACTAAAAAAAATCATTCTTCCTCTTCTCCTGGAACATCACCATCTAATGTGAATGAAATAGGGATACTAGACCCTTTTGGAGAAACACGGATATATCCTTGCATTTCTTGGTGTAATGCAGAGCAGAAATCGGTACAATAGAATGGCCAAACACCAACTTCTTTAGGTTCCCAAGTAAATGTAGTAGTTCTACCTGGCATAATTAATAATTCAGAAGTATTTGCACCAATCATTGATATACCATGCGGTACATCATAATCTTGCTCTAGGTTTGTTACGTGAAAAAACACCTTATCTCCAACTTTAACACCTTCAATATTATCTGGCGAGAAGTGAGAACGTATCATGGACATGTAAATGTGTACTTCATTTCCTTTACGGACAACTTTAGTTTCTGATTCATTTTTGACACTATATGGGTGTTCATTTTCTTTTAGCTTATAAATTTTTGTTGTATTTGCTGCAATTTTATCAGCAGCAATACCAGCAGCATAATGAGGCTCTCCAATAGTAGGGAAATCTAAAAGTAATTCTAATTTATCTCCTGAAATATCAAATAATTGTGCAGATTGACAAACTTCAGGACCAGTTGGTAAATAACGATCTTTTGTAATTTTATTCATTGCAACCAAGTATTTATCATCTGGAGTTCTAGAGTTACCGCCTGGTATCATTAAGTGACCTACAGAATAATATACTTTGTGTCTATCAATAATTTTAAGATCTTTAACATTCCATTTTACAACTTCGGAAGAGATAAAGAATGTAGTATATGCATTACCTCTTGTATCAAACTCGGTATGCAAAGGCCCTAATCCAGGATTTTCTAGTACACCATAGTTTACAGCATCAAATTTAATAATTGGAATACCATATTTTTCTCCATCAAAAGCTTTATCAGCAATTGCTTTTTGTAATTTTGTAAAAGAGTGAATAGTCATGGCAGCAGCTAATTTACCATTACCAATAATATATTCACCAGTAGGGTCAACATCACAACCATGAGGTGATTTTGCTGTTGGTAAGAAATAGATAGCACCAGGAACATCTTTAGGCTCAACAACTAATACTTCTTTTTTCATTGTTGAAGTTGCACTATGAGCATTATCATCCCAAAGATTATGCGTATATTTAGCAGGCATCATTTTACCTCCACCATTTGCTACATACTCTTCAATTTTCTTCCAATTAATTGCTGCAATAAAATCTTTATCATTTTGCGAAGCATTAACTTCTAATAAAGAATTTGCTTCTTCCGTATTGTAAGTTGAAAAGAAAAACCAACCATGTGATTTTCCGCGACCAGGGTGTGATAAGTCATAATTAAAACCAGGCATTTTAATTTGAAATGCAATATTCATGTGACCAGTTTCTTTATCAATTTTTAAGAAAGATAAAGCACCACTAAAGTTTCCTTTCATGTCTTTTATAGACATATCCCTTTGTGGAAAAGGTACAGCAAAACGAGTACCAGCAACAACATACTCTGAGTTTTCAGTTACGAAAGAGGAAGAATGATTTCCAGCAGAGTTTGGTATTTCTATAATTTCCTCCGTTTCAAAAGTTTTTAAACTAATTCTTGCAATACGAGGTGTATTATTTTCATTAATAAATACCCAACGACCATCTACAGTACCATTAGTTTGTGAAATATCTGGATGATGTGAATCTCCCCAAGGAATAAAACCATGAGAAGTCATTAACATAGGCTTAGTTTCTTCACTATAACCATACCCTTTTTCAGGGTCTTGTGAGAATACAGGTATTACTCTAAATAATCTACCAGAAGGTAAACCATAAACTGCCAATTGCCCACTAAATCCACCAGAAATAAATGCATAATGCGAATCGTGTTCACCAGGTGCAACATATACTTTTTCGGCAGCATTACCAGCAATAGCACCTTTGCTGCTATTATTACCCTTTTTAGTTGTTGGAGGTCCACAGCTTACTAAAAAGCTGGTAGTAATAACAAATAAAAAAATTGATTTAAAAATTGTCTTCATTTTGATTAAGTTTAATTATTGTGATAGGTTAGTTTTTTGTTCTAAAGTATTCTAAAATAGCTCTTGCATCGTCTTTAGATAGTTGCTGTTGTGCCATTGGAGCATTGTATTCAGCAATTAATGCTTTTGCTACAACATCATTCTCCAACATTTCTTTAGTGTTCAAAATCATATTCATAATCCACTCAGGAGAACGTCTTTCTGTAACACCTTTTAATCCAGGACCGATATATCTTTTCTTAAATTTATGACATGCAGTACAATTAGTTTTGTATAACTCTTTACCTTTTGCAACTAGTTTATCATCAATAGCAGTAAGTTCTATAGTTTTAATAGGACCGATGCCTTTGTTCTCTAATGTTGGTGCAGTTAAATCTATTTTACTAGAAGCACTATTTTGTTTTGGAGTTTCTTTTTTTATAGGTTCGCTACTAGGTTTATCCTCTTTTTTAGTATTGCCACAACTCGTAGCTAATAATGCTACTACAATAAGTAGTGTTAAGAATTTGAATTTCATTTGTTTTAGTTTTTTAGTTAATTAGTAATATTCATTTTTTTATTTATCAGAAGGCACTAAGACATCTCCCACTACATGAATCCATCCATTACTTACTTTTACAGATTTTAAGATTTTTGTACCACCAACATAAATACCATCGTTTTTCTTTTCAACAACCAAATATTTCCCTGAAGCCATATACAATTTCCGCCCTTTTTTTGCTTCTTTTTTTAATTGTTTAATTGGGTAGTTTGCAGGCGCAACATGATTAACCAAAACAAAGGCTAGTTTAGCTTTGTTTTCTGGTTGTAAAAGTGATTCAACAGTTCCGGCAGGTAATTTGTCAAACGCACTATTTACAGGAGCAAAAACAGTAAGTGGACCTGCATTTACTAAGGCATCTTCAACACTAGCCGCTTTTACAGCAGCAACTAATGTTGTAAAGTCTGGTAAGGACATTGCTACTTGTAATACATTGGCATCTTCTCCCTCTCCAGCTTTTACAGCAGATTGCCCAGTATCTTCTTTTTTTACTTCGATTTTATTTTTGGAGGAAGTATTTTGAGAACTCTCTTTTTTTACTTCATTTTTACATGAAAATAAAAAGAGGGTTACTAATGCTAATAATTTGTAATAGTTTGATTTCATTATTTGTGATTTTAATAAATGTTGATTTTTATTGATTGGGCAAAATTAGTCTATATGTTTAGTTTAAAATATGATTTTTATCATATAAAAGACAATTCAATCCTTTATTAATGATTATTTATAATTTTAAAAAAAAGAGTTAATTAATCAGAAGGAAGTGTAATATTTGTTACAAAGTTAGATAACATATATGTTTGTCTGTATTTTGAATAATACAAAAACTGACAAATATCATAAAGTCTCAAGGGCAAATGTTATATATTTGCGCAAATTAAAAAAATACCAAAGTGAATGTAATCTATATAATGATATTTGTAAGTATTGTAATTGCATTATTGTTTTTAGTCATTTTTATTAAATCGGTTAAATTGGGGCAATTTGAAGACATGTACACGCCATCCGTTAGAATGCTATTTGATGATGAGTTGGTAAAAGATACCTCTACCCTAAAAAAAGACCAAAAAGTATAAATTTGGAATTTTTAAAAAGAAAATTAACTAAACTTAAATATAAACTAAATCAATTATTAAATTATGCAGAAAGAACAATTTTATTATGATAATAAGATAGTTAAACTATTTTTCTGGGCAACAGTTCTTTGGGGAATTGTTGGAATGACGGTCGGATTGATGGTCGCCTTTTTATTTTTATTCCCCAATTATATGGAGGGTATTTCATGGTTGAGTTTTGGTCGTTTAAGACCATTACACACTAATGCGGTTATCTTTGCTTTTGTTGGAAATGGCTTTTTTGTAGGAATGTATTATTCCATGCAAAGATTATTAAAAACAAGAATGTTTAGTGATACTTTAAGTAAAATACATTTTTGGGGTTGGCAATTAATTATTGTTGCAGCCGCAATTACATTACCATTAGGTTTAACATCATCAAAAGAATATGCAGAGTTGGAGTGGCCAATTGATATTGCAATCACACTTATTTGGGTTGTGATGGGTATAAATATGATTGGTACAATGATTAAAAGAAGGCAACGTCATATCTATGTTGCTATTTGGTTTTATATAGCAACGTTTGTAACTATTGCAGTTTTACATATTTTTAATAATTTAGAAATGCCAGTTTCAGCATTCAAATCATATTCAGTATATGCAGGAGTGCAAGATGCTTTAATGCAATGGTGGTATGGTCACAATGCTGTAGCATTTTTCTTAACTACACCAATGCTAGGTTTAATGTACTATTTTGTACCTAAAGCAGCAAATAGACCAGTCTATTCATATCGGTTATCTATTATTCACTTTTGGTCATTAATATTTATATATATATGGGCGGGACCACATCACTTATTATATACAGCATTGCCAGATTGGGCACAAAATTTAGGAACCGTGTTTTCAGTAATGTTAATCTTCCCATCTTGGGGTGGAATGATAAACGGTTTATTAACACTTCGTGGAGCTTGGGATAAAGTTAGAGAAAGTGCAATATTAAAATTCTTTGTAGTAGCAATTACTGCTTATGGTATGGCAACTTTTGAAGGACCAATGTTGGCTTTTAAAAATGTAAATGCAATAGCACATTATACAGATTGGATTGTAGCACATGTACATGTTGGCGCATTAGGCTGGAATGGTTTTATTATTGCTGGTATGTTATATTGGTTAGCAGAAAAATTATTTAAGACCAAATTATATTCTCAAAAATTAGCAAATGTTCACTTTTTGATAGGAACATTGGGAATCTTACTATATACGATTCCATTATATATAGCAGGCTTTATGCAGGCATTAATGTGGAAAGATTTTAATCCGGATGGAACATTAGTATATGGTAATTTTTTAGAAACAGTTACTGCAATTTTACCAATGTATTGGATGCGTGCTTTAGGAGGTACTTTATACTTTACAGGTTTCGTTATCTTAGCATACAACTTAATAATGACAGCTAAACAAGGTTCCGAAGTTGAAGATGAGTTAGCAGAAGCATTACCATTAAAACCAATTTCTTCTAAAAGAATAGCAGGAGAACATTGGCATGGTTGGTTAGAAAGACGTACAGTTTTGTTTACAATATTAACAACAATTGCTATTGCAATTGGAGGTTTAGTAGAATTTATACCATTGGCATTAGTAAAATCTAATGTACCAACAATTGAATCGGTAAAACCATATACACCATTAGAATTAGAAGGAAGAGATTTATATATACGAGAAGGTTGTAATAATTGTCACTCTCAAATGATACGACCATTCCGTAGTGAAGTAGAACGTTATGGAGAATACTCTAAAGCAGGTGAATTTGTATATGATCATCCATTCTTATGGGGATCACGTAGAACAGGACCAGATTTACATCGTATAGGTAAAAAATACAATTCAAATTGGCATTTTAACCATTTCTTAGACCCTATGAATACATCACCAATGGAAGATAAAATTTTAGGAATTTCTCGTAATTTTATGCCTAGATATACATGGTTTATTAAAAATGATTTAGATTATAGTAATGTACAAGGAAAAATGAAAGGTTTAAGAGCAGTTGGAGTTCCTTATACAGATACAGAGATTGAATACGCACCTTATGCATTGCAAGAACAAGCTAAAATAATTGAACAAGAATTGCGTCAAGATCCTGAATATGTTACAAATTATGGAGATAAGCATATCGAGAAAAAAGAAGTTGTAGCAATTATAGCATATTTACAACGATTAGGAACGGATATTAAAAACAAATAAGATGTTAAAATTTATAAAACATAATTTAGATACAATTGATGGAGTAGCAATATATCCAATAATCTCTTTAGTAACATTTTTTACAGTTTTTATGGTAATGTTAGTTATCGTATTAAAAATGAATAAAAAAAATATTGAAGAAATATCAAAATTACCTTTAGAAGATTAATTAAGAATACTTAGCATATCATTATCATAAAACGATATGCTAAGTTTAAATTAAAATAGAATAAAATGAGTAACGAAAATAAAAATTTATCAGGTTGGCAAAAGTTCATGAAAGCAATGACTAAAGCCCATGAACTTGGAAAAGAAGAAGACATCATGACCGATCATGATTATGATGGGATTAGAGAACTAGATAATGTATTGCCACCTTGGTGGTTATATGGATTTTACATTACTATTGCAATCAGTATATTTTATTATATCATGATTTTTATGGGTAATTATAACCAAGATAAAGAATATGCAGATGAGGTTGCACAAGGTGAAAAAGACGTAGCAGCTTGGACCGTGCAAGATAAAATTGATCACCCAGAAAAATATACAGAAGCAGTTGCATATACCGATTCTAAAAATTTAGCAAAAGGAAAGGAATTATTTACATCTAAAACTTGTTTTGCATGTCATGCAGCAGATTTAGGTGGAGGAATTGGACCAAATTTAACAGATGATAAATGGATTTTAGGAGGAGGTTTTAAAAAAATATTTAAAACTATTACCAAAGGAGGTAGATCAGGTAAGGGGATGGTAGCTTGGGAGGCAACTATTTCAAAAGAAGAAAGACAACAATTAGCAAGTTATATAATATCGATGCAAGGAACAACTCCAGCAGCACCAAAGGCAGCAGAAGGAGAAAATACTTGGTCTAAGTAATAAAATATTTTTAGTTAGTAGTAATTGTCAAGTGTATTTTATCGAGTATAATCATAAAATTCATTTGGCATTTTTTTTATAAAAAAAATAACTTTTTAAGTTACAAATGTTGCTAAACATATTACACATAAGTGGTAAATTTGTTAAGCTAATTTATTATAAATCATGTCAGATAAAGATCAAGAAATATTTAGAGATTCTATTGGAACAATAAACGATTCTGGTAGTCGAAATTTCATTTATCCAAAAAAACCAAAAGGGAAATTTACTAATTATAGAACTTATGTTTCTTGGGTTTTATTAGCAATGTTATTGGCAGCACCTTTTGTAAAAGTTAATGGAAATCAATTTTTGTTGTTTAATCTTTCAGAACGAAAATTTAATATTTTTGGATTTCCATTTTGGCCACAAGATTTTTATTTATTGGTACTTTCAGTATTAATAGGAATTGTTTTTGTAATACTATTTACTGTAGTTTTTGGAAGAATATTTTGTGGTTGGATGTGTCCGCAAACAATATTTTTAGAAATGGTTTTTAGAAAAATTGAATATGCCATAGAAGGAGATAGAGCAAAACAGATAAAACTAAATAAACAAGGTTGGACACCAGAAAAAATCAGAAAAAAAGGATTGAAATGGTTTATATTCTTTTTAATTTCATTTTTAATGGCAAATGTTTTTTTGGCTTATTTTATTGGGGGAGATGAAGTCATAGAGCATATAAAAGAAGGCCCATTAGTACACTTAGGAACATTTATAAAATTATTAGTATTTACAGCAGTATTTTATTTTGTATTTGCATGGTTTAGAGAGCAAGTTTGTATAATTGTTTGTCCTTATGGTAGATTGCAAGGAGTTTTGTTAGATAATAAATCTATAAATGTAGCCTATGATTATAAAAGAGGCGAAGATGAAAATGGAAGAAAAAAATTCCGTAAAAATGAAGATAGAACAGATCTTGGTCATGGAGATTGTATTGATTGTAATCAATGTGTGGTAGTTTGTCCAACAGGTATTGATATTAGAAACGGTACCCAATTGGAATGTGTAAACTGTACAGCTTGTATTGACGCATGTGATGAAGTAATGGATAGAATAGGCTATGAAAAAGGTTTAATACGGTATGCATCGGAAGATGATATTGCAAAAGGAGAAAAGTTTCAATTTTCAAGTAGGTTAAAAATTTATTCCATTATATTAACAGTATTGTTAGGCGTTTTAGTATCGCTGCTATTTGTTAGAAATGATGTAGATTTAACAGTTGTAAGGTTGCCAGGTAAAATGTTTTATAATGAAGGAGATAAAATAAAAAATGTCTATACTTATAAATTAATAAACAAAACGATTCATAAATACGAAGATGTGTCTTTTAAATTGATCAATCATAATGGGACAATTGAGATGATAGGAGGTAAAGCAGTTATAGAAAGTCAAAATTTAAAAGAAGGTACCGTATTTATATTAATACCTAAAAAGAACTTAAAATCATCAAAAGAAAAAATTAAAATAGGAGTCTATTATAAAAATAAATTATTGGAAACAGCTATTACTAATTTTCCAGGACCAGTAAAATAATAGATAAAAATAGAAGAAATGATAAAAATAATCAAATATTTAAAATTTAACAGATGAAAATTAATTGGGGTACAGGAGTAGCAATTGCTATGTTGATGTTTATGATTTTTATATTATCATTTGTATATAAAACTTTTACAAATGAAAAATACGATCATCATTTAGTAAGTGAGGAATATTATAAAGATGAAATGAATTATCAGCAAGAGTTAAATGAGATAGAAAATGCAAAAAGATTAACAGAATCAGTAGGATTAATAAATACAGAAAATGGAATTAAGATTACCTTTCCAACAGATGTAAAATTAAAAAGTATTGTAGGAACAATACAGTTTCAAAGAGCCTCTGATGTGACATTAGATATTGAATTACCAATAAAATTAGCAAATAATATACAATTAATTCCAAAAGAAAAATTGGTGGAAGGTTTGTATAATGTTAAAATTAATTGGGAAATAAATAAAACAAAATACCAATATAATGATAAATACACCTATTAGATAAATTAATTAAAGTCATGCTATACACCGCATTTATATTAGGCTTATTAGGGAGTTTTCATTGTATAGGTATGTGTGGTCCAATAGCATTTGTATTACCATTAGACAGAACGAGTAAAACAAAAATGATATATCAAACAGTGTTATATCATTTAGGAAGATTAATAGCATATTCATTAATTGGCATATTGTTTGGCATAATAGGAAAAGGATTATACTTAGCAGGATTTCAACAGCGATTATCCATATTAATGGGAGTTATTATGATAATAACCGTAATAGTACCAGTTTCATTCTTTAATAGAATTAGTATAACAAAACCAATATACAAACTAATAGGAACAGTAAAACAACAGCTAGGCTTGTATCTCAATAAAAAATCAGATAAATCCATTTTTCTCATCGGATTTTTTAATGGATTTTTACCATGTGGCTTAGTGTATATGGCACTAATAGGTTCTATAGCAACATCAAATGCAGTATTAGGAGCATCCTATATGCTCTTATTTGGGTTAGGAACAGTGCCAATGATGACAATAGCAGTATTTGCAGGTAATTTTTTAAAATTATCATTGCGTAATAAAATCCAAAAAGTAATACCGGTATTTGTAATAATTATTGGATTGTTATTTATACTTAGAGGCTTAGGGTTAGGAATACCTTATGTATCACCATCAGATACAAAATTAATTATTTCTAACAACGCATCAAGTTGCACAAATACATAGTAAGCAATTATTACATTAAAAATATATAATAATAAGATTCACTTCATTATTAGTAAAAAACATGTAATAATAATAGAGTTTGAACACTTATAAACTGCTTTATTGCGAATACAAAATAAAACTAAAATAAGAGAAAACAATCTTTAACTTTGTTGTGTCGGAAGTTTAAAAGACAATAAAATATTAAGTAAAAAAGAAATATTTAGATAAAAAAACAATAACTCCCTTTAACAATTAAAAACAAATAAAATGAAAACAAAAATAATAATACTTATCACATTAATTGGTTTTAACATTAATTTATTAGCAAGTAGTTCACTTAAAGTAACAGAAATAAGTGAAGCATCAATAAATGAATCAATAGTAATAAAAGCAGCAAATTCCAAAGGAAAATTAACAATAGAGTTAATGAGCTATCTAAAAAATAAAACAAAGCCAATAGCTGTAAAAATGAAAATAATAAATGAATTGGGAATCTATGCATTAGGAAATTTTACAAATGAAAGTATCAATTTATTTGGATTGGAAGCGAGAGAATATCGACAAGATAATTCAGAAATATTTTACAAATACCTAAATAAAAATAACGAATATTCAAATATTGATGATTTTTTAAATAAGGCAGATGGAGATTTAATAATTTGTATGACATATTTAAAAGTAATGGATTATAATAATACAAATGAAGAAGCATTATTATTTGTAGAGAAAGCAAAACAGAAAAAGCCAAATAGTTATGTAATATATATTATTAGTGCATTAATAGAAGCAGAACAAATTATAAATAATGAGAAGTGTCTAGTATATAAGTTAGCTAATGAAGTGCGAAATAATAAACAATTAAATAAAGATATGAATGAAAAAGCAATAGAGATCATTTTTGAATATATAGATTTTTATAAGGATGAATGTAGGATGAATAAATATTCAAAAATAGTATTAAGATAAAAGTAAATAATATTAATGTGAAAATAATTCAAAAATGATAAAAAAAACTAATAATATTAATTGTTATAGCACTGCAATCATGAGTAACAATACAAAAAAAAGATACGGCAAAAAATAGGATAAGTATTTTTCAAAATGAAAGAGAAATTAAAATAGCAAATAATAAAAATTAGTCTTGATAAAAAAGAGTTCTCCTTTCGGTTTTTAATAAAACAAAATAGTATACCAATAAAATCAGAAAAATTTAATTGTGCAAGGGTATCCTTTTTTACAAATAAGCAAGTATTTCTTAATGTAGGAAATGAAAAAGACGGAGAGTATCACTGTTTTACACTAGGAATGTCAGCAGTAATAGGAGAGAAAGGAGCAATAAAAGAAATAGCAATAAATATAGCAAGGAAAGAAGCAAATGGGATTTTAGGAACTTGGATTGATAGCTCCATAAAAAATAAAAATTGGCATATTAGTACATATTCAAAATCAATAAATCCATCAAGATATTATGTAATTGATGGTAAAAGCGGAGGGATGCTGTTAAGATTGAATAATACAGACAACCCAAATCAAAATAGAAAGCTAAATGATTATTAAAAAAAAGAAAATAATGCTTTATAAAAACCATTGTGGACAAAATAAAAACAACAATTAATTTTGAATAGCAAGCATAGTATTTATTCTAAAATTTAGAAAGTAATGGCAGTCTTATACCAAATACACATTAAAATAAGCCTAATAAATCGTTTATTTTATCACTCCTTTTCTTCAAAAAATAGATCCATAACGTAGGCTATGAATAGATTTTTACTCATCAATGAGTAATAAACTAAATCAATTTCTTTCAGCTCATTTCAAAATGTACTTGGTATTATATAATTTTAAAAGGAGTGGGAATTAAATAATATAGATAAAGAATATTTTATAATAAAATAAATAAAATCAACTAGTTTTTTGTACCTTTGAGTATCAAATTAAGAAACTTTATGGAAGAAAAAAATAGACTTGATGCAGTAGATTTTGGAAAAGCAAAAACGGAAGAAGAACTTATAGCGATAGCAAAGCAAAAAAAAGTACGATTAAAGAAAGTATTAGAAGTAATACGGTACGAAAAAGAATTGAAATTTTTACAAGTAGAGCTGGTAAAATTACAGCAATGGGTACAAAAAAACAACAAGCGAGTAGCTATTATTTTTGAAGGAAGAGATGCCGCAGGAAAGGGAGGGGCAATACGAAGATTTATAGAGCATCTAAATCCACGTTCAATGCGTTTAGTAGCTTTGTCAAAGCCAACAACAGTAGAACAAGGACAATGGTATTTTAGACGGTATATAAAACGATTACCAAACCCAGGAGAAATAGTGTTTTTTGATAGAAGTTGGTACAATAGAGCAGTAGTAGAACCAGTAATGGGATTTTGTACCGATGAGCAATACAAGCAATATATGGTACAAGTGCCGGAGTTTGAGCACATGCTATACGAATCAGGAGTAGAGATAATAAAATTTTGGTTTTCCATATCAAAAGAAGAACAACAAGCCAGATTTGATAGTAGGTTAGAAAATCCATTAAAACGATGGAAATTTAGTCCAGTAGATCAAAAAGGGCAAGCCTTATGGAAAGAATATTCGTTTTATAAAGAGCAGATGTTTAGTAGAACACACACATCCTATTGTCCGTGGATTGTAGTAAAAACAAACAATAAATTAGAGGCAAGGTTAGAAAGTATGCGTTATGTATTATCAAAATTTAATTATGACGGTAAAGAAATGGCAGAGACTAGTATATTACCAGATCCAAATGTAATAATGCGTTATTATAGATCAGTAAAACAATTTTAATAAATGGAAGAAGAAACAATATTTTCAGAGGAGAATTTAAAAAAATTAAATTCAAAAAAAGGACTTTTAGCATTGTTTAGAAGAGAACCATTAAATTACGAAAAAGCAATACGCTTTGTAGATTATGAGAAATCATTAAAAAAATATCAAGTAGAATTAATAAAATTACAAACTTGGGTAATAAAAAATAATAAACGGGTAATAGTGATTTTTGAAGGAAGAGATGCAGCAGGAAAAGGAGGGGCAATACGCCGTGTAACTGAAAAAATGAATCCACGTCATTTGCAAATCATAGCATTACCTAAACCAACAGAAGTAGAGAAAACACAATGGTATTTTCAACGATATGTGAGTGAGTTACCACAAGCAGGAGGAATAGTGTTTTTTGATAGGTCATGGTATAATAGAGCAGTAGTAGAACCAGTAAATGGATTTTGTACAGATGAAGAATACCAAACATTTATGAAACAGGTAAATAATTTTGAGAGTATGATTACCGAATCAGGAATCATTCTGGTAAAAATATATATGTCAATATCAAAAAATGAACAAGCAAAACGATTTGCAGAAATAAAAGGAAACCCATTGAAACAATGGAAAATGACAAAAGTAGATGAAGATGCGCAACGTCTTTGGGATGTATATACAGATTATAAAAAACGTATGTTTTTAAACACAAAAAAGAAAGGAGCAATCCGATTTAAAGTAATAAGAGCAAACAGGAAAACAACGGCACGAGTTGGTGTTATAGAGCACATATTAAATAATGTACCTTATGATAAAAATATAGAAGTGTAGTTATATTTGCATAAAAATAAAAGTTAATAAATCCTTACAGTTTTAATTGTAAGGGTTTATTAATTTAAAAAACTATTGATTAGGGATCAAGTACAAAACTTGTGGAGTTTTAAAAATAGTTTGATATTTGTTTCTTAAAAAAAAGCAGATGTCAAGTATTGATTTATTACCAATTTTAGAATTACTTTTACCCGAAGTTTTAGTTAAA